>Ga0157364_1006384_pt1 | contig 12104 bp, 11 predicted proteins | sample AttsexASBM2_FD_111476 | JGI IMG/M metagenome (GOLD analysis project Ga0157364, IMG submission 111476) | Fungus gardens microbial communities from leaf cutter ant in Ribeirão Preto, State of São Paulo, Brazil - Atta sexdens ASBM2 | ecosystem: Host-associated > Fungi > Mycelium > Unclassified ...
CACACACACACACACGCACACGCACACACACACACACACACACACACACACACACACACACACACACATATGTATATATATTTATTGCACAAATAAGCAAATAAATAATAATTAATGAATGATAAAGAAATAATTTGATAGAGAAAAGATAAATGTATGTATATACTTACACTTAATCACATACATACATATATGCATTATTTTGTTAATAAAAATTAATAAATGGAAATGTCCTTTGTGCATATGTGTATATAATAAAGTTATGATAAGACAGTTAAGTCACATAAAAAATAAAAATGGTCGAATCTTACTATAATCAAAGTAAAATAACATTCATATTAAAAGCAAAACGTAACTTAAAATGTTGCAAACTAATACACATACATGATGTAGCATTTATCTGTAAAAAAAAAACATTTTATCTTCTTTACAAAATAAGGCCAAAAAGTAACATCTGAATTTTATATATATAGAGCGTGATGTATTTTTGCATCTTTAGCAAAAGAATGCAAAGTAATCCACGAATTTGACTATTATAAATAATTTCCATACTTTCAACTATCGTCCTGAGGATTGACAAATAATTATACATTACAACTTTATATATAACTTTAAATAGTACTGCTGAAATCGTTGAATTATAAATCTTATGCACACGTAGATTTCTTGTCAATAATAATTTTATTTGTAAATGTCGAGTTCGTGGAAGTATAGTAGTCATTAATATTACTAGTTTTATACTATTTAACATTATATTTTTGCGGGATATGCTTCAAACTTACCCGCTGCCACGTACATTGAAAGACGTAAAAAGTAATGTTGCTTATTTATGAATAATGTGATTTTGAATACTGACATGTAGCCAGTAATTATTTACAACTTTCTAAAGTATGTTTGGAGCAATATATTGGCAGTTTGCTAGCTGCAGTCTGAGTTAATGTTTTATTGTATAAAAACTGTAAATTTATTGAGCGCAATTGTTGCACAATAGCGAGATCATTGCACTATATTCTTTAACTGCACTGGATCGATGCATGATAGAATGTATCGTGCAATATTGACAATTATGTTAGATTGCATGCTTCTCTCTCTCTCTCTCTCTCTCTCTCTCTCTCTCTCTCTCTCCCTCCCTCCCTCCCTCTCCCTCTCTTTTCTCTCACTCACTCACTCTCTCTGTTTCTCGCTTTCTTTTTCTATGTTGAATGCTAAATTTTTTTACTCCTATATTTTTACTTGCAGAATTCTCACATTAGCACCGTTTATATGTTTGTCGATCTTTTCTTTTGTTGTTTCCATATAGATATCCTTTCTTTCAAGTCGAGCACTGCAATAATAATCATCAGTTTAATATATTTTATAAAATTTTTATACATTTTTGTAAAATTATATATGAGGATATATGAATAATACAATCTTTTGACAATTCTTATATTTAAAATTAAAATGTAAGAAGATATTAATATAAAAAATATTTTAATAAAAATATTTTAAATAAAAAAAACTGCATAATTGATTGTGGTACAAGCATCGCATATTTGCAGAACGTATTCTATAAAAAAATATGTTGCTACGAAACGCTGTTATTATTTGTTAGATATATTTAAGCTAAGAAAAACTTCATTTTATTGAAAAAAATGTGAATGATGCACTTACTTGGTGTGAGCATGTCTTCGCTAAGTGGCTGCCGACTGAAAGGATCCGTGGCACTATTGAGTAAATGTCTAATGATAACTGCTTTGTCCATAACAATACCAGATGGTAGTCTGACTGGATCCTCCATAAGAGTATCCATCAATGGATCTCGGAATTCCTCAGGAGCGTCGCCGTAATCTGCATCACGCGCGCGATTATCTCTCGCGATTATCGCCGCACGTTCCGCGAGCGCTATAAATCTCTCAATTTCCGTAGTAGTTTTGATCGCATATTTGTGTAGCCTGCTTACAGCGTCCGTGAATAATTCCTTACAGAACGAACGCTGGAAAAGAAAATAAACAATTTTTTATATTATCTATATATTTAATGAAATGTATAAATGATGAATGGAAAGGCACTAACTTCGTCACTGGCTAAAGCGGCCGCAAAATTATCACAGTCAAGATGCAAATATATATCAACCAATTGGCTAAGTAACGTCCTTGGTTGCCACCCGTATTTTTGCTGTGTTCTCACTCTCAGATTTTTGCACTTAGGTCCGCACAATTGTTGCAAATTGAAATTTAGCATGGCACACAATCGCCCGACTAATTCCGGTCGTAGGAACGGTTCCTTAATGTCGACCGTCAGATAGTGGAACATGGCAACTGTTTCCTTCGCTAATGTAAGATAAGACTTGGCCTGCCTCTCGTCTGCTGCCAGTTGCCTCGTCCTCGATTGCTGTTGCTCTTGGGAAAGTGCACTCCACGCGGTAGTGTCCGACATGAGTTCCTGCACCTCGTGTATACGCTTCAGAGATTCCAAACTCTCGTCAAGTAGAAAGGTAGTGTCATTCATCAACATGTTGATAAACTTGACAAATTGCTTGCCATTATTGCTTTCATTGACAATAGACGCTCGATGTACCGGACTATCCCACATTGATTTCAAAATTAGACTTATGTGATAACGTATTGAAAATTTATCGTAAAACTCGGAACTAGAGCCAGTGGTTTCAACATCGGTGTAAAACTTCATGAGATACGACGCCAAAAGTGTCTTGGATATAGGATGCGCCATGACTTTCTCATGGAGAATCTCCGTTCTTCCCTGCAGAAGATTACAGTTGTAAATGCGCGCGCGCGCGCGCACACACACATACACACACATGTACGCACACACACACAATAATGTAGTAATATAATTTAACAATATTTTTCTAATAAATTTACCTGAGGGCTAGGATTTATCACAAAGAGGACCTCGATGATTTTTGCAATTAGATACGGATTTCGTATACAATGCGGTGTACACACGACGACCAGTAGCCACGTGATAAGCGGATTATCCATATTACCACTTATCACTACTCCAGGACAGAATCTACATGCGAAATTATAATTATTAATAGGCGTATCATATATTGTATAATTATAATATTTTTTTAATTAATACTTAATAATACATATAATGAGAACTTACTGGAGCGTAAACACCAAGAATTCCGCTATATCCTCCACGTACCATTCCGGTAATGCGGTAAACTTGCATGTGACTTCCTGAGGAAGTGGAAGTTTGGGGAGAGGGTTACCTGGGGCAGTCTGTGTCAGAAGACTCAACAAAACCTCAGCCACGGATATATAAAAATGTAAGCATCTTCTTAAAAAGACAGGGTCTATCAGACCTGCGTCCGCGCACGATTTAAATTTACTTAATTGTTCCGATTGCTGCTTCCATTGTTTAATCAAATCTCTATTGTGTTCAGCGAAGGGGCTATCTTTCCACTGGGGTTCCGTGGCTTGCAATTCATTGAGCATATTTTTTAAGTCGCGTAACGCTCGCAATTTTCTTTGATACTTTTGCAATGCCGGTAGTAACGCGATGTGATGGCAATGCAACGTCAAGAACCAGCACTGAGTTGGAAATTTCGATTCCGTCCATTTATGCGTCTTCTCCAGATGTTTTTGCCATTCCGCGACTTCCTGCGAGGTAAGTTTCAGTCTTGTGTCGTTCTTTATATCAACAAAGCTGGAGGGATGAAATGGATACAGAGGATCTACGGTGTCCAGTTTGATTTTTACAGAGAGCATTTGCAAGACCGACAATAAATTCAACATAAATCCATCTCCGGCTAGAGAAAACTCCTCGGTTTGTATTTGCGCGCGTTTCTCATTGTGACGCAACAACGTGGCCAAGTATGTTAAAGTAGCATCGCGGCAATTGCTGTTTGTAAGTATTGCATAAAACATCTTGTGCAACGAAGTTCTAGTACTTTCCAGCTCTTGTTGCAAGGATAAATTCACCGATTTGTCCGTGACATGATTTCCGCTGAAAAACTTGTCAGCCACTTTCGGTTGTTCCTCAGCAAATACCGATACTGAGAGAAACGGTCCCAAAAACGAAGTCCTCGTAAGTTCTCTGCCGGCAGCTGACGTCATAATATCGGGCAAGAATTGCACTTGATTTGTAATTAGACGGCATATCGGACGTATTTTGCCGCCTGGACCGCAGCGAATTTCTATTAGTTCCTCTAGCGCCTCGATCGGTCTTCTGTGTGTATTGCCAACCAAGCTCGCTTGTTGCATTGAGAGATACAGGCCTTGCAAGACCGGGGTGAATATCTTATTGAACGTGCTTGAATTCGTGTGTGTCTTAGCTACGAGCTCGTGAAGGTAGCCTCGAGGTAAACTTTGCGACAGTATTGGGTAGAGAAGATAAGTGGTACACATAGGAATAACTGAAGCTTCACAAATGCCAACCAATCCTTGTAGAACAAGGCTAGAGTACTGAACACATTGCGTTTTCAATACCGTCAGTACATTCGAGAGAGGAGGTATGCTGGATCGCTAAAATATGTGCCTAAGCGTCAGTCAAAGAAATCAATATATTTAATAAAATCTTATCTGGTTTTTAAAATATGTATACCTATACCTTTGGATGATTTCTTTCCTCTATTGCGATTCTTGAATAGCAGTTTAATAAGTAAGTTAAACTTTTGGGTTGCGACGATTTGCTGCCTATGGGTAATGGCATAGTCGGTAATTGGTAAGATGGAAGAGCCATGACAGGACTTAGCAAAGGACTCGCTTGGTTATTCGGACTGTCCTGTCGATCGGACGACATATCTACCGTGATATCATTCAAAAGATCTTCCCCTTTCGAGAACATACATAAAATCTCCATTAAGGCCTGATTAATGATTTCATTAAAATCTAGCTGTTTCTGTTTCAGCGTGTACGCTGCTGTTTGTGGTAAGAATATAGTTCCTTCAACGGAATTTTTCCACGATATGCGCAAGACGCGTGATATGACAACATGTATGTGATCTGTTGTAACTTCTATGCTAGAGCTCGTCGTCTAAAATGCAACAGAGATAAATATAGATAAAAATAATGAATAATCCATTTTTATCATATTAGAAGAAAAAAATAGATTCTTTTTGTTTTTTATTAATACATGTACATTTGTTATATTTCTTATTCTTTTTTTTTCTTTATATAAAGATACTTACACGCGATCGTGGTATTGAATCTTTCCTATCCGATTCGTCAACTTCCATGCTTTCAATTCCTGAATTATCCATTTCGGTAATATTACATTGTTTATCGTTGCTCTCTTCTACTTCCATTGGAATCTCAGCACGCTGTAATTGTTGTTGAATAGACGGAGATATTGATCCTGGGAATGCTTTTGATAGTTCCGAAGTACTCGGGGAAGTCGGAGCAATAGCATTAGACGAACTGGCAGTTGCATTATTATTGTTGAAACCCTCTAATCGGGCTAATCGCCTTCTTCTCATCTATAGCAAAAGTGAGACAAAGGAGTTGTGTGGTGAGTTCTCTTTAGTAACGACTACTCTATCAAAGATTGCTTAAAACAGACTGAAATGTTTTTGTTACTCATAAGTTATTTTTATCCATTGGTTTACCATACCTCGCGACAATAAAGAGAATAGAAGCTGCAAAGTCCACATTATATTTTAAGCGATGTAATAATACAGAAATGTCATTTTTTCGATATTATACTCTGTAAACCTCTTCAATGAGGTTTATCATTCTTTGCGCATAGGAGGCAGCATAGCAAACAAAGTGGAGTATAGATACCTGTAGATACCTACTACATAGATATGGCATACTCGGGCCCGGATGTTTAGAAAATTAAGAAGGTGAAATAATCTCAAAATCCATAATTTGCCTTCTATGCGAAAAGAGTGGTAAATTTCTTATTGAACAGAGTATATATTATTCTGAGATACGAATCTTAAAGAATGAAATAGAAAGTCATGTATTTGTTAAGAAATCATAATTTCATTACTTGCATAGATTTCTGCAGCCATAATATCTTGCTAAAAACAAAGTAAACGAAGCAGTTTAGTTGATGAAAGGAAATAATAAGGAACAGAGGATAGGTGGATAGGAAACAAACAGAACTCTATCGTCGCGATTATGAAAATAGAGGAATCATCAAATAGTAAACAATTATTCCTGCAAAGCGTTTGGAATGTTTGGATCATTTAAATATTAGAATAACCATGTTGACAGATGTCGCGCCAAGTTTTCTTTAAATTAAAACGCAAGATTGATTTGCATAGCGTTCATTATATAAGTAGTTTCTTTGCAAGCGTGTGAGTCGCTTCGTTTTACGCGTGGGGGGTTGACAAAGAAAACAATATATAACCCAACAAGGAAAAATATTCAAGTCTCTCTCGAAATTGCGCAAACAATGGACTTATCTTTCATGACTCGTCTCAAAATTAAAAAAAAAATATATATAAATTCATGATTTTTCGAGGGAAGAGAAGTGGATGGAAAAGATGAGAAAAGATCTCCGACGAGAGAAAAATGCCGCATAGCATGGACATGAGAACATAGGTCTCGCTTGAGACAAGAAATCGCGGATAAGTACGCGCGGGAAATACACACACACACACACACACACACACACACACACACACACACACAAAACGCGAAGCAGAGAAAATATTGGGCGAGAAGAAAGGATCACTGGATGAGGAGGAAGATAGGCGACGCGATGCGATGCGACGAGGAGAGGAGAGGAGAGGAGAGGAGAGGAGAGGAAAAGAAAGAGGAGGGGAGGGGGAGGAAACACGCTTTCCTTTACTCACTTCTTCCTGGCTGAGCTCGCTCATGGCGATCGCTCTTTATCCCCTCGATCTCGATATTCCGCCCGCTCTGTAATCTGTTTCTCGTCCGGTTCGGATCCGGAACTGGCTCGGATGGTGATGATGATCTACACTACAGCGACCACGCGCCTCTTCTTCGCTGTCGCGTTCAGCGCAAAAGGGAGTAGATATCGTGCTCGACACTCGTGGCCACTCGTGGCCGAGATACGTCAATGTCAGAGATCTGGACAGTCACTCCACATCTGTTTGCGTTTGGACGTGGATGTAGTGCTCTCGCGTCGAGTCTCGAGTCACGGCCACGGGTCAGTCTGAATCGGTCTGTTGTGAACAGGCCTGCCGTCTGAGGTCTTGAGTTTTGAGGTTTGAGTCGATCTGACCTGACAATGAGTCGGTCGGAACTAATAGGACTGATGGGACGGGCTGACGCCGTTGACGGCTGACTGGTCGGTCGCTTTGCTCTGACTCTGCCGTGCCGTGCCGTCTACGGTGTCTACGGTGTCTACGGTCTGCACGATGCGTCGTCTCTCTCTCGACAGTCTCGACTCTCGACCAGTCTCGACGTCTCGTTGAAAACAGCTGAGCAACCAACGCGTCGACACGCTGTGACACGCGCTCTCTACTTCCTTCCGTCCTTCTCACTTCTCTCCTTCGCCGTTCGCTTCGCGCTCTCTCATCTCTCCCTCCATGCTTCGGCCCATCTTCTCCTTTTCCTTCTCTTTCTCTTTCTCTTTCTTTTATATCTATCGGTGAGTGGGAGTGGGAGTATACCCTAAGCCCATTTTAGACGATCTATAATTCAGCACAAGGATTGAATAATTTGACGTGTAACAAACCTACCTTATGTGCGAGAGATATAAATCCATTTTCGACCTACATCTCCCTACGGAGTCCGCCACTCAATTCGGCAGAGATACAGATATTATATAGGTCAGCGCGAAATTCGTCTTATTACATTTATTTATAATTTAATTGTGAGAAACATCCAAGTCGAAATCTATGTGTAATTCAACATTTTAACGCGCATAATAAATTTGTGTAAAGATTATTAGATACGTTATTAGATACGATATTTGATAAAAATTTCCAACACTTATTGGTGTATTTGTTACCTCTTTTTCTTCGTTGACAACGGCGAACTGAATTTTCCCGCGCGCACATCGATAAATCTCTTTCGATTATCGATTTGCTCACTTTATTTTTAAATGCGCGATTGTGACAGTATCAAGTATCAAAAATCAAGAGAAACGCAATCAATAAATGATATTTAAACGTGACATTTATCAATATTATCGAATATTGTCAACATAATATAAAACATAATATCAATATCAAAAGTGAGTAAAATTAAAATTATAATTTGCCATTAAGAATTAACTACAGGTGCCATTTTCCTGCTACTCTTGCGCTGTAACTCACGTTACATTTTTCTACAAACATCTGAATTAATTTACACGCACATCGGAATACATGTTTAGCTAAATATTTTTTTCTTTCCTTTTTTTTCTCTACTCTCTCTTGAAGAAAAAGAAAAAAAAAATATGAACTGTACAAGAAATTTAGCTGCCTTTTTGCAATTTTACTGCAAACTTTCTTCAAAGAACAGAATGGAGCTTTTCTCTATCTATTAATTGTTCCCATAGGCGTCTAAATTTATTTCTATTATTAAAAGCATCGACAGTCCTGTGTATACATAATATATATAATGTACATGTCTAGTTGCGACATACGTTTATATAAATTGCGCGCTACCAATCCGCAGTTAAACGAGAATGGATTAAAATAGAAAGAAATTTTATCTATCCGAATACGTATTAAATAAAAGCAAAAATTTTTTTTGGATTCAATTGGGGATTTAATTAAATTCAATTGAATTAAAAAATTGCATTTCCTATTCAGAACTCTGAATTGAACAGTATTCATGATGCACAGAAAAAGCTGACATTTCGAATGCGAATTTCTGAAAATCTGAATCCTGTATTTCATTCTCAATTACAAGGAATTAAGTACTGGATTGATTGCAACTGTCTTTTTAGCTTGACACAGTTCATCCTTTACTTTTTCCAATGTGAATTAAAAGAAAAAAAAAAGAAAGATGAGCTGTGCAACAAGTTGAATGTACTAAGAAGAACACAAACCTCACAGAATTTGAAGGCTTGCGTTCGAACCGAATCAAATCGCGGCGCGAGGTGGGATGAGGTTAGGTGAGGTGAGGTGAGATGAGGTCAGGTGAAATGAGGTGAGGCGAGGTGAGGTGAGGTTATATTAGGTTATATTAGGTTAAGTTAGATGGGACAGTTGAGCGCTGCTGAATCAGCAGCTGTACGAGTAAACGCAATAAACGCATGTCGCCGACGTCGTCGTTCGCCGTCATCGTCAGTCGCCGGCGGCTGTGAGTGACTGCAAGGTCTGCGAGACTGTTTGTCTGATCATCATTGCAACAAGTTGTCAACTAACAATAGTCAAAGACGTAAAAGTGAAAAAACTATCAGTCTCCTTCGTTCTTACACGTTTTCTGCCAATCTTCATTGCGTCTCCCGCAGCAACCTTCATAATTAGCGTCTTGGAACAGCACCCTGGCGAAATGGGCATCTGGGAAATAATCGATTTCGCTTCGCTTGGTAAAGACTCGCTTTCGCAATAAAGTACGCAAAAGTGCATTTCCCAAAAGTCTCTTGTTGTCTCTCGCGATATCGATTCTCGTTTTCTGTTACGTATGTTTTCATCACGTATGCTCGCGCTCCAGGGACAATTGTAAAAAGGTTGTATTCCAAAATTCACTGCAAGCACCGAAAATCTATATACAATAATAAGTTAAGTTTTACATTATGTGCACTATAGACTCTTTAACATCGGCCGCGGCTGAGCGAATTTCGAATTAACACACAGCAAAATCTATGTCCCATACAGAATCGAATGTGATTAATATTATTATAATTTATGTAATTTATGCAACAATTGTTTCCATTGTATGCACATACATATAAATTACATCGACGAAGGAGACATAAAAGATCAGGCATTTCGACATTTTATATGTATATTAAGAATGTATATTGTTGCAATAGTCGAACGCGTCAAACTGTAAAGTGTAAAGAAATTAATGAGATTTGCAAGTTTAAAAATTTTTAAAATTGAAAAGACATTGTAAAATTAAATGGCTTAAAAATTTAACTTTTTAAATTAATTAAACATCTTCTAGCTTATTATCTCATAATTTATTGTGTTTTCGCTACAGTCTAAAAATCGTTGACTTTAATAAATATCAAAAAATCATTCGGGATAGTCCCTGAGAGATAAGTGGTGGATAATCAGACTGCGATGTTAGTTTGATAATAAAAGTCCCCTGATAACGAGACTTTGCACTCGTGTACTCTCAAACTGTCAAAGAAACAACAAGTTTACAATTTATGGTCATCATATATATATACCACCGCGCGGCATATACCTTGTAATATTACCTAATTAATAATTGCACATATTCTTAGTTCATATCATAAATATTAAGATTCTATCTCAAATATTAACGAGAATATCGTTATATAAAGATACACGTTTTTTCTTCATGGAAAGTCATACTATCGACAATTATTTGTGATCAAATTACCTATATTACAGTTCAATTCGAGTTATGGGATTATAAATATTTGTAATAGAATGCATTCTCAACAAATTGAAGACACGATGAATCATTTAAATAGGCCACGTGTTTTTTCTTATATTTAATATTTGAAATTGTTAAAAATTTTTTCTTATTTGTTTAAAATTGTTTTCAGAATGCACGTGAAACACTGGTTTTCTCGATATCATATTAAACTCTGCGAGATTTCGCGCGCAACGGTGGCAACCAATCAAATCGAACGAGACGCGTAGCGCGAGATAATTAATTGTAATTGCAGTGATGGATGAAATTATATTTGAGTAAAATTTCAAAACCTTTTCGAAGAAAAGGTATAATAAAATTAATTGGAAAAATTAAAAGCTGTTATATACATATATGATTACATATAGTTTCGATTTATTTCGTGGTACGTAAATAAATATTACATATAAAGTGGCCCAAAATGATGATAAATATTTTAAAGACAGATTCTTTATAATATTTTAAAACGAAAAGTCTAATACGAAAATGTGGAGGCTATGACTATAATAGTTTTCAAATAGGAATAGTTAAAAAATTATGAATGACAGGGCTAGAATTTTGCACGCTCAGAATTGGCAATGGTCAATGGATGTGAAAATGTTGAATTTTGTTATTGTCAAAGACATAAAGTTCGAGGAAGTATCTTCATATTGAACATTTTGTCATTTTTCGGCATGCAAAATTCTAATCCCGTCATTCATAATTTTTGAACTCTTCCTATTTAAAAAAGAACTATTACAGCCTCGATATTTCTATATTAGATTTTCCATCTTAAAATATTACAAAGAATGTATCTACACAATATTTATCATTAGTTTAGAACACCCTCTGTGTGTGTGTGTGTGTGTGTGTGTGTGTGTGTGTGTGTGCGTGCGGTGTCTCATTTTTAAGGATCCACTTAAATATCTCAGAAATATCTCAGAAACCCTGCGTTAAATCGAGAAATATTTCAGATAAAAGTTTTTTGCTTCGAGTAGGATATAATACAGTTATATAATAATACCATTGATTTAACCTTGGATGACGTTGTCGAGATCAGGGTAAGATAACTTTGAATAAATTATTTTGTCATTAAATACTTTTTGAATTATGAAGCTTGAAAGTCTCAATATCTTTGGCATTAGCATTATCCGAAGTACGTTTACGTAAAAATGAATTTTTAGGGCAAAAATGAAAAGAGATACAATCTCCAACAGCCTTGAGCTTGACAAATGTTATTTAGATCATGATTCTAAACAATATTTAAGAGGCTTCATCGGTCGGACACTTTAGATAATACTCTCTAATGCCGATGGTATTGTAACTTTCAAGCCTATAACTCGAAAAGTAGTTAATGAAAAAATAGTTTATTATACTGTTCTGAAAAGCTATTGAGGTAAGCTATAAGAATATGAAATGAAAAATCGGAATTCCATTTAAAAAATTCAAAGTGACCTTGCTCTGACCTCGACGCCAACCTAAGGTCAAATCAATGGCATCTTATTTCCTCCTGACGTAAAAAAACTTTCGTTTGAAACATTTTTCGATTTAACACAGTGTCGAAGATATTTGAGTGAATCCTTTAAAATGGAACATCTTGTGTGTGTGTGTGTGTGTGTGTGTGTGTGTGTGTGTGTGTGTGGGCGCGCGCGCGCGCGCGTGCGTGCGTGCGTGCGTGCGTGCGTGCGTGCGTGCGTGCGGGCGGGCGTG
>Ga0157364_1006385_pt1 | contig 12102 bp, 5 predicted proteins | sample AttsexASBM2_FD_111476 | JGI IMG/M metagenome (GOLD analysis project Ga0157364, IMG submission 111476) | Fungus gardens microbial communities from leaf cutter ant in Ribeirão Preto, State of São Paulo, Brazil - Atta sexdens ASBM2 | ecosystem: Host-associated > Fungi > Mycelium > Unclassified ...
AGATGGGAGAAAGTAGTAGCCAGCGATGGACAATACTTTGAATCATAAATGTATAACCAGTTTTTTACAATAAAGTCTCGAATTTCGGAAAAAAACGGCGGAAGCAAAGTTGTACACCTAATACTTTAGCTAAATTTTCCTTTTATTTTCCTCTTTTTTAATTTAGATTCAGAATTATTCATCTATTTCACTTGAAGTGCAAAAAGTGTAACGTACAAAATTTTAGGCTACGTTCTTTGATTCAGTTCCATCAAAGTAAGTTATAATTACTTATCTTTTTCTAATTCTTAGGAAAATTCTTAAAAAAAAAATCTTAAAATTAGAAAAAGATAAAGCATAAATTGAATCGAAATTAAAGTTAATTTTATATCCCAAGAAAAATAATAAAAGTATGTAATAATTAAAGTATGTAATAATTAATCAATATAACATCATTGATCGATTAATATATGATTATTTTGACTTTCTTTCTTCTCCTTGGAATTGATGAAACCGGTCATTTTAAATAACTTAATTCGCAGTAATCTCCAATATATTGTCTGACAATTCACAATCTATCCCTTTCAGAGCTTCCTACTTATATTTCCTATAATTTTTCTTATTACGTTGAAAAAAAAAGACAAGATAAACGATGCAAAGGAATTTAAAAAAGGAAGTTAAAAATGCAGAGCATCAAAGATATTACTGATATTACTGATAGTCGTTGCTATTGCGAATCTGATAGTTAATTATTCAATAAGTTTATACAATTATTACGGAAAATGCAAAAAACGGCTGCGATTCTCAGCAAAATGAAAAAATTTACAGGCTGTTATTGCAGCGATAATAGATCTAAACGAAACACGTATTGTTCGCGAAATGATCTTGACGGTCTTAACGAGAATCGGATCTTAATCGAATCTCTTTCCAATCAACTTGCTTCTCCTGAAGAAGTAGCGCGTTTACAGAAAGCAAAGATATTGCGATCGGATTCCAAATGAGCTCGTTAATCAAAATTTTCCCAGTTAACGACCTCAATTATGTGGCGTTATGTACTCGAAGTTTAGTTGGTATAGGTTGATATCTAGAGGGATATTATTTATATATGTCGCGACAAGGAACTTAATTTTACACGATATACTGGATTCAGGTGTGCGCGGAACAAAAATGCTACGCGATAAAAACAATACCATCAGTCCATTCTTATTTTCAAGGCAGGCTTAAATAATATCTTAAGATGGCCCTCTGATTAGTTCGCGACAATTTAAGAATGTAACTTAAGACGATCTTAAAAATAAGAACTATCTATGAATACCGGTCTATATCTGTTTTTTTTCTATGGCTAAACTAATATACACTTTTGGAACTTAAGTGAAATAGGTATGTTTGACAATTTTTTGACGAAAGAAAGTTCTAATACAGTCTAATGCAGAAATAAAAAACAAATCTTGATCATCTAATTCGATCGCTTTTATCTTTTCAAGAAATTCAAATACAATTATATGCAGTTTTATATTTTTACACAGAAGTAAATTCGTCAAATATCGCGAAGAAAAAAGATACATTCATATAGCTCCAACATTCATATAATAACTCCTTTATATTATATTTTTATTATAAACTATTCTTCTCTTTTTTCTTTTAGTATTGGAGATACTGACATAATCGCATTTTGAGTTAAATGCGCGAATCGAAGGAGTTTCCGTGTATCTGCGTTCATTTATAAAGCCAATTTTTCCTCGCACATAGATATTAGAGTTTGACCGCACGACGATTGACCTGAGAAATAAGCAAATATGTGCACGCTAATGGAGATCGTTGCCTAGTCGTGCATGGATTACACGCGTGTCGTCGTATTTGTGCGACCAATCAAATTACGTAGCTATAAATAGAAGCTGCCGTGTTACTTTCTTCAATCTCTGTCTTTCCTCGTGCGCTCGCTATCCATGCGTTCACCTTCTTCAGCCTTAATACTTTATTTTTACACTTATAATATTGTAGAAATTACTTACGCCCGTTTTTATGTAATTTAATTTCAATCTCGATTCAACTAATTCATTTTTTTCTAGTTCCAAGAGTTAGAAAAAGATGAAGAGTAAGTTGAATTGAGAACAAAGTTAATTTATATTATTCGAAAGTATTAATATATATTTTAATAGATGAATTAGGCGCTTATAATAGGTCTATATATATATATATATATATATATATATATATATATATATATATATATATATATATATATATATATAAAATATATAAATATATTTTATACTCTATATTTATCTCCTGTTAGATCTTAAAGAATGAAGACACTTGACATTTTCATTTTGAAAATATAATTAGAAATCTAATTTTTTATCATTTAAATTCTTTCGATAAAAAAATGGTTCAGTTCTCTATGAAATAAAAAACATTGACAATGCTAAACTGTAAGTTCTGTCGAAAACATTTATTGTGGAAAAATATATATCTATATATGTGTATATATGTATAATATTAATATATATGTACAGTCATGCATGTATGTTATAAATATAGTTATACTTTAAATATTACTACTTGTTATTACAACGAACAATCCTTTTATATTGAGCAGCGACTGTCTAATCCTAAGAATACTGTGACTAAATGTACAAAATCTAATGTACGATTGTAAATTACATTTGATAAATTGCGTTGAAAAAGTACACTGTTACTATATTAAAAACGTATTTTTCAACGCAACTTTGAAACACATAACTTCATCTTCGTTTATATAGCACATTTTCTTATATTGAGTTAGTTGCACCATACATTATCTATTCTAAGTTAAAAGATATCTTTTAAGTAAAAAAGAATCATAAAAGAAATACACTTTGTCGACATTGAAATGATAAATAAATTATTATCATCACAAAATTTGCTATATTTCGTACAAATTGCTTTTTATTTATTATACTTTTTAAATTTATGTTATTAAGTTATTAGTTACACGCTAACATGAGCTCATAGTTTCATTTAAAAAATGTTACTGTTGTTATATTTTTTAAGGTACAATGTCTTAAAATTATTCTATAGAACTATTTCTACAAATGTGTGTGTACAATTAAAAAACAAAAATTTATAAAAATAGATAGTCCTTATTTTTTACACAATCATTTTGTATTGCTTAAAATAAATTCTAGATATGCGTTTTTATCAAATATAAATAATTATTTATATGATATTCATTCTTATGTAAGAGGTTACATCCTAAGGTTTGTTCGCGTCGCATATTCTAACATGCTCTAAAATGCTCTTATCATAGCATTTACTCATTCATTCTAACGCGTTCATTGAAGTGAGTAGAAGTTATAGCAAGAGCCCATTAGAGCATGCTGAAACATGCAACGCAAACAAACCTTAGGATGATCAAACATATGTGCGTGATAAAAAATATATTACATTGTATTTGATTTTAACAACATTATGCTAAATTGGTAAAATTTAATCATGTATAACTTATTCTTGCAACTGTTATGAATATACAAAACGAAAATGGATGGTACTTATTTTAAAAATATATTTGTTAAGGATATATAACAAGGAGGAATATAATCACTTCTATTTCTTTCTACCTATCAACACAATTGCAAATTTAATAGTATTTAAAGTTAAATTACAATTAACATTATCAAAATATGAAATTACCCGCAATATACGAATGGCTTAAGAGAAATACAATCATTTGCAAAGTATAATATATGTAATTATATGATTGCAAGAGTTTGTGCAAAATCATATTTAAAAATATTACTATTTACATTTAAATTAAGATTATTTATCATTGTACAAATTGCGAGATATTCAAATGTTACGAGTAGACTCTATAAATATGGCGAAGAAAATAAATTATTAATCTTAATTATTCTCGTGCCGATTAGGCTTAAAAACAGAAGAATCTGATACTAATATTTTGCTGTCTTTCAACGACATTTAACAATGTATTCAAAATTACGGTATACCTAACGGAAGGTTTTATTATAAAGAAATGTTAACCCACGTTATTGCTTGCCATTTGTGATGTCGGTCCATTTGTTGGCAGGCTCGTAATCGAATCCGGGAGAAAGCGTTTACGATTTTTTATGCACTGTGAAGGTGCTGTTCGTATTTCTATGTGACATACGGTATTCGGGCCTTCATCATTACTATTGCCATTTTGCTTTTTCGATGGTACCACAGCGTCGAGTGGCGTGCAGTATTTTCGTTTTAGAGAGTTACTTGCATCTTGCTTTATCGGCGCGACCGATGAGCGTGTTTTGCGTGGTTGATAATCTGGCGTTGCTTGCATCTTCTCCAGAGCAGTTCGTAAAGGTAGCAAGCCGACAGCAAAGGGAATTTCAGTGTTGGACGGATATGCAAGCAGATCCATCTCATTCTCCCAATAATCCAATGTATCAGACATGTCGCCCCACAAAGCGCGACTTATGCACTTACACACATTGGATTTTACAGAATGATGAGTCGTGGGTTGGTCCACTGTCACCGATCTTTCCGTATTTTCGATCTTAAATTTACTATTCGCTTTCGGCTTCGATTCTTCCTTTGATCTCAATTCTTCCCTTTCTTTGCTACTAGTAACTGTATACGTAGATTTATTATTTTTTCTTACTATCAATTTTGAATTAGTTTTCTTACTGTTGGAGCTTTTTTTGTTAGATTGTACTGCGCTCGCGATTACACTATGATCTGGTACTTTCCGATCCTCCTTTCCCTTGCGTTTCGTTCTCGCGCATGATTCCGTTCTGTTGGGTGAATTACCTTTCTTGAATGATTTTTCGGTTCCTAAGGAACTGCCTAAAAATGCCAAGCCATTGCTTGTAGTCTCGTCGTTCTCTTGTTGACTCAGTCGCATACTACGTCTTAGAATCGGTTTCACGCAATCCGTGTCATTTATTGGAGAATTTAATCCCTCCTTAGCGGTATCTCGTTCCACATTTATTTCTCTGTATCCAATCACCGTATGTTGATTACTTATAGTACTACCTACTATCGATTGTATACTTTCTGTACTTAAGCTTAAGATATATTCGGCGCTTTCCATATCTAGGGAGGTCAATAGATTAACTGGTACATCATTAGCGGACGGTTCATCTAATAAATCTATGGAATCTGTAGAGTGTGGTGGAGTTGGCACTAAATTGCATTGCGTATGTACAAGCTTATTACGAACATCGTCCATGGATCTACGTCGTTTGGGCGTATAAACTTTGACGCATTTCCCTACCGTGCTAGGAACATCTGTGCTACTCCCGGAACAGTGCTCCAAGTCATTCTCGATTTGTGGAAGGCAAGATTGCGACAATGTAGAAATGGTTTGATCGCTTTCGTTTACGTCGCAAGAAAAATCACAGCATTGTTCATACAAGATAGGTTTTAAATCGAGATTATGACAGTACACATTGCTGTTTGTGCACATAGTTTGTACTTCGTTTATCATACCTACGTGCGTAAGTACAGTATTAGTGGTAGTAGCATCATTTTGTATACTTATATTTACATCAGACGTTGAAAATGATGTGTCTACTACATCTTTCTTGCTGGCGTCCGAGTCTTCGTACAAAGTATGTTCTAAATCGTGCTCGGTGGCTTCAATCATATCGTTCTCTAAAAACTGATTTTTATTTGTGCTTATATCGTTATTATTGCTATTTTCACAGACTGTTGTATTCTCGTCCATGCTTAATTTATCACATCTAACACAGATGTAATCCTCTGTGAGTGAGTTGTTTGTAACTTTTAAACTACTATCTCCTTTCTCCTGCTTTAGGCAATTTTCAAAATTATCCAAAATTTTCTTGGAATCAACGATAGTATCGATCACAGATACCAATTCTTTAACCTGAAAAAGAAATAACAAATATATTAATTTTACATATTAAAATAATTGTAGGGCATGTTATTATGTTGATTAAAGTAATTGTTATATACTTTAAAAATTTGTGCCGCAGTATGCAAGGATGATAAATGCTGATGAGATATCGTAGTTTCTCCGCAATACATGAATTCGACCATGGCCTTCAAAATTTCAAAGTCCAAGTCTTTTAAAAGTATAATTGGCTCTTGTCCCAAATCTTGTAGTATTTCCTATAATATGAAACAGAATAAAACATTACGAAAAATATTAAAAAGATAAAATAAGTGAGAGTTGGAGAATAAAGAGAACGTCTAAGTAGATGCCCATACAGAATATCTAATATTGTTGAAGATTCATTTTAATATTTGTTCAGTATGCATTTAAAATTTGTCTTTTTCAAATTATCAGATATTAATTTGTGCAATAATGATTCCTCAAGTTGCATACAGAGAGATAGTAAAATCATGCAAGCAAAATATTTCCATATACCTTGTAGAGTAATGCATTTTTTAGAAAACAGAAACACCTGAGAGTGTACATACTTTACTATCCTTAGAGCATATAAATTGGTTATTTAATACCTTTCTAAGTTCTTCGAAAGTTGTGAAAAGTATGCCCCTCAAACTTGGTTTCTTCAAATGTTTGTTAAGAACTACTGAAATTCCGATATACAAGGCTTTCTTTAGTTTATATGAATTTTACATTATCCCTGCAAAATTGTTCTACCATAAGTACACTATATTTCCCAATTTTGAAATAATGTAATAAAATACCTTTTTCTTTTCTATTATTGTTTATATCAATAATAAAAAAAAGTCCAAAGTCTTTCTATAAATGTAGAATGATGTTTGGTAGACATTTTAGTGGAAAATCGGTTAGTAAAAAATTTATTTTGCTTTGAACTAGCACAATATTCATAAATCCTGAAGTAATGTATAATATATTTGTAATTATATAGGTATGTCACATACATCTAATTAAATAATCCTACATATATTACAATAAATCATCTTTCTTTACTATACATATATTTGTACATGTAGAACCTTTCTGTATTCTTTTAAAAATAATATACAAAAAATTTTGTTCATCACTAATAGAATAAATACAATCACAAAAATATAATTCCAAATTACCATTACCTTGCTTCAACAAGAAAAATAGTTAAGTGTTCTTTTAATCAATAATTCTATACATAAATAATATAAAATAAAATCTTAAAAGAATATATCTTTAAAAATTCATTCAATAAAATTTTAATAATACTGCTCAGTCATCAGTCAATCTGGAAGGAAAAGAGATGCACATCCAAACATTAATCAACATCAATACATTTAAATAAATTTAAAATAATTTTTTCTGTAATAAGTATAAATAACTCAATTAATGTTACTTGGTAAAAGTTTCTTATCTCTATACTTTCTAATTATTTTTATAAAATTAAATGCTATTATATACAACAAAGAAAGTTCATATATATTATTTTTGTCAATAATTTCTTATTGTTGTGCTATTTTATAAAACATTTGAAACAATTGAAAAAAATTATCTTATTTCTTATATAAATTTATAATATATTTAATATATTTGATAATTATGTTTGATGTTTAGAAAATGGCAAAACATATGACCTTTTATTAGAGCACTTTAGTATTTTGTAAATACTTTTGCAATTATCAAAAGTAAATCCCAAAATCTACAATTCAAATCTTGAATTTAACCAGTAAAATAATTCCTTTAAATAAATTATTAATTGTTTAATATGTACAATATTTAGAATATTCGCACAAACATACATTTATATATAAAAAAGAAAACATCTATCACATTTTGATAAATGTAATTTATATAAAAATACACATGTTGTTAAAAACAGGCACTAAAATTTAAATGTACAAATAATTAAAACATGTAAAACATATAAATATAATTTTTAGAATGTATATGATGATTAACAAATAACAATAGGATAAGGAATATGCATTTCAATATTTATATATATATACCTCAAAGTATATACTATTCGAAGCTAAAACCAGCTTGTGAACACGTAGCTTTTGTTCATCGCAGATCAATGTGACATCGACTAGAGCCTGACGTGCCAAAAGACCACTGAATCTTTCTGTAATATATCCCGCATGGCCAGCCCACTGCAAGACACAATCCTTTGGTATCTCAACCATGACTACTATAAAAAGAAAAATAAAAAAAAATCAATATTAAATATATAATAATATCAATATCAAATGTACAATAAAATAATATCGACTTTCATCAGTGCAGATTAATTTTAATTTTGATTTAACTTTTCATATTTTTCTAATTTTTAGAAAAAAATGAAAAATAAATTCAACAGATATTAAAGTTAATCTATATGGTAGAGAATAAATGTTTTATAAATATCAGAATCATAAAATTTTGCTCATCAGACAGAATTCTTTTGTTTTTAATACATATATAAATTTAAAATCTATGAAGCGCCACATTTAAGATAAAATATTGGTACAAATTCATTAAAATGCATGTATTCAATTAAATGAATCTTGGCACACAAAGCTGGAACCTATTATATAACATAGAGAATGGGATAAATGAACAAACTTGTTCCTTGATAAATATGTAGACACAAAACGAAGTAAGATATGTGAGGGAACAAAGTTACTCTTTTTCCACCAGTTATTTCAGAGTCTAGCGAAATTGGAAGATATCCAGGTGCATGTAAATGAATAAATAAATTGATCAAACAAAACTTTCTCTTTTCACATTTGTCTCTATCATATCTGAACACATGCATAAGCTCTTTGAACAAATATACATCCTTACGTGCGCTCAAAATTAAAACTATAATTTTTCTAGTGATAACTAAAACTGCTTTAATAAAAACAAAAAATAATCTCGGCTTTCAGATTTTCGTAGCGAAACCACACGAGAAATAATCCTGAATGATCTCTGTTAGAGTGACGGAGTGACAATGGAAAGACATAGAAGGTACCTTCTCCTCCCGTATCATCAGGATTGGATGTTGATCACAATTTCGATTCTCTGGCAGGCTCGTCTACTCACCGGTACGGATGTGATCGTTGTCGAAGTGCGCATCTGTAATCGGGTAACAGCGGCGTCCTTGCCGCGATCGGGCATAGATCGTACAGATGAAACGCGTTCGTCGTAACGTCGTTGATGCGGACGCATACGATTGTAAATCGCCGATCGCCGGCAGTGATGTCGCGCGTTAGCACGTGCCCTGTCGAGGCTCATGAAACGCCGGCGAGATCGTAGGTCAGCGAAACCGACGGCCTTACACGACATTGGCCTCGAGATTTGACTTGCACCCCCGACAATCGCGTCTGCCAAGAGCACAGTGGAGCCAGTGGAGCATAGTATAAATAAGAATGTATAGATGGGTAGTGAATACTCCTAGTGGAGAGTCCTATAGACATTCGAATCCCTACTACCAAATCGGATACCATCACTCCTGCGCCGCCATATTTGGATTGCTCTAATGACGTAAAAATAAATACTCCAACCTTGTTCCAACCTCTACTCAAATCTTGTTCCTTTGACACTGTATTTCGTTGTGGCGCTATTCATCTCCCTAATTTACTAAAGGCAGGCGCCAAAATTGAAAAAGAAGAATGTACTCCGTTGATTCCGTTAACGGAGTAAGCTTTGTATTCCGTTAGCGGTTGAGGTTATGTGTGTCAGTTATGTTAAGGGACGCTGCAAGATTCCGTAATAGTTTCGTAAGATGTATCAAGCGTCAATTTTAATCAAGTGAAAACCAGCCCTTATAGCCTTACGAACTCTACTGTGATTGGTCAATTCATTTACTGCTTACGTTTTAAGATAAATTTTTACGAGCTGCTCAATCAGCTGTTGTAACGACAAAAGGATCATAGTGAGATCAAAATTGATGAATATTAAGCGTTCATTTTGATCATTTTGATTTTTTATCGCTGAAACAGCCTGTTAGAGCAGCTCATGAAAATTTACCTTTACTGCTTAAATATTTTGTGTGCTATGGCCCTCAGAATTGCCGCAGATAAAATTTCTGTAAAGATCATTCTATATTGATCGTATCGTAGCATTGGAAGCGTCGTAAGCATCATGCGATTTTAAAATTAAAGTATCAGATTGGCTAAAGTGACAAGTTTGTAACTTGCGACATCTACGACCAATGTAGGCTTTAACAGTAATCTTAAGACATGAACTTAAACTGATTAGGATACTGCTTTAAATTTACGTCACAGTATAAGTACATACAGTATGGGCACTGAACGTTGACACCTTTGATGTAGTGAGTTCCAGGTCACATGACTCAACACTATGTTGTGAGTGAAAAGGCGCTTATAAATTTGAATTTTTATAAAGACAGAGTGATTTAAAAAAAAAAAAGACATAATTCGATCGTGTCATGAAAATTGTTTATAGCGAGCATATTTTTAAATTAGAATTATATAATAATATAATGTTAATGAATTCATTATATAAAAATAATATTCACATTAATAATAATAATATTAAACAGTAATAAGTAAATTAAAAATAATAACTGATTAAATATTATATGAAAATTGTAATTAAATAACTATGTATGAAAAAATAATATATTGCATGAAAATTATAATTAAATGTGAAGTTGCAATTTAATAATATACGCACGCATACTTTATACAAATATAACAGTTTAAATATTACAGCGTCTCCGAAAAAATTTGATTTTAATTTTTTAGTAAAACTTAATTTTATTAACTCTGCCATATTTTCCTCTTAAATTAAAAAAAAAATTAAGCTTTGTACGAACGACGTACCACAGCTCTCATTTAGTGATACTCATGTTTGGCTCGATTTCCTTATCACGAGTCTTACACAATATTATAGGCGAAAGGGTTGATTATATTTTATAGGAAGGAGATCCAACTAAACTAACCTAATCTTTCAATTTCAACTTGGTAAAGGCAGCCACATTCCTAGTTGGAAATCGACGCATGCGCACTAAAAATTGGGGACACATAAAAAGTTCAGTATCTATACTGTATATATTTATACTATGGCGTCGTAGTCGCAGGCATCTAATATTTGAAGAGGCGCCTTGCCATTTTCATTTTGATTACATTATCTTTTTTATTCTTCGCCCGGTTCGATATGGCCGATGCATTGTATTCCAATTTACGATTTGTTCAATTCCGAAGACCAGTGGCTAAATATCAGTTAGACTGCGACGCCAATTCAAAAAGAAGAAGAAGAAGAAGTTTTTCTAATTCTGTATGTCTTCTTTGAAAAATGAATTCTCTATGAACTTCAATTCGCCTCCGTGCTATCTGGGATGCTCCTTATTATTTAAATAAATATTTTATTTATTTACTGGACTAGTTTATGCATCGCAATATATAATTTGACATAATCTTAAATACATATATAATGTACTTATATTAAAAACACACTGATGATATATGTACTTTTGAGATCTTGTCAACGGTTTTAACAATACTTTACGATTTATCCATCGGCGTTATCTGTTTGATTCACAGAATTTGGGACTACTATGAGAAGAAATTGAAATGTCTGGATGGATTCCAAAGAGTGTAACAATAATTTCGCATTCAACGACACAATATTTCATAACGAAACAAAGAGAACTAAGAATTCTTGCGTAACGGATTTTTATGTTAATATATAAGTAATTTGTAGACGATAAGTTAATGATAATATAGCAAGTAGCGGTTGATATTGGTTTGTAATACTGATGACCAAATGGTCGAAACATTTATTGATATATATGTAAATTAAAGTAATATACTATTGTGCATTCCTAAGCAGCAAAATAAAACGAAATAACCTTTATTCGATCTTTTATTAGGTCGAAAAGTTTTCTCGACCAAGCCTTATTTACCACGAATCGATGTCAAATGACGATAAATGGGGAAAAAAGTTGAAGTCATTTTACAGGTAATTCAAGGCTCTTCGTTCTAAGTCATAGTCATAGATTTGATCAAATAAAGTCAGCAGAAAGTCGAATATCGGTAATATCTTGATAATTTTGACTTAATTCTAACTTGTGTTCTCTCTTCTTTTGGCAATTCGCTCGTCGAGATGTCTAGAGATGGCAGCATATTTTCATATTCTATCTATTAGGTGTACAACTTTGCTTCCGCCGTTTTTTTTCCGAAATTCGAGGCTTTATTGTAAAAAACTGGTTATACATTTATGATTCAAAGTATTGTCCATCGCTGGCCACTACTTTCTCC
>Ga0157364_1006386_pt1 | contig 12102 bp, 6 predicted proteins | sample AttsexASBM2_FD_111476 | JGI IMG/M metagenome (GOLD analysis project Ga0157364, IMG submission 111476) | Fungus gardens microbial communities from leaf cutter ant in Ribeirão Preto, State of São Paulo, Brazil - Atta sexdens ASBM2 | ecosystem: Host-associated > Fungi > Mycelium > Unclassified ...
AATGAGATTTATCAAGAAGAAAATTTATCAGCTGTTTAAAATCTGTATCACACTACACATTGGAGATTGAGGACTACAAATTAAAGACTAGAATTCAGCCATCAGAACAAAACAGATTAAAATCTGACTGGTGAAATTTTAATCTCTAATTTGCAATCTTCAGTCTCCAATGCGTAGTACGACAAGAGTTTAAGGGGATTCTAAACTGAAGATCGAATTCGACAGCATCGCTGTTTTACATAAAATGCAACTATGACATACAATTTATGAACATTTATGATCATTACATATTTATGATTGATGCATCCTTATATATACACAACCAATATCAAGTACATACCCATACGCATAAATTTTCGTAATACCTATTCATATTGAATTAAGTGTCTGGGTATAATTCTAAATATTCGATATTGTTTATTCGTATAAATTATTATAGTCTGTGGATTACAACTTTACATATAAGCACAAGCTGCAGAGTTCTTTTATCAAGCAAATCTTGTCAACTTTAGACTTCATATTCGGCTAAAAAAATAACTCATTATTTATTTTTATTCGCTACTTTAGAAACTTGTTACAAATAACGAGTTACTTTTTTAAAATAAAATAACACGTAATGATGGCAAGTTACTTCTCAAAAGTTACTTTTCGAACCTTTTAATTAGAAAATAAAAATTATAACGTTATCATCAATCGTTATTATAAGATAATGATTATAAAAAGAAATGACAAAAGTAACGGTGTTACTTACTTCTCATTCTTGGACTTACAAAAATACATTTAGTTATATAAAATAGATAACTTTAGAGAGAATCCTCTTAAAGAATTATAAGAAACTGGTACAGTAAAAAATTTTGTTAAATTTAACACATTTCACATATTCAAAACGATCCATCCAAATTTTTGTGTTAATTTAATAAATATAATTATATTTTTTGTGTTAATTTACACAAAAATTTTAGTCATAATTGTAAGGTCGTAAGTAAATCGATTAATCACAGTCGAGCATTTGATGAACAAGATCGGAATTTTGATTGTGATTGATCGATTTGCTTAAAACCTTACGACTTCATATAAAAATTTTGTACGTGTAATGGCCTTTAAGGGAATTTGTTCTAAGAGAATCAGAAACTCGTTTCTAAGAGGGAAAAAAATGTCACGGGTCGCTCGCTTATTTACAAGTAGAAAAGCACAGAAGAGTCGAATAAAGTGTAGCGGCGAGATGTTAGCTATGTTGTGCCGAGTGTACGGGAGCCGACACCCCCAGTTTTGCGAGAACGTTCTCCGTTCGACTCGAGTAACCGAGGGTGCTCGTCCCTCTTTTTTTTTTGTACCACCCGATGCAACGGTCCATTAGTCCCTGTTTTGATGCTTCGGCCTGGCATCATCACCGAGAAACTTTGAGTAACGAGCCGACACCCTCGTATTAAATTTATTAAGGTCGCGTGGCGAGAAGCCTGCAATTTTGCGATTTAATACGCAGGAAAGACTCGCGCGGGATTGACGAGAGCCTCGTTTGACTCGTATGTGCATTAGCCGGAGCGATTAACGCGGAGAAAAATACATTTCCAGCACGCATTTGCGCATTCGTGTCAAGGAACTTGGTCGGAAGTTTCTAGCTCGGGAAAGTCACAAATGCTCTTTAAGTCTTTATATAAAAATCTTTAAACACACTCGCTCTCCCATATGCAGGATATTCTACACCGATTGTGAGAGAAAAATGTCTGATATTTGTGACTATAATTGTGAGTATAATATAATAATTATGATTATTTTTATAATTTATTACTGCTACATAATGAGTAATAATAATTTATATAGTTGACACCGAAAATAACTATAAATATTATTACTATAAAAATAGCTAATTACCATAATTTAACTATAATTTATAGTCATATTTTATAGTCATATTTTATACTCTTTTTTTTTATACAAAAAAAAAATAAAATAACTAACTTATAAATATACTTATAGTCATTTTTCAGCACCTATCATCTACACACAATTTTTCGATAGAACTGAATATAATTATTATTTCTAACATTAAAACAGTAATAATCATAATTATTATACCATGTAATTATAGTTACAAATACCAAGAAGTTTTTTTTTCAGAATTAAGTTACTTATCGCAAAATCTTGCCGCGTTCGAGGCCGGAACGATAACTGGCTGAAAATTCCGAGTAAGTCTCTCGCTCTCCTTTCGGTATTAATGTCTTTTTATCAGACAAGCGTGATACGTGCCGTGTAATTTGTATTGTCTCAGATACATATCGTTTGCTTGTATCGCCCGCCGGCAAAACCGATGTACAGCAGCTAACAATTGCAATTGCAATCCGCGCGCAGGCGGCGGAAGGGAAAAGTCGCTTTCCCGTCGGCCGCCACGTAAAATTGTGTACGGCCACGACCATGGCGATCCAGATAAGGCATCCAGCCGGTATCAATTACAGGGGCGAGTGGCGGCGGTGACGGGGGTGTATAATGACTGGTCCGAATAATACTTTAAGTCACACTCGAGAGTGAGCGCGACCGACCCTCTCCGATCATTATTGCTCTCTTTCTCTCAGTGGCACGCCTAATTACTAATTATTACGACATAATTGTGCGGCATTACGGCTCACGTTACCGCCGCGCCGCGCCGGCGTTACTGCGTAATCTGCATGCAAAGGCGGACTACATTATTCGCGCTTACACTTCGCAGCCGCGCTTTAGCGTGGCGGGACTATGTTTCGGCAGGCCTCGGCTTCGAATTTTAATTCGCGTTTCGTTCACCGATTTTTCGTGGAGAGATTTCGATAGGAATAAAGATAATTAGTACATTTCTTTCGATACGTCTTTGCATATCGATTACGTAAAAAATTGATTAAATCGCTAACTACTATACACGTAATATATTTATAGATTACAGAAGATTCTATTTTACCATTCGCTCCTTAATTTTAATAGGTTTGATTTAATTTAATGGAGAGATAATAACGTCACCGAGTCACGAGAAGACAATTGAATTACAAAAAGATTGAACAAATGATCCTCCCTACTAGGGAGATTCTTTTTCTTCACGATTTGCTATACCTGTCTATACTATAGTTAAATAAAACGTATGTGGCGCACATTTTTGCTATGACATCATAATCACGCGGGAAAATAAATGTCCTCCTCTCGCGATTTGTATCGGAGTCCGACTCGCACAAGTTTCTCTAATAACTTAAACGTCAATAAGGGCAAGGCTTTTCTATGACGAATGTGTAACCAGATGCAAATGCAGTCGATTAGTATCGGCCATGACGCGGGCGAGCGAGCGAGCGTTTCAATTAGCGATTTCTTGCGAAATCGCGCCGTATTACCGCCGTAATTTCGCGGCCGCCGAGAAGTTCGTCTAATTTCTATGCGTGGGCGGATTATATTATTTGCGCTTCTGACTCGCACACCGTGATTTTTTAGAACGAACGCGATAAAGATAAAGAAAGTGTGTGTGTGTGTGTGTGTGTTATGATGACGTGATATTTTTTTGTATCCGTGCAGAACATGCGATCAGCTATGAGAATTTTCTATTTTAAAGATTCTTTTATTACATTTGAGATCAATAATATACAAATTCATTTTAAAGAATGTGAATAAATAATAGCATTCATTATCATTATTGTAAGTAATAATGCAAAAATAGACAAGATTTGGTTTTTATGCATACAAAAAAGGATGAAAGTAGCAGTATTGGATTACTTTTAAAATAAAAATTTATATTTTCAAAAAGATATCGAACAAGTTATTAATGATTATACTTACATATTATCTATACAATTTATATGTGTATATTATATAAATGTACATGTGCAATATGATTATGTGTTTAAACTAACATTTGATTAACATTTATAAATGTGGGTATATTATTTGTTAATTAATATATGTTAATGTTAAATAGTATTAATTTAATATTTATGTTATAATATATATATATATATATATATATATATATATATATATATATCAAATAATATATATGTATATTAAATTAACATATTTGACTCATTTATCTTTATAAACTTTATCTCAAAAATTTTCTTGAGAACGTTCTCAGAACGTTTCGTAGAATATCCTTTTGAAATTTGTGCTATATGGGGAATTAGTTTTAAAATATATTATTTTTATGTTATTTGTATATTAATTTATAATTTTGAGTACTAAGAAATGTCGAACATTAATTTAAATATTTATTAATATTAAATATTTAATATTCAGATATGTTAAAAATTTTAACAAGGACCCGTTTTAACACAAATACAAGATGTTTTTTTTTAGAGAGAGTGAGCCACATCTCAGATTTATCCTACGCTAAAAAAAAATAAGTGTCCCATACCATAATATAAAAAAACAATGAAACTCGACATTTTATTACGGCAAATTACTCATATAATATAACACTTACGTTAATTTTCGCGACAAGTCTGCGGCTGATCGCATGACAAGGGAGCTTAGAAGGGAGCTTTGACTGATGTGCAAACCAAGGAAGATCTGTGTGCTATTCTGTCGGTATCGAATATCACGAACTTCCACGAAATCAATTTTCCTTCGATTTTCGGATTATGTTCTCTCTCTCTCTCTCTCTCTCTCTCTCCCTCCCCCTCTTTTTCTTTTGCAATTCAATTTTATAGAGTTTTTCTCGAATTGCTTTCTTCTCTTCGTTATTCCTTTCTACATCTGTGCTTGTAATTGACTAATCACGAGCGTTTATATAAGTACAGATTTAAGACAAGATTTAAAATCGAGTATAAAGGGGTATATCATAAATAATAATAATCGAATATTCTTTTTTCTCGATATTACCGTAACCGACGGCGCAGTATCATCGAGCCCATCATCGGATGCTTTTCAATCGCAAGAGGAATCTCCCCCTATTGTTTCGCGCAGGCATTCACGGGTCTTCTCCGGTCCTTCATGGGTTCCCATAGTCATGACGCTCCTGTGGGAACCCGCTGCTCGGCAGGTCGCCGGCAATTCCTGTGGGAAATATCTGCGTCCCTATGCAACGGATCTACGACTGGGGCTTCATAGTGTGTAAATTGGTTTACATGGCACTCGCTCACTCACTCTTCTCCACCCGCGTCCCATAAAAATCCGATGACTCGAGTTTATCCATTTCACGTTATGCGCGACGACACGTGTACTGAGCTGTGCGCCCGTAAATTTCGCAAAATTAATTCAACGACTCATCGCTTTTCTGATTCAGAATGAGTAGCGCCATAAAATTACAGTACGAAGGGAAAAGTGCAGCTTGCAGATAAATGACGCATTCTAATTTGACGAAATTTTATTTGCATACATATCTATCTGTATTTTTTAAATTGTATTTTTTGTACTTGAAATTATTTTAAAAATGATGAGATTACTACTCTAATAAAGAGAATTGCATTTTTCCAGCAGGCACTGTTTTTCTTCGATCAAATGTTTCGTCACACAATTTTTAATACCTTATTCCGCAAACTTTCTACTTTTTCTGCAAACTATATTTATTTTTTCTCCGACATTCTGTATTTTCGAAAATTCGATAATATTCTATTTTGTATATTATATTTTTTATATCTTTTAAACAATCTTACAACCTTCAACACCATCACGACATTTTCGATCATAGTTTACACATTGGGTCGTTGAGGAAAATATTTTTTATGATTCTAGACTACATAAAAATCTAAAAAAATTCTTATACATTTGTGAAAAATGGAACTTTTAACAAGTTTTTACTATAATAAAAACTGAACTATTTTGTGATATTCTATTTATTTATTATATTGAAATCTAAATAAGAATTTGAGAAAACGTATGTATAATATCAACTATGCCTTAAAAGAAATAAAATGATGCTAGAAGATTAATCCTTATAATTGATTTTGAAATTTCTTCAATTAATATATTCGCGGGTCCAGTGATTCGACAAAACTTTAAATTAATATATCTTTGTTTATAAAATTAACATAATTGATTTTTTCCATTTTGAAGGTTCAAATCAGAGGAATAAAATTATGTGACTTAAAATTATGTAAAGTTTCGAAGAACATTTGTTATAAACAATTTTTCATAACGTTTAATACATAATTAAAAAAAATCTATATACTCGAACATCAATTAAGAAACTAAAAATAAAGATTATTTCTAACAAAGAGAATTTTCCAGCATTTCAATTTATATACTATTTTATCAAACTATTTCTCTCCGTCATCTATCCTGTACTTTCGAATATTCGATTATGCCACCGATAATACACTAACTCTGGTTACTAACACGTGGCTGTTGAACCATCAACAATATTACATTACCATACTCATTGCAGTGTTCTGTTATTATGCCTGCCCTTCTAAAGAAGTAACCCTTTCTCTCTTGGGTCTGTTTCACGGCTCATGAGATTCACTAGATTCAGTAGATAATGCGAATCTCCGCGTAGTCTTACAATTAGCTATAATTAGCAATTATTCGTTTTTATTCAATGTACGAATAGTATCGGTCTCTTAATCATTTATCCATAAATATATGTTTCTGCAAGAATATTAACAAAATAAAAGAAATTTACGTGCTCGTAATAAAAATATTTGAAAAATTTGCAAACACATTAGTTTAATACAATATAAAATACAATATGTCGGCGTAATTATATTTGACAGTGAAATTCTAAAATCGAATTAAAGAAATAAATGGATTCTCCTTCGTTTAGTATCAATTTCGTTGTGGAAAGTCCCCGAACAAAATCGAAGAGCTTTTGTAGCTCGTGTGCCATGATTACTTTTTCGAAACTGCCGAAACTGCACGTCCACCCATCATTCTGCTCTCCTCTTCCTCTTAGAGTTCATTTAACAGATGACAGGATTCTGCGGCGATCGTACAATCACGCGCGTGGCGGCTCCTTCGGAGGCTCCCCGGAGACCGGCGCGGCGCTGTATGTATTCGCGGTTACCTCATCATGGGAACAACACGCTCTCACATGACGGATAGACGAAGGAGAATGGAGAAAGAAGAGGAGGAAGCGGCACAATGCATTACGGCAGCCAGAAAATTCGCGATCCCGACATGCGTGCGCGGCACGTGCCGCGCCACGCCGGATTAACGAGGGTACGGCTGCTCCTCGTTTCCTTGTCTTCTCTTCTCTCCTTTGCGCGAGAGAAATTTGTTGTGAAAGTGTCGGTACGTTGACGAGGGAGGATCAGCCACGATTGCGAGTTCTCTATCGTCACGCCTCCCGTTCGTCACCCGCCGCGTAAATATTCATTTAGAGTTTAGAGGATACCCATTTGAATTGTGTTTACTGCAAATCGTTGTCGGAAATTTTTTTTATTACGAAAATCTCTCTCCGTGTGAAAGTAAGTAGCCTTCCGTTATTTAAAAATCAGCCGAACGTTTATTCTCGTTGCATTCCATTATTTTATTAAAAATGTATTATGCAATATTTTCAAAATAAAAAAAAAATTATTTTAGATCGCATTTAAAGGTAATACGAAGAAATTAGTGACAAATCGTAATAAAAAAATTATTTTAATAACAAATATATAAAATAATGACACAAATCTTAATTTTCTAAATATAAGTATAAGATACTTTTAGAGTATATTCTATTGCAGACGATTTGTTAATTTATCGAAAAATGACTAAAATACATCTCATTCTGTATAATAAATGCAATAAATTCTCATCAAGTAATTTGATAAATATAGTAAGGATAATTTCTAATTTTGAGATTTGTATCATTTGGGACATTATATAAAACTCACACTTACAATTAGAAGAAATCCTAAAAAAAATTTCATTAAAATCTGGCATCTAAAAAATTATAATTAATTTGTAATTAAAATAATTTTTATCCGAACACACATAACACTGTCCGACACGAATTTTAGACTACGAACGAAACTAAATGATTCTTATAGAATTTTTATCGCTGAAAATGAATCCGTAAATGAAATTTGAGATATTTCAACACATAGACATACACACGCACGCACGCACGCACGCACGCACGAATCAAAAAATGCTACTTGACACTTTCAGAATCAATTTTCTCAAAAACCTGATATGAGAGTAATTTTCTTTACGGATTCATTTTCAGCGACCAAAAATCTATCAGCGATAAAATCATTTGATCTCGTTCGTGATCTAGAAAAAAAATTTTAATTTGTCGGACAGTATACGTAATTAAAAATATTTTAGAAAGATAAATTAAAATTAATTACACAAATTGACAAATACTAATCTTGACAAGAATATTATCGGCTAAATTTCTGTCGATTATTTCAATCTCTTACGATTTTGATCTAACATCTATTGTGAAATTAGTGTTCCAAGTTAACTATTTAAAAAAAAAAGAACATGAACACATTCGTTAAATTCTGAAATATAAATTAATCCTCAACAAAATTATCAAACAAATTTTTAAAAAGTCATAAGTAAATTAATTAAAATAATTATTTTTTTTTTTTATTTTTTTTAATTGAAATAATTATTGAATTTTATAAATAATGAACAGCGAGTTATCATTTATTTTTGTATAAAAAAAAAAACATCCTTATAGAGACACAAACTATACATAATATTCGAGGAATAACAGCTGATGGTTATTATATCGCAGATAACGTTGAAACTCGATATCGCAATGTTCAGTCCTAAGATCAATAGAAATAAGAGCATAGAAGGAAACATCAAAGGAAGCAAGCCTCGTCGCCTGACTGCGACACGTGTGTATTCTACGTACGCACGTGCGTGAAGAGGAGGCCGTGGCGAGACGAGGCGAGGCGACACGACACATTGCGTCGCGTCGGTGTGCGTCAATGTGCACTCGCGGCAAAACGGCGCAGGCGGCAGGTCAGGGCCAGAAACTGACTCACCCTGGACCCACCAGCAGCGTATTATAGCGTGCAAGAAAGGTACATGCCAAAAAGGGACAACGGGGAAGGAGGGCAGTAAATCGCCGGACACACAGGGGCGGCGAAAGAGCTTCACGAGAAAAGAGAAAGAGGGCGGAGTTCACCGATGGCTTTCGCCATCCCATGAGCAAATAGTGGGACGTGAATTTACAATGAAAAAAAAAGACTCGCACCAAGAGAAAGAAAGAGAGAAGTAGGAAAAGAGAGCAAGCGAGAGAGAGAGAGAGAGAGAGAGACAAACGAAAAGGGACCCTCCATTCCTCCTGTTTAGGATCCAACGATGTTTGATCAGATTGACTGCGAAGCAGCCGCGGCTAGGGTTAATTAAAAAGGGGATAGAGCTGATTTGATTACTGTATTTCGAACAGCCCTGCTTATACTCGGCGCGTACTCGTGAATTTTCGATTATCGAGGTATCTTCTCGCTATCGTTCCTCGTGTCAGAGATTAGTCAATTAATCGACGCTCCACCGAACAAAGAGCTTCTGTTTGTCTGAGTTTGCGTAAATGGTAAATAAATCACAAAATGCAATATAATTATTTTCACTGACATCGGTATATATGCGAAATCGGAGTGTTTGGAACGGAAATTATTCAAAAGAATTCACATTTTACACATTTCAGAATGATTTAGAATTCGGAATCTCAAATAAACGCGATTTTTTTATGTTTGCACTCTTTAAAAACATTATAGTATTAAATTAACAATTAATTAAATTAATAATATTATTGTTTCAGCTTTAGTTTACGATTGCGATTGTTTCAAGTCTGACAGCAATCGGCGTGCAGTTTATACATATACAATACTTTGTATGATATAACTGCAGAAAGATGTATTTAAAAAATTACGTAACGAATATTAGGAGAGAGCCTAAAGCATATTTATTTAAATACGTGTCATTAAATAAATCTCCTTTATACGGAAAAGTTGAAACAATTTGGCATTTTACTCAATTCTACGAGCGTGAGAATGAAAATGAAACTTTAGTCGAACGAAAGGGAAGAGTGGTCGTGGTGGCGACAGTGGCATGTGTAAAGAGCAAACGTACGTATACACATACATAGACGTGACATTTAGTCACTCATAATAAATCGAGGATATTTCAGCAATAGTTTCTATATCGGCGAGGGTGCGATAACGCGTCCGATAAAATAGGTGGTACCTGCTCGGTCGCGACCGTCAGCGTCGCCGTCGTACTTGTGAGTCACCGTCGGATTTTTAAGGGGGATTTTTACGTGGCGAGTCCTCCCCGTAATATAACGATATACCCGTCATGCAGTATCGAGGGGGGCACCCCTCTATCGATTTAATAACGTTCTTGTTTACCAGTAATGAATCTATATACGCTAGACCGGATACAACGGCGAATTATAACAAGAAGCCAATTATCGTCGAGAAATCGAAACGGTTTAGTTTTTCTTCAAAGTTAATATCAATTTTGCAAGTTGACACGTTATAATTATCTACAATAAATTTTCTATTATTATATTTCTGGAATAGTCGGGCTTGATTCGGATTGTTGAATTTTCGATTAACGAGGAATTATATTCCCAACATCGTTTCTCGCATCAAAGATTAATCAATGAATCGACTCTTCTTTGGGCAAAGAACCTTCGTTTGACTGAGTTTTGCATAAATCGCAGTGTTTACGAAATGTAATACTATTATTTTCATCGATTCTTAAAAAATTTATGAGGAATTAAACAAAATAAAGCTGAACAAACCTGAAGAATACATTTATTAATAAGCAGTTAATCTGTCATTTTTCTTTTTTTAATATAGATATTCTATCTTTATTGGAATAGAGTCATGCTTAAATAGTTATCAGTACAATGTTAAATCATTTTTCTAGCAGAATATCTTCTAATTACTTAAGAGATATTAAAGAAGGCTAGGAAATCAGCTCTTCCTACTTTGCTCTTCGAAACTGCTCGCAATGATAAAGGAAAGATATTAAAGTTTTGAAGAACAGAGTAATATGTGTCGAAAAGTAAAATAAGAAGAATTTCCTTCTCCTCTCCAATGTTATTTAAATAAGTAATTGAAAGATGTTCTATACGTATATACTAAAAGAATAGTAACACAATATTCCATTATAGTAATTACTCGGATTTTCTACAGGTCGAATAGAACAGCACTGAGAGAAAGGATTTTGTTAATTTAACAAGCCACCAGTACCTTTAACTGGTAATCGGTAAATATATGACAACAAATTTTGTTGTTGTGATTGCTGCTAGTCTGCTATACTAACGAATTATAATAACAGAAACAAACTATATAGAATCTAACCTATCTTTTGGATAAACTTTAAGCTCGTTACATAGAATTCGTAGATGATCATGGAGTCTTCAGTCGTAAAAAACCGATGAAGCACGTCTAATATAGGGAAAATATTTGATTAGACTTGGTCAATTTCTTACAATTTGAGACCTTGCAACCGTTTACGATTTTTATATATATATGAGCTTCTTATTTACTAGCGATACTATTGATTATTTGTTACATTGACGAATTAATTTGCAATCGTAACAATAGATCGTTTTTTTTAACAAATATCACATTTGCTTTCCCTTGATTTATTCTTACAACAAAATCATTTCTCTCAGTGAGAATGTTGTATAATATTTTGTATAATTATAATAAAATAAAACTTGTCTCATAACTAGAGTAGCTAAATTGTATTATGATAGACAAATATATTAAAAGTCGTCGCCTCGAAAAATTATGTCCGGCACGTGGCCGATCCATTCTCACTCGTCCGGTGCGTGTATGTACGCACTCATTCGCATTTACGCGTCGTAAGTTCGTGCAACCAAGTAGTTGGTTGGCAACTCATATATACTCGTCGCATGTGCAGTTGATGAAGTTAGTATAACGTTAGCTTCTCGAAACTCGCCTTCGCTCACAAACAATGCCACATTCGCTAACTTTCCTTCTCTCGCTCTTAGATTCAGACAATAAAGTCAAACACGAGGATTTCAAGGTAATTCATACAGTATATCATATGATATAGCTATAATGTATATTATTAATACAACATCATTCCTGTAACAAGAAATTTTCTCCAAACAGTTTTGTTACATAACTAATTTTTAATAATTTAATAACTTTATAAATCAATTATTTTTAATAACTCAATAACTTTACAAATCAATATATCGTACATTTTTACGTTATTTCTAAGATTTTCATA
>Ga0157364_1006387_pt1 | contig 12101 bp, 8 predicted proteins | sample AttsexASBM2_FD_111476 | JGI IMG/M metagenome (GOLD analysis project Ga0157364, IMG submission 111476) | Fungus gardens microbial communities from leaf cutter ant in Ribeirão Preto, State of São Paulo, Brazil - Atta sexdens ASBM2 | ecosystem: Host-associated > Fungi > Mycelium > Unclassified ...
AGGTCGGCGATTACCAAGACCGAGAGGCCTTCGACCTTGCACTCATAGCGGCTATTGATGGCTATCAACCAGATTTGGTTGTGCTTGCCGGTTATATGCGGATCTTAAGCCCTCCTTTTGTTGCGCATTATCTTGGCCGGTTAATCAATATTCATCCTTCTCTATTACCTAAATACCCAGGTCTGCATACCCATCGCCGGGCGCTAGAAAATGGGGATCGAGAGCATGGTGCCAGTGTCCACTTTGTCACCGTGCAGCTTGATGTCGGACCGGTAATTTTACAAGCCACCATTCCGATTTACCCCACTGATAACGAGCAGGATCTGGCTAAACGCCTACTCAGCCAAGAACACTTGATCTACCCACTAGTCGTCCAATGGTGGGTTGCAGGACGTTTGCAGCTGGTCAACGGCCAAGCATGGCTAGATGGGCAGCCACTTCCTCAATCAGGGGCTTGCCTATAAGGCAGTATCAATAAGCAGGTAACTAGCGTTGTAGCTTCCTATGGACTGAATGTTTTATTAATGGGATTCAGTCCATATCCTTATGCTAGTCCTAGATGATAACTTTTCGTTGCTGCGCGAAAACAGTCGCCATAATCCAAGTGAATAGTCTTGCATACAGTAAAGTGATCGATGGTAATGGCCTGACGGCTAAAGTCCCCCTTCCCCTTTTTAGAGGCAAATTCCCTTAAATTTGGGGGGGATATGGCCTAAACATAGTGTCCGGTTGATCATAGAGAAAGCATATTTACGCCTATAAATGTTGCTATTTGAGAATAATTCGTATTAACATTTTACGGGTTAGTAAAGGATACCCCCCTTTAATCGTTCCACTCTCACTATAAGGCTACCTAATCTGATGTCTCATGATAGGCATTTAGAAATTTATCTGACACACCGTAGCCGTTTTGTCGATTACGCTGCAGCGATTCTTGGAAATCGCGCTTTAGGAGAGGAAGTTGTCCAAGAAGCCTATATACGATTAAAGAACACCACTTCTATTGCTCATCAAGAGGTGTCGCCAGGCTATCTACAACGTATCGTGCGTAACCTCGCTATTGATTGGTTAAGAAAAAGTAAAAATGAAAAGGAATTTGTCACTCGCGTGGATGAAATCGGGGCAATTGCCGACCAGCAACCTTCTCCCGAAGAGGTGACCTCTCAATGCAACGAATTAAAGAGTCTGCTAGCCGCATTGGACGAGCTCCCTCCCCGCACACGAGCAGCATTGGAACTTCACCGATTTGAAGGTCTTAAGCTGAAAGAGATTGCTACCCAGCTGAATATTTCTGTTACATTAGCCCATTCACTGGTTACCGAAGGGCTGCTACACTGCCGAAATCGCTTATACGATCGGAACGCGTGACTCTGGCTATCACTACCTAAGGATTTTTCTTTATCAAAGTGAATCAAAACGGAAACGTTATCAATCAGCAAGCCATAGAGTGGCTGATAAATTTGCAAGAAACGCCAGATGACAAAGCCCTTCTCGCGAGCTTTTCAGCGTGGTACCAGGAGTCTGCAGCACATCGTCGTGCATGGGATGAAGCCAACGCGACATGGAATGCGCTCGAAGGGTTAGCGCCGCCATCTCCTGTCGTCACGGCCAATGTTGCGCCGATAAAAAAATCTCGCTCTCGTTGGCTGCCACTCACCTCACTGGCAGCAACTATTATCTTGGCGATTGGGCTCTATTTCCCTATAACGCAGTGGTATACCGCTGATTACTATACTCATACCGGTGAAATACGAAAAATTGTGTTGGATGATGGTAGTACCCTTTGGTTAAGTCCCAAAAGTGCTCTTAAGGTGGATTACCAAGCCAAGTCGAGGAACGTAAAATTATTATCTGGCGAAGCCTATTTTTCTGTACAACCTGACCCCTCCCGCCCCTTTCATGTCATCACTGATCTAGCCGATAGTACAGTGCTTGGCACTGCGTTTAACGTGAACCTAGCGGCGAATAGATTTAATATTATAGTGAATCACGGGAGTGTAGCGGTGACTGCACACGGTACTTCACAACGCCTGCGTCCGCCATTGAAAGCCGGTGATTGGTTGCAACTTACCCCGGCTGGTAGCAAAGAGTGGGGAAACTCTTCCCCTGATAATGCCGGTCTTTGGCGTAGCGGTAAACTTGTCATTAGTAATCGCCCAGTAGAAGAAGTCCTTGATGAGCTTCGTCGCTATTATCGTGGCGTTATAATACTTACTGATTCCACAATAAAAACGCGACGTTTAACCGGTGCTTATGATCTAAATGACCCGGAAAATACACTACTCGCGATAGCAAAAGTTCAACATCTTAAACTTATTCAGCTCACCCCTTGGGTGACTTTTTTATCCCGCAACTAATGATGAAAAATTAATTTTAAATAAATACGTCTTTTTTCTGAAAAAAAAACGTCCTGCTTCGTTTTATTTCCTATAAAAACATTATCAGGACTAAACAATGCAACATCATAAAACTTTCTTCAGCACGAAAGCCGCGACGTTAGTCGTAACTGGCGTTTTAGCCGTACTTTCTGTCGATAATTCCTCCCGTGCTCAACAGCCGGCGGCTAGCACAGATAACATCACAGGCAGCGCAGAAATTCCTCGCCAGCCACTCGCCGAAAGCTTATTAGCTTATAGCCGGATAACTGGGCTACAAGTCTCGGCGGACGCAAATTTACTGACGGGAAAGTGGTCAAATAGGGTTGCCGGCATCCTCCCCTATGATGACATGCTCCGCACGCTGCTTGCAGGCACCGGCCTCAGTTTCACGATGATGAATTCTTCTACTGTGCTTATTATGCCTTCTCATCCGCAAGCGTCCTTGTCAGCGGAAACAATAGTCGTCTCAAAAACGGCAGAAAGTGCCTTTGGCCCCGTCGATGGATATCGTGCGACGCAGAGTGCCTCCGCAACGAAGACTGACACCGCACTGCGTGATATTCCTCAATCGGTACAGGTTGTTTCACGCCAGATATTATCCGAGCAGCAAGCAAATAATCTCTCTGATGCGCTTAAAAATGTATCCGGTGTCCAAGTCAGTAGCACCGCTGGTAACCGCGCTGAAACCTTCAATGTGCGCGGCTTCTCAACACCTACCTATGCCATTGATGGTGTCATGCTGAACTCAATCAGTGGTCGCCCTAGCAGTTTTATTGATATGGTCGGTGTTGAACGCGTCGAAGTGCTCAAAGGGCCAGCCTCTGCGTTGTACGGTCGGGGGGAACCAGGAGGGTTGATTAATATCATCACCCGTAGCCCGACTTACGATTTCGGCGGTGATGCACAATTGCAGACCGGTAGTTTTGGCTTCTGGCGTGGCGAGACCAGCCTAAGCGGGCCGTTAAATGAGGATCGAACCTTAACCGGAAGACTATCCGCCGCCACACAAACAGCAAATGGCTTTCAACAACATCGTCATCACAGCGCGCGTCAGACCGGTAACTTAACTTTAAAATGGGAACCTTCACTGGATACACGTATCAATCTTAACCTCTATCAGACTCATCAAGATATGCCTTTTGATCGAGGCCTAGTGGTTTCCAACGATAATCATATTCATATCCCTTCTGACCGTTACCTAGGCGAAAAATGGTCGAGAATTGATGCCAGAAATACCAGCGCGGCGTTAGATATTGAGCACGACGTTAACGACACAGTGACCTTACGCAGCACCTTGCGCTACGAAAAAGGCTACACTCATGACAACGGTATCGATTATCGCTCGCTGGGTAAGGATAATCGTACACTCCAGCGGCGTTATACCTCTCGTGTTGAAGATTCGCAGAATTTAGATGCGCAGTTCTCCGCGTTAATCGATGTCAATACCGCAACTATCAATCATAAATTGTTAAGTGGTGTCCAATACACAAACTCAAGGCTCGCCTTTAATAGCGCCCGCGCCAATATTTCCCCCATTGATATTCTTGATCCGATTTACGGAGCGACCAAACGTACTACCGCCCCTAACTCAGATTTTATTCAGCGCATCCGCTTAAGTTCACTCTTTATTCAAGACCAAATGACGTTCTCAACCCGCTGGAAAGCGCTTATTGGTATGCGCTATGACCATGTTTGGCAAGATACTGATCAACGTATCGGTACCGCCCCACCTAAAGTCAAAGATGATGCACTTACTGGCCGCGTAGGCGTGGTTTACCAGCCGATAGATCCCGTATCTCTTTACACGAGTTATGCAGAAAGTTTCACACCGCAGAGTGGACAGCTCCGTAACGGTAAAGCTTTAGACCCCCAAGAAGGCTGGCAGTTGGAAAGCGGTATAAAATGGGATCTTTTACCTGATTCATTATCACTGACCACTGCCGTCTTCCAAATCACTAAATCCAATGTCAAAACCACCGATCCCATAGACTCCGATTATTCAGTGACTACCGGCGAGCAACGTGTGCGCGGGGTGGAAATGGATCTCAACGGTGAGATCATTCCCGGATGGAATGTTATCGCCTCGGCAGCATGGCTTAAGGCGGAAATCACCCGCGACGAAAATTATGCGGTCGGGAACAGATTACCCGCCGTCCCCACATGGAGCAGCAGTATTTGGAGCACCTATGAGATCCAAGAAGGGAAATTATCCGGGCTTAAAATTGGATCAGGTTTTCAAGCGGTGGGGACCCGTAAAGGCGATTTAGAGAATAGCTTCGCTGTCGGCGGATTCTATAGCCTCGATGCAATGGTGAGTTATCAGATTACGCCAGACCTCAGTGTCTCGCTTTATGGTAAAAACCTCACCGACCAAGACTACATAGCAACCCCTGTCAGCCGGACAGAAAATTACCCGGGAGCACCTCGTAGTATTCTCGCCTCAATGAAGGTCAAATTTTAATTCCGAGGCGTTTATTCTTCAGCAGATAAAAAGTCATTGAGAAGTGTGACTCAGATTCAGGTTAACTCAATTCTCCATTTCATTAACCTGAACCCGGTAGAAAAGTGAAAATACCCCAAACAGCAATGTTACTTTTGGGGTATTTTTCAATTGGAGGTGGTTTTTTTACTACTTAGGCATATTCACAAAGCGAATATGGGTTGGAGTACCAATCTGCAACGTCGCACCGGTCGGGGATAGCTCCCCAGTTTCGAGATCGCGCGCAAATTCCACGACATTATTGGAATACACATTGGCAACGAACAAATAACGTCCCGAGGCATCGAACGTAAAGTCACGTGGCTCAACGCCCCCCGCCGAATACGTTTTTGAGGCGGAAAGTTTACCTGTCGTCTTATCGACCGCATAACGTACGATTTGGTTCTTATCGCCGCGGTTACCGACGTATAAAAAACGCCCGTCTGGGGATAAAGAGAGACCGGCGCCGCTTTTATCGTCAGGCTTAGTCGAGTCGGTCAATGTTTCTGACTGCAATAGCGTGGTCTTACCCTGATCGAAGGCATAAACTTTCACCTGCGCTGACATCTCGGTAGTGATGTACAGATATTTACCGTCAGCAGAAAATAAACTATGTCGTGGGCCATCACCTTCTGGGAAGGTCATTGTCCTGTCGGCCAATAATTTAAAGGGTTCTTTATCTGTTGCGTCATAACGGTAAACGTGAATTTTATCCGCCCCCAAATCAGCGGCTAAGACATATCGCCCATCAATACTAAAGGTTACCGAATGCGCGTGGCCAGAAGACTGACGTTCAGCAACTTTATTGCTGCCTTGATTATACGGGAAAAACTGCTGGGTCTTTCCAAGACGACCATCCTTCAACACAGGAATCGCACTTACCCCAGCTTGTCCATCTTTTGCCGAATAGTTCGCCACTAATAAAAAACGTCCATCGCGACTAAGCGCTGAGTGCGTAGGGTGCATGCCACTACTGTCGACAGTATTTAATAAGCTTAGCTCGCCATTCTTATTTAAATGATAGGCACTCACCTTGCCGTCTTCGACTTCGTTCACCACGTAAACGCGCTGATGTGAGGCGTCAATGGTCAGCCAAGAAGGACTCTCAGCCGGCGTTAACGCAATCGGCATCATGCTACCATTCGCCGATAAACGGACCGTATAAATACCTTGGCTTGGATAAAAAGCTTTCTGTACTCGGCTGCCTTGCGCTTCACCGGTCCATGAGCCAACGAGGAAAGTTTGTTCGGCAACTGCCGGTTGTTGGTTAAGTAACCGTGCTTCGTCTGCACTGGCCGCTTGGTTAAAAAGCAGTGCCGCGGTGATCCCTAGGTATTTTTTCATTAATATTTCCTAACAATTAAACAAAACCTAAGAGTGGCGTAACTCGTGTTAATTGGCAAATAAAAAGCACTGATTAATCATCATAGACAAATGTGGTGAATGACCGCCATAATGGTCAAGAGAAACTGCAGTCTGCGTTCTGTTATCACCAACGGAGTCAGGATGGGTCAAGAAAAGCTGTATCTAGATAAAGAAATCAGTTGGTTAGCCTTTAACGAACGTGTGTTACAGGAGGCGGCTGATAAACGTAATCCACTTATTGAGCGGATGCGCTTTTTGGGGATCTACTCCAGTAATCTAGAAGAATTCTACAAAGTTCGTTTTGCCGATCTTAAGCGACGCATCCTGATCGGCGAAGAGCAAGGCAGTCACAATGTTCCCCGCCACCTACTTAAGAAAATTCAACAACGTGTTGTCGTAGCCGACCAAGAATTCGACATTCTCTATAATGATTTGTTATTAGAGATGGCTAGAAACCAAATTTTTCTTATTAATGAACGTCAACTCTCGGCTAACCAACAACATTGGTTAAAAATCTACTTTAATCAACAATTACGTCAACATGTCACACCGATCGTTCTCAATGCAGAAACCGACCTCACGCAATTCCTAAAAGACGACTATACCTATCTGGCTGTAGAGATTATCCATCAACAAGAGCGCCAGTATGCGCTATTGGAAATCCCCTCAGATAAGGTTCCCCGTTTTATCGACCTCCCGGCAGAGCCACCACGGCGGCGCAAGCCGATGATCCTGCTGGATAACATCATGCGCTACTGCCTTGATGATATTTTTAAAGGCTTCTTCGATTACGATCAGCTCAACGCCTACTCGATGAAGATGACCCGTGATGCAGAGTACGATCTGGTTACCGAGATGGAATCCAGTCTACTGGAATTAATGTCATCTAGCCTTAAACAGCGTCTTACCGCTGAGCCGGTGCGTTTTGTCTACCAACGTGATATGCCGCCAGAAATGGTTTCACTATTGTGTGAGAAACTGTCGATCACCAATTTTGATTCCATCTTGCCGGGTGGCCGTTACCACAACTTCAAAGACTTCATTAAGTTTCCCAATGTGGGTAAAACAAATCTGGAAAACAAAGCATTACCCCCTATTCGCCACAAGGGATTTAATGCCTTTCGTAATGGCTTTGATGCGATACGCGACCGCGATATTTTGCTCTACTACCCCTACCACACCTTCGAACATGTGTTGGAATTCTTACGCCAAGCGTCTTTTGATCCCAGTGTTCTGGCGATCAAAATCAACATCTACCGCGTCGCCAAAGATTCACGCATTATGGATGCAATGATCCATGCTGCGCATAATGGTAAAAAAGTCACTGTCGTGGTGGAACTGCAAGCAAGGTTTGATGAAGAGGCAAATATCTATTGGGCTAAACGGCTTACCGAAGCTGGAGTGCATGTTATTTTCTCGGCGCCTGGTTTAAAAATTCACGCCAAACTCTTTTTAATCACCCGCCGAGAAGGTGACAAGGTGATCCGTTATGCGCACATAGGTACGGGGAATTTTAACGAAAGAACCGCGAGAACCTATACCGACTACTCGTTACTTTCCAGCGATGCACGGATCACCAATGAGGTGCGCCGTGTGTTTAACTTTATCGAAAATCCTTATCGTCCGGTACAGTTCGAGTATCTTATGGTATCGCCGCAGAATACTCGTCAGACATTGTACCGACTGATTGATGCCGAAATTGCTCATGCACAACAAGGGCTGCCCGCGGCGATAACCTTAAAAATCAATAATCTCGTGGATAACGGGTTAATCGATCGCCTCTATGCCGCCTCTGGAGCGGGGGTAAAAGTTAACTTATTGGTGCGCGGAATGTGCTCGTTGATCCCTAATATGCCTGGTATCAGTGAAAATATTCATATTTTCAGTATCATCGATCGCTATTTGGAACATGACCGTGTCTATGTATTTGAGAATAATGGCGACCCAAAAGTATTTCTCTCTTCAGCGGATTGGATGACCCGAAATATCGATAACCGTATTGAGGTTGCCGTGATCATCCTCGATCCTAAGGTCAAACAGCAGATTCTGGATATCGTGGCGATATTGTTCAGTGACACAGTTAAAGCAAGAATTATTGATAATGGGCTAACAAACCGTTATCGTCCGCGCGGTAACCGACGTAAGGTTCAGGCGCAACTTGCCATCTATAACTATATTAATACCCTTGAAAACACCGACTAACTTATGCCTATAAGCCAAAATAGCCCTGAAAAGCCACAAGAATTTGCGGCCATTGATCTCGGATCGAACAGTTTCCACATGGTCATCGCACGCGTTGTTGATGGTGCAATACAAGTCCTTGGCCGCTTAAAACAACGCGTCCATCTTGCCGATGCGATCACACTCGATAATCAACTCACCGAAGAAGGCATCGAACGTGGATTAAGCGTACTCGCGCTGTTCGCCGAACGATTACAAGGCTTTGACCCGGCGAATGTCTCCATTGTTGGCACCCACACTCTACGAGTGGTCGAGAATGCAGAAGAATTTCTCAAACGCGCTGCAGAAGTTATCCCCTATCCTATTGACGTTATTTCCGGTAATGAAGAAGCTCGGCTAATTTTTATGGGTGTTGAGCACACCCAACCGGAAAAAGGCCGAAAATTAGTCATTGATATCGGTGGCGGCTCGACCGAATTGGTGATCGGCGAGGACTTTGAGCCACAGCTCATCGAAAGCCGTCGCATGGGCTGCGTCAGCTTTAGTCGGCTTTATTTCCCTGGTGGTAAAATTAGTCATGATAACTTCCGACGTGCTCGCCTCGCCGCCGTACACAAACTAGAGACCCTCGCCTGTCAATATCGTCAAGCTGGATGGCAAGTTGCCATGGGCGCATCAGGCAGTATTAAAGCAGCCTGCGAAGTTCTTGCCGCACTTGGCGAGAAAGAAAAAGTCATCACCCGAGAAAGCCTTGCCCTACTATGGGACAAGATTAGTCATTTTGACTCGATGGACGACCTCGATTTACCCGGTCTTTCAGAGGATCGAAAAGCCGTCTTTGTTCCAGGCCTAGCCATTCTCTGCGGTATCTTTGATGCACTACAAATTAAAGAGTTACTCTACTCCGACGGAGCGCTACGGGAAGGCGTACTTTATGAAATGGAAGGGCGTTTTCGTCATCAAGATATTCGTAAACGTACGGCATTAAGTCTGGCCGAGCATTATGTCGTCGATCGCGATCAAGCAAAACAGGTCCTTGAAACGGCTCGGGTGCTTCATCGGCAGTGGGAAAAACAGAACCCTAAGCTTTCAAATAAAGCGCTTACCTCGCTTCTGGAATGGGCAGCAATGTTGCATGAGGTAGGTTTGACCATTAATCATAGCGCAATGCAGCGTCACTCCGCCTATATTTTACAGCATTCAAATATGCCGGGCTTCAGCCAACAACAGCAACAGTTACTGGCGACTTTAGTGCGTTTTCATCGTAAAGCGATCAAAACTGACGAAATACCACGCTTTACGGCATTTAAACGTAAGCAATTTTTGCCACTGATCTTTTTGTTACGCCTCGCGATTTTATTAAATAATCAACGCCAAGCGACCACTCGCCCTGAAAAACTTTTATTACATACCGATGAAGGTCATTGGACACTGATTTTTCCTAAAGAGTATTTTAACCAAAACGCGCTAGTGCAATTGGATCTTGAACGTGAGCAGGCCTATTGGGCAGACGTCACGGGGTGGCAACTCAATTTGAGTGAAGAAAAATAGGCTAAAGGGGTCTCATTACTATGACCATACCGCTCAATAACTACGTCCCTTCTCAAAATGGGGGCCCTGCCCCCCATCCTGAGGTCGTAGCACTTCTTCCCCGACTCGAGACAGGAGCTGTCTTAGACCTAGGCTGTGGCGATGGCCGTAATGCTCTATTTTTGCAGCATCAGGGGTTCACCGTTAGCGCGTGGCATAACGCTACTGATGCTTTGCGCCCATTGCCGCAGCGACAGAATGATTCGACGTTAACCTTGGAGTCTGTTGACCTCAATCACCACCGGTTTAATGGGCAGTATCAGGCGATTCTGGCGGTAGATTCCTTAATGCACTTAGCCCCTAATGCGGTCCCGCAGATTATTGCTGATATGCAAGCAGCTACCTGCAAACGCGGCTATAACCTCATTATTTGTGCCATGCATACTGCTGAAATGCCTACCGTTGAAGGGTTTTCTTTCACCTTTTCCTCTGGGGAATTAAGTCACTATTATCGCCGCTGGCACATTGTGCATTATCACGAACAGACACAGATATGGACGCCACCAGAGGCGCAAGCGACCCCAATTTCCCTGCGTGTTGCGACACTGTTGGCCCAAAAAGTTGCCGTAAAAGACCTGTGATAAACGGGGGAGCCATTTACTTGGCCATTCCCCTCTCTGACCTCATTGTGGAGCTTTTTGATGACGCATTCTTCTCGACATCGCCAAAAAAAGAAAACAGGGCCCTTGGTACGAATAGTCTTCTGGTTAAGTCTATGCTTACTGGTAGCACGGTTAATATGGGTACTTCCTGCGGCCTTTGACCATCACCGCACAAAACAAGCAGCTGCGCAGGAAGCAGCGGTAAGCGGCCCGAAAGCCACTACCAGGATGCCCGATAACTCAGCAACTCACTGATCACCATCAGGATACCTTAGCCCCGACTAAGACACACAAAGGATGTAATATGTCTGAGGTTTATAGTCAGTTATTGGCGCAAAGACGCCAGAAAGTTTTACAGTTAATTCTCAACAATGCATCCTTAGTCGATGCCTTGCTGGAGCCAGAAAGACCGCTTACTGAGTCAGAAAGTGGTCATATTGCTGAGCAAAAACAGCAACTGACCGACACTATTCTGGTACTTCACGCCGCCGATATTGCCGATATTCTAGAGTCTTTACCTGAAGAGGCTCGGCAAGCGGTATGGCAAATAATCCCGGTGGAACGGCGTGGTAGAATTTTAATCGAAGCCGCCGAGACCGTCTGGGAAAGCTTGATCGAGTGCATGAGTGATAAGCAGATCTTACAAGCTCTCGCGCCGCTCGACCTTGATGATCAAGCTTGGTTATCACGCTTTCTATCTCGTGACCTAACCGGTAAATTACTGACTACCCTCGAACCTAAACAACGCGCACGTATCTTACAATTGATCGGCAAAGATCGTGGCGGTGTAGCACAGGTAATGGATTTTAATATCATTACCGTACGCCCCAATGTCAGCCTAGGAGTCGTACAACGGTACTTACGCCATCTGAAAAAAATTCATAACGGTACCGACAAAATTTTTATTATTGATAACCAGAATCAATTACTTGGCGAACTGTTACTGACCGATATCCTGCTGCATACCCCTCGCGCACAGGTGCTCGATGTGATGAACCCCCATCCAGTCACCTTCCAACTTGATGAACTGGCGGAAAATGCCGCCAGCGCCTTCGAACGATACAACCTGATTTCTGCCGCGGTCACCGATGGTGAAGGTAAATTGATTGGTCGTATTGCTATCGAAGATATCATCGATTTAGTCAACCAAGAGAACGAAAGTAACATCAGGAAGATGGGCGGTATCCGCGAGGAAGAGGATGTTTTCGCACCAGTCGCCAAATCGGTCAAAAATCGTTGGGCATGGCTCGCCCTCAACCTCTGTACCGCTTTTGTGGCTTCTCGGGTAATAGGGTTATTTGAGAATACCATTGCGCATCTAGTGGCCTTAGCCACCCTAATGCCAATCGTCGCGGGGATCGGAGGAAACACGGGTAACCAAACAATTACCATGATCGTCCGTGCGCTAGCACTACACCAAATTGAACCGAGTAACTTCTCTTTTCTCTTTTTGCGCGAGATTGGCGTCGCCATTATCAACGGTATCTTGTGGGGGGGAGTGATGGG
>Ga0157364_1006388_pt1 | contig 12100 bp, 7 predicted proteins | sample AttsexASBM2_FD_111476 | JGI IMG/M metagenome (GOLD analysis project Ga0157364, IMG submission 111476) | Fungus gardens microbial communities from leaf cutter ant in Ribeirão Preto, State of São Paulo, Brazil - Atta sexdens ASBM2 | ecosystem: Host-associated > Fungi > Mycelium > Unclassified ...
AGGACACTAATTAAGCAGAGACTCCTTGTCGAGTTCTCTTGTGAATTCCCACTTGATATCCCAACTCTGAGATTTACTCGTTAGTGAGATCATTGGACATTGTGTCTAGTGGTTGCCACAACACACAGACCATGTGAATAGGTATATAAGGTAGACTACTTTGTAAAGAGCTCTCTATTAAGTTCTCTTGTGTTTACTTTAATACAAGAGTTTGTTCTTTTATCCTACTCTAAGGATTTCAGATCATAACACTTAGTTGTTTGAACAGTAGAGCTTAAAATTTCCCTGGAAAAGTCATAAAACTCTGCTAAAATTCTGCAAACTTAATATAAGCCAGCTCTTGGGAAAGTATGTTTGATATCTTTGTACCAAAGAAGATAGCAGAGTTTCATCATCTAAATCTCCATGTACTGTGGTTCATACAAGCAGTAGACTTTGAACAGATCAAGTTTCAGTCAATCTTTCTTACTTTGAGTTGCAATAATCTTGAGAGGGAGTGGATGTAAGGGAATTTCACTTTTTATCAACATCAAACCCTATGGACTTAACTGTAAAGAGACCTGACTTTTCATTGACACTAAATCTTGCAGGCTTTACTATAGACTTTCTTGTCTTACAATATTGCTGAATGTCACTACCAAACTTATGGACTCTTCTAACATCAGCTGCTGGATTTCACACTTGTACACTGTCTCTTTAGAAAGCTTTCTAGATTGTTACTAGTTACTTTCTATTATCATCAAGTGTTTTCTATCTTTTAAAGTAATGTTCTAAATACTTTTACCAGGTTCCTGACTATCTGCATGCCATCATTCTGATAGTTAGCTCAGCATTGTTCTGCTAAATTATAATAGATTGTAGGATATTTAGAATATAAGCCACCTGTAAGGAGACTAGCTCTTCTGAGTCTTTTCTCTTCTATGTTTTTTAGCTGATACATGTTCTGTGATCCTTTTCCACATTTGTACTTATCTGCTCATCCATTTCCTGTACTCCAGACCTCTTTGAGCTGTATACTAATACTCCCAACTATACAGATATGTCATTAAACTCTCTTCTATGCACTCCCTTGCTCTTCCACAACACTCTGTGGTCTTCTGAAGTCTTCTAGCATTATCTGCACATCCATACATTCACTTTTCCATGCTCCAGAAGTATCTGCTAAACACTCTAGCTCTCTTTCATTTTGGTTTCTCCACTCTAAACTTGTTATGAACTTATTCCTTAGGGTTAGAAATAAGAACAACTCTTGTATCAGAGAAACACAAGAGAACTCGATAGAGTTCCTAGTACAAAGTAGTCTACCTTATATACTACTACCCATGGTCCGTGCTAACTACTGTGCACCCTACCCTAAATGACCATGAGTATGACATGAGGCCAGCATGTATTGTCCATGCTATATGACGTCACTTTATTCCTGAACCTTCTACTTCATTCTCCTCAGTCTCGTGATCAGTCTTGTGACTATGCCATCAATTTTTGACTGATGTGACAGTGTGACTGATAGACCCTAACCTGAGTTGTTCTAAAAATAGAAAAGAAAAAGAAAAAGAAAATAAAGTAAAATGAAAAGTGAAAACAAAAGTTAAGTCCATTGTCAACGATCTTGACAAAACTGTTTTTAATTACTTAAGTATCATTATTACTTGCTTATGTAATCAGAATTCTGACACATTAGAATGGACATGTTAGTATATAGAGTAGTTGTCACCTTTAGGAATCAGAATTCTGTTCTTTTAGGATTTTCTAGAGGTGAGCATATAGTTCAGTAATTTTTGGGACAATAGACTTAGGATTTTCTGGAGATTTGATGTGCTTTGCTCTTCTGCCCAGTTTCCCTAACACCACCTTTATAAAACCTCATCCTGTTCTCTTAAGTTTTCCTGAAGGTAGATTGTATTTGATTATTAGCTATTATAATATAACTTAGATTTTCCTAAAAATGTAAACTTTGTGAATTACTGTGGACTTTATTTAGTCACTCTAATAGCTAGTCTCCAAAATTAGTGTTTGAAACTTATCTAGTTAGTTTTTGACTGCATAACTTTTCTAGTAGTATACTATTCTCTCAAGTTAGCTGATAGCTTCAGCAGTGGCATTGATAGGGAAGAAATACTTTTGGAAGAGTTGCTCAAACTTGGGCTTTGGTGGTATGGAGAGAGTATTAGTAGTTGATTCTTCTTGATTTAACTACTTTGAGATATAGTTACTTCTGAAGAATAAGAAAGCCCAAAAGATCTTATTTTGGTTGTAAGAGAACTAATTCACTAATAGTCAGATATAGAGAGAGTAGAAGCTGAGGCTTTGCTTGTTGATCTCTATTCAAGTCTAGCAGAGATGGAATTTTGGGTCAAGAGCAATGAGGTAGGTTTCTAGATATAAGAGTATTGCTGGGAGAAGAAGGTCTTGATGTTAAAGAAAGTGATATACCTGCAAGTGTGAAGGTGAGGTTAAATACTAAAGTTTGTAGGTCTCAGAGCTGGCTTATAAAACTGGCAAGGATATTATTAATATTAAGTTCTGAAGCATGCTGATACTCAGTTACTTCTCATAGATAGGGCTGGAGGAGCCTTAGAGCTTTGTTAATATTGATGGGATTTATGAATAGTCATTGGAGGTAGATATCATTTGAAAAGTGAAAAATGAGGAGAGAAGTTGAGACATAGGGATAGGTAATCTGAGACTGTTAAACTAATCAATGCTTTGAATTACAATCTCCAGAGAAATCCTAAGTTCATTACTCTCACTATTATCAGATATAGTTCATACTAGAAGATGAAAGTTTATAGAGTTGTCTCAGAGATGTACTGAGTATGGAAATCCTATATGAAGTGCACAGTGATGTGGGCTTTCTAGAATGACCTTGGTTTCAGCTTATATACTGTGCTGTCTGTCTATCTACTATGTGGTTGCAACTTCAAAAGATGAAACAAAGTCTAAAGAGAGTAAGTACTAATGGTGGTGTGTTGCTGTAGAATATTAGAGATTAAGTTCAACTTGAATATTCAATTATCAGACTGGTAAACTACAGTGTAACTACTAGTCTTATATATAAGTATAATAAAAAGAGGATACTTAAAGGTTTCAGAATACACCATCAAGTGAAGGTTTTAGTAGTGAGACACTAAAAGAGGTTGATAGGGAAACTCTACTGTGGAAAGCTTAGTTGGATAGGAGTATTTCTGTTATGAAAAACTAAATACTCAAGGGTTCAGAACTGATTACATCACTGCCACAGAAATATATTGTAGGAATAAGACTGTCATAAAAGACAGTCTTTTATCAGAAATTGAATAAGACATCACTGCTATGGGAGACAGTCTTTTGAATGAGTGGACTAGCATATAACAACTATATGTCATAGTATGCTTGGACCCTTATATGTTATTTTTATTTATTTTATTTTTATCTATTTTCTTTGATTTGATTTTTATTTTTATTTTTATTTTATTTCTTGGACAATAAATAGGCATGTGACCACAGTCACATGACATATCACATGATATTATGTCATAGGCCTATAATAGAGGAGAAGAGGCTGGAAGGATAATATCAAGATGTATATCTATAACATGTTTATCTCATAGCTGATGCATAGACATTAGGGTAAAGCTACTTATCATTAGTATGGACCATGTACTCTTAGTATAAATAGGGTAGCAATATATTGGGAACTCTATATCAAGTTCTCTTGTGATTCCCATAAGACTCTTACTCTATAAGACTACTTTGTATACTATTGATTGTTTTGATTAGTAGTTGCCACAACATATATAATATACAACTCATCTTTAGGAGAACAGAATGGAGTTTCCTGGAGGTAACAACTGCTCTAAATTAGATGGTCAGAAATCTAAATAATCTTGAACATTAACTGAATTGTAGAGAGCTTATTAGATGATAGTTAAAGAAAAGAAATTGTAACTATCTTGAGAATGGTATTTGAAGGACTGGAGTAGTAATGTTGACTTAATGAAGTCCATAAGGTTAGAAGTAGTGTTTAAAGCTTGTAGATAGAGAAGAAAAAAGGCCATAAGCTTTGGTAGTATTCGAAACTTATTAGAAGTGAATTACATCCACTAATTTATCCATGATAGTAACTTGGAAGGTAGGATAGAAGAGGAAACTTAATAGCTGTGTATAAAAAATGAAGTGGATGTGGTACTTACATAGATGTGATGATCTTGGCTTCAATAGATGATATTATGCCTAATCTATTTATTACATAGTTGTAATTCTGGATAACAGAGGAGTTTGGACAAAAGAGACATGAGTGTAGTATAGTTTGAGTTGATTACTAGACTAGAGAACAATACATTATAACTACATTCTTAAATATGGAAATGACAATCTAACAATATTTACTCTGCACATACTCTAGGTGGTTGGTTACTATGGGGATTGTCTTTTAACTATCTATTTCTCTGTATATAATACTGGTTAGGTGATAATGTACTAATGTAAACTGTGAGATAACCTTTTCAGACTTCATAGATTGATGAGGAATACAGTGTCAGGGTTTTTGGTCCTTGGATTGATGGTAGTTAGAATTGAAGTATTATTCACTCCAGTAGTATGGATATTAGAGGGTATGTGACAGTTTTTCCTCTTAGGGTCTTGAGAGCTTGGCCCTAGTTGTGTAAAGAGTATTGAGTGCTATAATTTTACTAGTTTGAGAGGGTAAGAAAAAGAAACAAAAAATAAGAAATTAAGAGGAGAGAGGAAAGAAGACAAGAATGTCAGCATTAGAATACTAGGCTTCTCTAGATAGTTTTTGTGAAAATCAGCTATGAGATCAGATGTGTAAGTGAGTTTGGATATGGATAGCCAGTCAGATTCTTTTTCTGTAGTTTCGTAATCTAGCCAGGTGACTTTGTAAAGTAGTATATATATTCTTCTATAGTCAATTTTGAGAGATTTCATATTTAGCTTCTCTATCTATCACTACTGATAGTGGTAGAGGTTCTAATCAACTGTAGAAAGTGTTAGATATCATAGATTCAAGCATGAACACATAGAATACTGGATGAACAGCATGTATTGACTTTGAAAGATGGATTGTGAATAAGTAGGTACTAGCTTGGCTGATAATTTCAAAGGGTTCCAGATATTTTTCTGATAGCTTCTTTGAAGGTCATGTGGTATGAAAAAACTAGACCTTAATGTATACCTGTTGTCTTACTTGGAAATCTAGTCCTGAGATTCTGTGTACATCTGCTGATAGTTGGTATCATTGTTGTGTAGTAGATATTTCTGTTTTTAGAGTGTCCTGTAGTTTATCAAGGTCTACAGTGAATTTACAGGCACAGAATGAAGCAATGTTTCTTTCTGGATATATAGTGATGTTTAGATGATATCCTTTATCTGCAAAGAATAGTAACATACCAGTGGTGGCACTAGGTGCATTATTGTATGCAAACTCTGTGAACAGAAGAAGATCCAACCAATTATCCTGTTGGTAATTGCAGTAGATGTGGAGGTACCATTCCAACATCTGGTTGGTATGTTCTGTCTGACTGTCTTCCTTAGGGTGATATCCAAAAGTAAAGTGGAGTTTTATATTGAGTATCATTTTTAGATATCTGAAGAAGTTTGAGACAAACTCAGTCCCATGATCAGATGTGATGTATGATAGAACACCATATTTGGAGAATATGTAGATCATAAACAACTTTGCTAGATCATGTAAAGTGATGGTGTCTACTGTTAGCATGAATATGGCTTGCTTGGATAGTTGATCAACTATGATCAGGATTATGTTGTAGTCAGATGAGGAGAGAAGTTTTTCAATGAAATCTATGGAAATCAAATTTCAAGGTCATTCAGGAATTAGGAGTTGCTTAAGTGGTTTATAATGCTATAGTTTGGATCTCATGCAAGTAATACAAGAATTACAAAACTTTTTTACATCTGTGCATAGAAACAGCCAAGTATAGTTGTAATAAATGAGTTTCAATGTTTTATTTTGTCCAAAGTGACCTGTGAGGATGTGATCATGATGGTATTACAGAATGCATATATAGAGGTCATCTTTTTACAGTACATAAATTTTTAGCAGAAGTCTGAATGTATCTAATAACATATTCTTCTAGTTGGCAGAGGTGTTCCTGCAGTATCTCATCTTGCCTAATTGCTGACTGGATATTGCTATACAAGCCATTGAGGTCAATAATAGTAGTAGTCCAAAGATTTGGAAAAATTGGGGCTGTAGCTCAGAGAGATGTGATGAGTTGGCTATGAGTGAAGATAGGATGCATGTTGTGTAGGTTGACAAAGTTGTATGTGGCCTTTTCTTCTCTTGGGTAGAGGTCTTTTCTATGAGTAATGGTGTCTGGCTTTGATTTTAGGCATCCTAGACAGAATCAGATAATGAAATTGAATTGGGAAAGGAATTCCAACCATTTTGCTTGGCAGTAGAAGAGGAGTTTTGTAATTAAGAAGTATTTCAGGTTCTTATAATCTGTAATAATGTCTATAGGCTGTTTCAATCCTTCTAGATAGTGGCACCAAGTATGGAAGACTTCAAACACTACAAGAAACTCTTTGTCATATGTGTCATAATTAAGCTCTATGGCCTTGAATGAGTGAGAGTGGGATGTGACTAGGTGAACTTCTTTCTCTTCTGTTGTAATTGAAAGAATAGCTATAAGAGCATATTTCAATGTATTAGTTTTCACAATTATTTAAGCATTGGGAATTTAGTAGATAAGGATCAGGGCAAAGGTGAATATTTTCCTGAGGATGTTGAATGCTTTACAGTAAGAGGAGTCAAAATTCCAAGTGGTGTTCTTCCAGGTTAGTCGAATCAGTAAAGCAGTCATATTTGAGTAGTTGTGAATGAATCTACAATAGAAATTAGCAAATTCCAAGAATACCTATATGTCCTTGATTTTTCTGAGTTCAGGCCAACTCTGGACTGTTTTGATTTTATTGGAAGACATGAACAATCTAAATGGGGACAGGATGTATTCTAAGTACTCTATAAAGTCAGAGTGAAACTTATATTTCTTATATAGTTCAGTCTTTTGGAGTCACCACAATACTTTTTTGACATGGTCTTTATGTTGGAATATATTATCCAAATAAATAAGAATGTCATTGAGATAAACTACTATGCAGACATTGAGAATATCTGAAAAAAATGTTGTTTATGAACTGTTGGAAGGCTGCAGGAGTATTAGTCAGACCAAAAGGCATGACTGCTCATTCAAAAGATCCATATCAAGTATGGAAAGCAATCTTTCATTTTATCTTCTTCTATGATCTGTACTAGATGATATGTGTAATAGAGGTCAATTTTTATATAGACACATGTCTTTTTAGATGAGCTGAGGAGATCAGTTATTAATGGAAGCAGATATCTATTCTTTCATGTAATGTGGTTGAGTTTGCAGAAGTTTACACATAAATAAAGGGAGCTATTTTGATAAAGAGCACTAGCACTCCATAGAGGAGAAGGTTGGTCATATGAATCTAGTGTTGAGATTTTTCACTAATGAATTTCTTAAGAGCTTCTTGTTTGGTGGTTGAAAGCAAATAGATTATTCTAACAGATGGGTTTTCTCTATTTTCTAATTTGATTTGTAGGTTGTATAGATAATATAGAGCTAGGATTTTTGCTTTGGTCTTGCTGAAGATGTCAGTGAACTCATGGTACTTGGGTAGAACAGTAGATAAATTGACTAGTTCATTTGTGATTCTTGCTGCTCTCTCAGCAAGGTCAGTAAGATGGAGTGCAAGATGGAAAGTGGTTAACCCTGCTATTCATACTGTTTGGATGTATGACTATGCTCTGATGATGGTGATCTGTGGACTGAGGATGGTTGTGATATCAGAACTTAGGGTTGGAGTGCTAGGCAGAGGTTCTTTGGAAGTAGAAATCATTTGAAAAGTTCTGGGAAGATTGTTCTTCTTTTATGAGTCCAATTGGAAAGCAATGACTTAATAGCCCAGTCAATTGTTGAATTGTGTTGGGTAAGCCAGTTGTATCTGAGGACTAGGGAGCAGGAGAAGTTGAGCAGGGTAACATATATACTTAAGATTATCTGGTCTCCAGATGGGAAAGCAACAGGTAGGAAAGCAGTTTCAGTAATAGCTTTGATGATTTGTCAAATAATTTTAGCTTCACAGGTGAAGTGGGTTTTGTAGGAATGTTGTGCTTCAGTATAAATGTAGAATTAATGAAACAGTGTGTGGATCTGGAGTCTATAAGGGCACAGAAGGTTAGGTTTTGAATGTGATCTGATCTGCAGACCAATGGTGATATTATGAGAGAGAAGATAAGTGAATTCAGGTTGAAAAGGGCAGTAGCATTGAAATGGATGGAATTTTTATTTGTATAGATAAGATCACTATGGCCCATATTCTGTACAGAGTTGGTGAGACCATATTCTAGCTTTCTAACTGAGTAGCTGGGATTGCTTCCAAAACAAGAGTGCAGCTTCCATATGTTTGGCCTAAAACCTAGTAGTTCTGGATGGGTGTAAAGGACAAACCTCAAATTTGTGGCTTTTTTTGTTGTAGTACATACATAGGTTATTGTTTATATGTCTTTTTCACTTATTTGTAGTAAGCCTCCCATTACTTCCTGGCCAGCCAGACATGTTGATTCAAGAGGGAAAATTTGAGGGTTTGCTCCCTAGATTTAGCCTATTGATTGGGGTAGGTATGGGTTCCAGAGTTGTAGTATGGGTGGGTAGTTATATGATTAGTTGTGTTTCTATTCTCATTCCCAGTGTCAGTTGTCAATGATCATTGCCAAGAAGTACATCAATTGGGAAGTGGATAGCTTCTCTTCTTTCCTTAGGCAAATGAGGTCTTGTAATTAGTGTGGAAGTTCTTGGTAGTATCTGTGACAGAGAACATTGTCTCTCCAACCCAGTTAGAATATGTACCTTATTAATTCAATGTTATAAGTGGTGATCCTATTATTAGTTTTTATCTGCAGATTGTCTAGTGCAACTGCAGTGTCTCCTATAGGGTTGGATAAACCAAAATGATACCATAACTCTTTTGAGAATCAGAACCAGCCCTCAAGCCAGTCTTGATAGACCATCTGTTCTTCCTGGTCTAATCCAATCTTGAACTAATTCTGAGCTACTCTTGTTAAGTAGGTTATTACAAAGTTTATCTTTGCTGCATCTGTAGTGAATTGTACAGAGTTTGTATAGAAGTAGAGTTAGTATTGGAAAAGAAAATTATTTAACTTATCTGGGTTAGTACTATCAAAAGTTTCCAGCATCCAGAATCTGGCTATCAAGAGTGTAAAATTGTTTGCCAGTTTCCTGAGAGCTTCAGCCAAGAGGTCTATAAAGTGGAAGGAAAGAGTGGTTGTGGAGAGGTAAAGGCTATTTTGTTTTGGGTGCATCTTTCCAGTTTGGATCATTGTGTTATGATCTTAAATCCTTAGAGTTGGATAAAAGAATAACTCCTGTATTAGAGAAACATAAGAGAACTCGATAAAGAGCTCTTTACAAAATAGTCTATCTTATATACTCCTACAGATGGTCTGTGCTAGCTACTGTGCACCCTACCCTAATATACCATGTGTAAAGCATGAGGCCAACATATGGTGTCCATGTTGTATAACATCATTTTGTTCCAGAACCTTTTATTTTCTTTTCTTAAGTTCTATAATCAATATTGTGACCACACTATCAGATGTGACTGATGTGACAGTGTGACAGATCACTTCTAACCCTAACCCCAGAGTTCTAAAAATAGAAAAATGAAAAATAACTTGAAAGGAAAATAAAATGAGAAAGCAAATAAAGAAAAAACTAAGTTTATATTCTTTGACCTTGACACATTGTCTGCTAGTATGGTCTCAGGTGATTTTAATATGTTTTCTGAGGCCCTCCAGGAGGACAAGTGATTCAGTGTTATTTTCATTGAGCATCTGGATTATTAAAGTAGTATAACTAGGTTAGTGAATTGCTTGTTTAATTGTTGAGTAATCGAGATTGCTGTGGGAGATGTGAAGTCTCTACAAAAAAAGGCTATGATGTTTTATTGTGTTTTATATTGGAGGTTGCAAAAGGATTTGTGTGATAGTAGCTATGAAGTCTGATAATATTGCTAGAAGTGAATCACACTTGTTAATTTATCTGTGATAGTAACTTGGAAGACAGGATGGAAGAGAAAACTTAATAGCTGTGTGTGAAAAAAAGGCAGATGTCAGAATTGAAGACAATAGATTTTAATTATTTTCAATTTTTTTTTTTTTTTTAATTTCCCTTTCATTTTATTTTCTATTTTGGGATCTAGAGTTAGGGCTTAGCATAACATCACATATCAATAAACTGTCACATGATCATGTGCCATGATGGAAAATGATAGAAGATTCTAGAAGGAATAATGTTATACAGCATGTTATATATATATTGACCTTAAGGCAGATGCATGGTAATTTAGGGTAGGCTAAAGATAGTGTAGCACAGACCATCAGTCTAGGATATATAAGGTAGACAATTCTGTACAGAGTTCTCTATCAAGTTCTCTTGTGTTAACCCTAATACAAGGTTCTTTTTCTTGACTTACTCTAAAGTCTTGAGTTTGTAACAGCAGATATGGTACTTGTGTGGATGTGATGACCTTGGCTTCAACAGATGATGTTGCATCTAACCTATTCATTACATGGTTATAATTTCAGATAATAGAGGAGTTTGGACAAAAGAAACATGAGTGCAGTACAGTTCAAGTTGATTATCAGACTGGAGAATGATATATTGTAACTATATTCTTAAATATGGAAATAACAATCTAATAATATTTACTCTGTGTATACACTGGGTGGTTGGTCAATATGGAGGTTGTCATTTGGACTTTATGGATTGATGAGAAATGCATGGTCAGGATCTTTGGTTCTTGGATTGATGGTAGTTGGAATTAAAGTATTATCTGCCCTGGGGATATGGATGTTGGAGGGTATGTGACAAGACTCAAGTTTAGACAAAGTAGTGGGTTTCTTTACACAAGTAGTATAACTTAAACAACAGTGTGTTTATGTCAGATGTAGTTTACACTAGGGGTAAAAGTCCACAAAATGGACTCAGAGATGTGTAGACTAGTGGAATGACCTTGGCTTTAGCTTATATACTACGTTATCTGTCTACCATGTGGTTGTAATTTCAGATAATAGGAAGAAGTCTGAGATAGAAGTAAGTACTGATTTGGTATGTTGCTGTTAAACACTGGGGATCGAGTTCAATAAGAGTTTATCTTTGTTGATTATCAGACTAGCAAATTGCAATACAACTACTAGTCTTATATACCAATACCTACTATAGAAGATATTTAGGGTTTTAGTGGTATAACTCCTATTGCACTGAGTAGAGGTTACAGTGTTGAGACACTGATAGGAGTATGACTCTGCTATGGAAGGCTAAGTCATATAGAAGTATCTCCATCATGAAAGATGGACTATCCTAGATAATTGTATCACCACCATAAGGTGTGTTGTGAGTAAGATGGCTGTCATGGAAGGCAGGCTTTATTTGGATTAGCTATTGACAAGGAGTGTACTGTGGGAATGTATTTTTCCAGACAAGTGGACTTGGCATATGACAGTTTATATACTTATAAATATATAATATTTGAGCAACTTATTATAAGTGCTGTACATCATCACTTAATCATGCTGTACTAATTGTAGTATGAGTATGAATAAGCAGAATGTTTATTAAACAACCATAACAAAAAACTATACTTAATAAGATTTAATGTATTTTTTGTTAATATATCACTTATTGTAATATATCACATAATGTAAGTTAATTTGTTCAAAAAATGAAAATAATTAAGATAGTTTTTGAGCCACTATACTTAAAAAGCCCTACAACAAATATAGAAACAGTACAACTTGGAGAATTCTCAGTGTTCCAATACAGTTATATCTTGTCTTATTCTTATCTTATGTCACATACTAATCTGAGCACATCCAAGATTATCTAATTTCAATTATGAATAATACTTATTCAGGTCTGCTCCATGCAAAATATCTCTGAAAGTAGCTCTTCTTTCTTCTGATCTGCATAACTTCTTCCAGTGTAGATCAATCAGACTATTATATAGCTGATTACTTTATAACTAATCATAT
>Ga0157364_1006389_pt1 | contig 12098 bp, 5 predicted proteins | sample AttsexASBM2_FD_111476 | JGI IMG/M metagenome (GOLD analysis project Ga0157364, IMG submission 111476) | Fungus gardens microbial communities from leaf cutter ant in Ribeirão Preto, State of São Paulo, Brazil - Atta sexdens ASBM2 | ecosystem: Host-associated > Fungi > Mycelium > Unclassified ...
CAGAACAGCTTGGCGTTACGCAGCAAGCCATTTCCGTACGATTACATACGAATAAAGATTGAATTTTACAAAAAAAAGCTCAGAACTTTTTTGTACACCTAATATATCGATTTTATTCGTTTATTCGGCAATCTTTAGAAATTAATATCTCGTTAACTATTGTGAAAATTGCAAAATGGTAGAGAACTTTTCGATTCGGTTTTTTATTAGAAATAGCACTATATGATTAGTGAGTGTTTCTGAAATAAACACCCTATATATAGTTAATGCTAGGTCTATCTTGTTATATATGTCTCTACCTTAATACTTTTATATAATCAAAAATTACTTTATCCAAAATTTCATTTGCCTAGCCCTTGTACAAAAATTACCTCAGTGACCAATTCCTCGAGTGATCGACTCCGATTTCCAATGTATCACAAGCAGATTGTATTCTCGACCAAAGATAGTTTTCTACAAAGTCAACATGTTCATGGAGACATATCGTATTGAAACATTATGGAACTAGCTATTCCAGTGATTAATTTAAATTACAAAAGTTTCTCACGAGCGTAAAAACAACGTTCCCTACATAATTTATCGTTCAATGAGCAAAAGCACTTTTCGTAACTTTTTGACTGTCAAAAAAGAAAATCAGGAATAAACATAGTGATATATTAACGAAAGATTGCCACGTGAGCCAACACAAGATATTTTTTATGAAAATAAATAATCATATATTTTGAAAATCATGAATCAATAATATGAATTATAGACGTTTGACATTATTATTGCGTCCTCTTCAAGTGTAGAAATAACGAAAAATTCTAGATTATTTTATATAATAGGTCACAATCCAATAAAATAAAAGTAAAAAAGTCAACTTGTCTCAAAAGTAAAAAAGACATCGTTAATTTAATTAATTTTCTATTAAGAATTTAGTACTAATAAGCTAATGTTTTTTATTCAATTTTATTATAATGACTTCCTTATTAGTTTGAATATCCGACGAAATGTGACAGAAAATAATAGTCTTTATAGTTTAATGATATCATACTAAGGAAAAATTACCATTGGCAATTTTTCGTTAAATTTTTTGTTAAATATTGAAGCTTTCGAATATATAATTCATTACTACAGTGATAATATCTCACACTATTTGTGTTTGTCCATCTCTCATATTTATTAACTTATTTCCATATTCTATCTTAAATAATTTCCATATTCTGTCTTAATTTTTTTATTGGAATTACCAATTACACTACAGGGTTGTTAGCGAAAAAGCAAAAAAAAATTTCCCTGACTAAAACTTGGAAGATTCTTTGAATAAAAATAAAAAAAATTAAAATATTTTATTTTACAAACAATAAATTATTAGTACAATAAAATATAATGGAAAATAAACATAATATAAAGTTTTTCGTAATATTATTTATAATTTATAGCAGCGTATTAACCTCACTTTGTTAATATATGGGAACATATTGTAAATAACTACCGATTCAAAGTTGTGTGTGTGTCGAAAATCAGAAAACATAAGAAAAAATGAAAAGATATGAGAAATAATAAGAAGGTTTAAAAAGGCATAAGATATTTGTGTACATATGTCGCATACTCTTATTACAGGTTAGATACATATACTTTGTATCAAATATTACATGTACTTTTGTTTAGAGAAGTCATGATTATAATACAATAAATAAAAGAATTATTTAACTTAAACAACAAGTTGCAAATATAAATAATAATACAATACGACTTATAGCAGCCATAGTGTTAAGTGGAACGTATGATTACTGAAACGCGATGAATTAAAAAACAAATGAATTACGGGAAATAGTGAATTGTATCTTTGTTTTGCACTTTGCTTATTGAGATTTAATCATCTCATTAAAATAATATATGTTCTAATTATCATTTTAATTAATTTTAATTAGAAATGATTTACTAAATATTCATCGCATTTACACATATTAATACACACATATTTTGACTTTTGAAAAATTAAGTTTTTTTTTAATAACGTCCGTTAATGATTTGCTGCAAATTGCTCATTGCAAAATAAAAATAAAAAAAAATATTTGCACTACTTCTTTAAAAAATGTTTTAAATTCTGTCATAATTTTTAAAGAACTAAAGTTTAAACTTAGAATTTTATAATTTAATTTTATCTTAGATTAATAAATTCCTTGATAAAAATTTTTCTGATTTTCCTTGTCACTTTTTAATTTCCCTGACTTTCCCTGATTTTCCTGACCGCTAACAGCCCTGACTGTGTTCTATTAAGCTGGCACAGCCACTTTAGCACAAACCACATTTTTTTGCTATTTTTTGCTTTATTCCCGATCTTTTTGCTCCAACCCATTCGCTAAAACTCATGGCTGTGCTAGCTTAAAATTAAAGTTAACATAGTCACAAAGAAAAAAAAACAGCAAATGAAAAATGACGTACATATTTTTGAAAAATTAATTGTAATGTACTTTATACTCTTATACGCGAGCCAGCATAGCCACACTGTTGATCGAATTTTTTGACTTAAACAATGAGCAAAAAATTAGCAAAAAAATGTAATATAGGTCGCATTTGATTGTGTTGAAGTAGTTGTGCTAGCTTAATAAACATATTACACTGGTCAATATTGAAATTGTATCATTCATCAAAACAGCCAATTATTATTAATTTTGTAATACTGATAACGAATATATCAATAAAAATTGAATCTTAGTTCTAGTTTGCATGATTCATTAATTGTAAGTTTAAAAAATTTGAATATAATATAAAAATTAAATAATAATTAGGTAATAATATATCACTGTCCAACATCATTTTGCAATACAAGTATGAATAATCATTTCTGATGTATTTTTGTCTGTTGTACATGAATCCGTTGTCCAAAAGCTAAAAATTGATAATTTCACATAATATTAATAAAAATTTAAAAAATTTGTTACTGATACGTCATATCTTCGAAATCATCGTTTGCATTCTTGACGTCATTTTTCTTAAAAACACTTCATTAACTTAATAATTAAATTTAAGTAACGGATTCGTTAATTAGCAAGCAAAAATACATCGAAAATTATTATTCACATCCGTAATATAAAAAAGGGTTAAAATTTATTGATCCGCATTATTTTTTAACTTTGATTTTTTGAGATAAATATATTCTTTTAAGAAACATTCACTTTAAAAAAAAATGTGAAGATATGTGGATCAACACTGTTAAATCTATATAGAGTGTCAAATTTAACTTAATTTAAGTCAGCTCCTAATATATCGTTGTATTATATTAAAATCATAATTGACATTATGTATACGTACAGTTTCAAATTTAATCGTTTAAAATTCTAAGTTTTAGTATAAAATAACAATATATTGAGTAGAAGTGGCAACTTAAATTAGATTCAATTTAATATTATATAGATTTGAAATATTAATAAGAGTCTTCCTTTGAAAATATAAAGATCGGAGACAATGATTTGAATTTCTGAAATATTAATTACGCATGTTCGTATAATATAATTCGGGAGCGAATTAGTTTACTTCGTCCGGGCAAAACTTTATAACGAGGAATATCGAGAATTTCGCGCGAACGCGAACAGACGGACAGAACATACGGACTATGTGTACACGGCGCAACGTTATCGCGAATCGCAGTAATCTTTTCAGCCGCAAAACCGCGATCAATATCGCGTCCCAGGAGAAGTGTCGAGTTTCGCCGGAAATGAGAGGGGAGGGAGGACACAAACCGGGAATCAGTAAGCACGATGAAAGGTGAAGCGCGGGTGAAGACAGCGAGAAAGGAGAGAGGGTAATTCCAAAGGAGCCAGGAGCTCGTTAATAAAATCAGGCTCGTCAACGATGCTGCGAAGTAGCGAGTATCGATTTCAAGTTGAACACCTTGTTTCCATGGTGTAATAAAGGGAGTGTTGTTTTTACGTAAGCACGATGAACAAAGAGATCTCTCTTTTCATTGCATGAAAACATATTATTTTTTCTTTCTACTTCCCTTGTCTAACATATTCTATAATAATAATTTATAAACATTTCATGGCAATTTTCTCACCGTTATCGGATAAAAGTCTTTTTCCCAGTTTAAATTACCTTCACTTCAAGCGTAAACACTTTCCAAATTGTTGAATCTTTTTCCCATTGCATGATGTCTTTATAGAAATTTATTATGTATAAGCACAATAAGCAATGCATGTTTCGGACATCAGCCAATTTTATCCTTAAAAAGAAAGAACTAACATTGATAACATCTTAATTATTACCAATTGTAAACTGAGGATGACTCCAAAAAGAGTCGAAACATAGTATATATTAAATAATTTATATTTTTAACAATTTTACAATTAAATGATTGTGTAATATTTTATTTTGTTTCACTCTCAATCTGTTTTTTCTCTGATTGTATTATCATGATTCGAACATAATTTTAAAAAACTAATGTCTTACACTAAAACAGCTGAAATGTACATAGAGGAGACTGGGGATGATAACATCGTTAACATTTGATAACATTCTTGAGGCTTCCACGAATGCTTCCTATATATAAAAATTATGTTTATATTATATTTCGCGAGTTTTCTCCGTGTCTATTCTTGGAATGCCAATGTTTCGTGAACCTTGCAGTCCACTTCATCAGGAAGGGGAGCAGCCGAATACTGAGTTGTTCCTCCTGGCCATTTCTTTTATATTACGCTGCTTGTTGGAGTGATGGGGGAGAGGGGGGGGGGAGAGAAGAGAATTATGGGTGAGGAAAAAGAGATGGTGAAATTAGTCGGTTTTCAATAATCGGGAGAACAGTCTTCCATATTTATTTATGTTGTAGTCATTATCTCTATTTAGATTGTTAGAGTTATTTTTGTATTACTATGACTTCTCTATACTTTCTTGGAAAGTATAATGTAATGTTGGCTAATACGATTGGTAGCATGGTCGTTTTATCAAACAGTATTTGATGTCCTGTTTTGATATTGTATTCTGATAATGTCGACTGCGTGGCGTATTTTAACCTGATATCACGTTGATGTTCTTTTATCCATAGGTTGACCATTCTCCCAGTTTCTCCAATGTATACTTGCCCGCAGAAAAAACAAAGTATTTTATATACTTCTGCGGAGCTTAGTGGAGATCTTTAGGATTTCTATCTTAAGATTCCTATCTTTTTGGATAGTTTGAAGATAGTCGGATATTGTATTTGTTTAATATCCTGCCAATCCGATCTGTTGTTCCTTTGACATATAAGAAAATGACATATAGAATTTTTCGTCTGGTTGTGTGTCAGAGACCATTGTCTTATTTGCATGTTTATTGATTATTTTGATTATGTCTTTTTTGTTGTGCCCGTTTTTCTGTAAGGCTTTTTCTATAAGTTTTAGATAGTTGAGTTCTGTCTGTAGATATTCTTTGCCAGAGATGGTGAAAGCTCTATGTACAAGTGAGTTGATCGCTGACTATTTTTGTGCTGGGTGGTGCGACTCGGCATGTAGGTATCTATCTGTGTGTGTTAGTTTTCTGTACACTTGATGGTCTAAAATACCGTCTGCTTTCTTAGAGACAAGAATCTAGGAAGGGAAGTTTTCCGTTTTCTCTATGTCTATATAGTGAAGTGGATGTTGATTGTTGAGGAAAATAAGGAATTTAAATAAAGTAGTGCTCCATTAGCGAGATGAGGTCGAACAGGACTTCATGTGAGATCTTTATTATGTTGAATTTGTCTTTTATTGGGCCTTGTATGAAAAGAGATTCTACATCAAAACTTACAAACAAATCTGTGGAACATAGTCGGATTTTTTGAATTTTTTATATGAAGTCCGTTGAGCTGGTTATGTGTGATTCGAATTTTCCAGCGAAGGGTTGTTTGTGCTAGGAAGCGGGATAAATTGTATGTCGGGGAGTGTATGGCGCTGACAATCTGTCTTAGGAGGATATTTGGTTTGTGTACTTTTGATAATCCATATAGTCTTGGTGGGAGAAGATTTGTAGGTTTTAATGTTAATTTGGTTTTATTGGGAATGTTGTTTTTTTTTTCACTAGGATCTTGGTGTTCTGTGCGATTGTATTAGTTGGATCTTTGTTAAGCTTTTTGTACTGCTTTGTCCGAGAGAAGATTCTTTTTCTTACAGTGAATTTCTTATAGATCTTTTTCTTATAGTGTTCACTACTATTGCCTTTGTCGGCTGGAAACATGATGATGTCCCTGTTCAGATCTTAAAGGGCCAATCGCTCTTGTCTAGTGATGTTTGGTAGAGAGAGTTTAACTTTGAAAAGGATATTGGTTATCTTCCTGCGGATATTATCTTGTAATAATGGAAATCGGTAGATGATAGTTGACTCTAATAATCTCTTCCTTTGGAACCTGTCTAGGTACCACTGCGAAGTTAGGGCTTTTGGCAAGCGCAGATATAATATCTTGAAACAGATCTTTGTTAGGTTCTTGACGTTAAGAGAGAGTTGTGGATTTTTGTGAGGGACAAGATTTATGTATTTCTGTTTCTGTCTTTTAGAATGTGTGAGAATCTTTATGGCTTGTTCGTATGTAATACGATCTAGGATTTGTCAATATCATGTCGTAACGTGGCGGATAAGAACAGATGGAGTTTAAAGTATTTATGGGAAATCTGGATTATTTGTGACTTAGTGAAGTGGATGTGTTCTTTAATGAGGATGAGACTGGTTTTATAGAAGGATGTTTTTGGATTTGTGAGTTCTTAGATGGTCTTTGAGTTGTAGGAACTTTGGGATGATATTATCCCTACAGTGTTTTAGGAATGCCAAGTTTGATAATTTCTCTAAGGAAGACCTGCTGAAAGTGTTTACTTTAGCAAGGATACTCTCTCCGTAAAAGTATTTGATAACATTCTTGAGACTTCCACGGATACTTTCTATATAAAGATTATGCGTTTCGCAGGTTTTCTCTGTGTCCAGATCCATTCTTGAAATGCCAATGTTTCGTGAACCTTGCAGTTCATTTCATCTTCAGAGCGAAGCCTGATATTGAGCTGTTTCTCCAGACCATTCCTTTTATATTACGTTGCTTATTGGAGTGTTAGGGGCGGGAGAGAGGTGATGGAATTGGTCGATCTTCAATAACGAACTCCGTAAATTCCTTATTTTTCTCAACAATCAACATCCAAATATCCATTTCACTATAGACATAGAGAAAACGGAAAACTTCCCTTTCTAGATTCTTGTCTCTAAGATGATATCTGAGACCATCAAGTGTACAAAAAATTAAGACGCACACAGATAGATACCTACATGCCGAGTCGCACAATCACCGAGTACAAAAACTCATCAGATCAACTCATTTGTACATAGAGCTTTCATCAAACTCTGACAAAGAACATCTACAAACAGAACCATCTACAGAACTCTAAAATTAGCCTTACAAAAAAACGGGCACAACAAAAAAGACATAATCAAAAAATCAATAAACATACAAACAAGACAATGGTCTCTGACAACCAGACGAAAGGATCTTATCCATTCTCCCATATTTCAAAAGAACAGATCGGATTGAGAGGATATTAAATAAACACAATATCCGAAACCACCTATATTCAAACCATCTAAAAAGATAGGACAAATCTTAAGAAATCCTAAAGATCAAAGACTTTCATTCAGCTCCGCAGGAGTATATAAAATACTTGTTCCTGCGGGTAAGTATACATTGGAGAAACCGGAAGAGAGGTTAACCTACGGATAAAAGAACACCAACGTGATGTCAGGAAACCACGCCAGTGGTCGGCATTCATCAGAACACAACATCGAAACAGGACATCAAATACTGTTTAGCAAAACGACCACATTAGCCAACATTACATACTTTCCAAGAAAGTATAGAAAAGCCATAAAGATATAAAAATACCCTAACAATCTGAATAGAGATAACGGCTACAACAAAATAAAATATAAATAAAATATAGAAGACCATTCTTCCGGTTGAAGACCAACTAATTCCATCTTCCTCCCCACCACCATTCCAACAGCAGCATGATATAAAAGGAATGGCCTGGAGGAACAGTTCAGACTGCTCCTTGCCCTGATGAAGTGGATTGCAAGGTTTACGAAACATTGGCATTCCAAGAATGGATCTGGACACGGAAAAAACCACGAAACACATAATCTTTATATCGTTCATATTTCTTAAACTATAATAGATATATGTATGCGGCTATATGATAAAATTCTGTAGATAATCGGCATTAAATCATTCATTACACGCTAGTTAAATTCTTGCGGAATGTGCACGAGTGCAGAAGCAGAAATTACTTTTTTTCATGCATTAAGTAAGTTTTATTGCGTGCACAAAATCTAAAATTTTTTTTTTCTTTATAATGAAGGTATAATTTATTATCATAATATGTTTTATTATCTGCATAATAATATTGATTATCTGCATTGATGGTTTGAATTGATTTTTATCTAGGTTTTTATTTTAAAAATTTACTATAAATAATAAAATCATTAGAGGACAATAATAACATCAATGCCTGGAGTCAGTTGTAACATCATAATTATTTCCAAATTTACTTGATTTTACTTTAGTATTATTTTGTATAATGTTATTTGTATTTTTCTTCATAGAATTCCATTAACAAGAAAATACAAGATAGATAAGAGAAAAATTATGTAAAAAAAGTATCTTTATACAAACAGACATTTAAAGTTATAAAAGATCAATTATCCAATTATCGTGAAGTTACAATAAAGAGTATGACTTATGTAGTGGTGTTATGTACCTCTGGCAAATGTGATACAATTATCCCCTTCTATTGTTATAATTCTTTCCACGAGGTTGGGATTGTAACAATTGTCCACGGGATTGTAACAAAATTCCTCATAGTCTTTAAACAAACATAAATTTTTTCCTTGTTAAAAAAATTAAACCAAAGAAAATTTTACAGCTAAATAAATTCTACATCTAAAGATACATATTTTTTTTTAGTGTAAATATTATATTTTGTTGTTATAATACTTCAAAGTCAAAATGTTACTTTTTTCCCCGGTCTCTTCCCTATATATGTCTACTTCAGTAGAATGAAATGCGGTTTATTCGCATTGACGATAAGCGCTTAGCAAATGTTAACGGAACTATTTGTAGTCCGTTATGATAAAAGCAATATGCGGCGGACGCACGCATGTTATCGCATGACATTGTGTTTCCCAGCGTTTCAATCAATCCAATTCCACCTACTACGTTAGTATCAAACAGCTCTATGATTAAATACCGATAAATAAGCGATATAAGCGCGACATGCAGAGACCCCAATCGATTCCCACTTGTAATCCTCATCGAGAGGCGACCATTAACTGAGACATTACCACTGCACGCAAGATATTACCACGTCGCGCATATCCGTCAACAATTTCAAAATTCAGACACTTGGAAAGTAAGTTTGACATTTGACAAAAACAGGTGGCTTCCGTATGAGTCATTTTCTGTAAGTATATAATTATAAGATTAACAACAAGGAAAAAGACCTAACTGTTCCTCTCCAATTTTAATGAGCTTTTAGTATATTATTCTCCAAAATAAGCGATACGTATTTTTTTATACGCACTTTTAAGGGATGAAATACCCTTTAGAAAATTTTTTTAGAAAAAAATCGGTTTTTCTCTTTCGAAGCGAATATTGCCAAAACTGTAATAGAAAAAGATTTTCAGATTGAAAATTGAATGGCTTCAAGAGTACTTTAGAATTATACAATAATAAAATTTTTTTTTAATTATTTATTTATAATGAAAATGATTTATTTATAAAGAAAAAAAATTTTTTATTATAATTCTAAAGTACTCTTAATGCCATTCAATTTTCATTCTGCAAATTTTTTCTATCTCTTACAGTTCCGGTATTCGCTTTTTTCTTCCGGAAGCTTTTTACTTCTAGTATTTGGTTTTTTATCTCTTACAGTTTCCGATATTCGCATCGAAAAAAAAAATCAATTTTTTTTCAATGGATGTTTCACCTCTTAAAAGTGCGTATGGGCACATAAAAAAATACGTGTCGCTTATTTTTATCTGGAAAATAACGTACTAAAGACTCATTAAAATTGGAGGGAAACAGTTGGGTTTCTTTCCTTGTAAATAATTCCTTAAATATGTCTGCAACCCGAAAAATTTTCGTTTTGAATACAATGGAATATTCGCGAAGCGGAGATGAAACCGCGGAGTCCGCGCGTAAATTCAGTTAATTGGCGTCACAGTCCGCTAACAAGCGTCTTTTAACGAGACGAGTGCGCGCAGTGCGATGCGCATCGATGGCACCGCCTCCCCTCGGATGTCATCGCATTAATCGTATCCATGCCCATAGCCGCCAGCATAGGTGGACTCATTTACAGATCAGAGTTTATTTTAATCTTTATTATACATTTATTATATTTATACATACCCTAATTTAAGCCAGAGACAAGTCAACAATGTGATTTTTTTATGCTTGATCGCAATTTTAGTAAATTTAGTAAATTTAGTAAATTATCACGGAAAAAATAATTTTGCTAAAGAATCTAAAAATTTAACTAGATATAAATCTAAAAATAATTTTATTGATCTATTAAAATATGTAGGGCGTTCAAAATGGTAACTAGAATGTGAATTTTTTTTATAACATTACCTCAGGCCCAATATAAATATGTAATTGTTTTGATAATCTAACAAAATTATTTTCAGATTTAGCTAAATTTTTAGGTATCCCAACAAAATTGTTCTTATTTCCGTAGAAATTCTGCGTTCTGTATAGTGCAATTCTATAGTAACTTATTAAATCGTATGCGATCACGAAAAATCACATCATGTTTCGTACAAACTTTTACTCGTTTTAAATTAATAAAAATTAGCCGTCAATAAAATGTTTATTTTGTAATTGTTGGAAATTTTCTTCGCTGAGATATTATTCTTCCAAATCTACTTGTTATCAGATTATCAATGCTGTAGAGAAATGAAACACCGCTTGTCCATAGATATTTAGATTATTGTCTATATTTGGATTACCTCCTTTATATTATTATATGTTACAGGATGAGTCGAAATATGATATAACCGGAAAAGATACGATTCTGTGATTCAAATGAATGAATCGAAATGATAGCATAATTTTTTCGAACGCTTCGTTTTCGAGGAAAAAGGATTTTAAAAGTTAGTCAAATACGTACTTGATTAATATTTGACGTAATAGTTTTCGCTACTGATTTTCTGTACTGTTCACTATTCTGTACAGGATTAACTATTTCAATTAGTTGATTCTTAAGTTAGATACGATAAGACGAAAATAAGTTAGAAATAAATTTGTGTGAGACGAAGAAGAATTAATTTTTTATACGTTTATTTTTTATTGGGAGTACAAATAAATTTCCGCCGTTTTTAATCAAAAATTAAGCGTTTATTGTGAAAGAACGATACATAATGTTTTATTCAAAGTAATGACCATCGCTAACCACTACTTTTTCCCATCTTTCTGGTGGCATCCGCGTATCTGTGGATACCGCATCGGAAGAACGCTTTATCTTTTTAGGCTATCCAATCATCGATACAATTTTTGATATCTTCATATGTGATGTGAAGTGCTGCTCAGACAGGCCATGCGTCATCGATCGGAACAAGTGGCGGAAGGAGCAATGTCTGGAGAATACGGCGGATATGGTAGAACTTCTCACTTCTAAGTAAGTTTTGACCGGCGCCGCAACATGTGATCGAGCATTATTATGCAGGAGAATAATTTTGTCATGCCTGGAGCAGTAGTGGGCACGTTTTTCCTTGAGTGCTCAATCTCATCAATTGTGTTCGATAAAGAGCCCCAGTATGGTCTCGTTCGGTTTGAGCAACTCATAATACACGACACCAAGTTGATCCCACCAAATACACAACATGAGTTTTTTTCCATGAATATTCGGCTTCGCTGTCGATGTTGAATGATTGAAGCATGGCCAGGTGGTCCCCATGATTTCCTCTTCTTTGGGTTATCGTAGAGGATCCATTTTTCATCACCAGTAACTATACGATGCAAAAAACCCTTTCGTTTATGCCTGGCAAGCAGCATTTCACATGTGAAAAATCGGCGTTCAACGTTTCTCGGCTTCAGTTCATATGGAACCCAATTCCCTTGCTTTTGAATC
>Ga0157364_1006390_pt1 | contig 12098 bp, 4 predicted proteins | sample AttsexASBM2_FD_111476 | JGI IMG/M metagenome (GOLD analysis project Ga0157364, IMG submission 111476) | Fungus gardens microbial communities from leaf cutter ant in Ribeirão Preto, State of São Paulo, Brazil - Atta sexdens ASBM2 | ecosystem: Host-associated > Fungi > Mycelium > Unclassified ...
ATTGAATGATCAAAGATCTTGGAAACGTCATAGATTACATTCAATATTATAAAATATATTTTATATATATATATACATATATATATATATATATATATATATATATATATATAAAATATATAATATATATATATATATATATATATATATAAAATATATATATAAATTATAAAATTAATAATAAAAAAATAGCTAGAACATGAATTATAAATAATATAAGAGCTAGTTGAGATTTATTATAAATTTCAGTAATATTTTGATAATTAAAAATCTTATATTTGTTTTTAGAAAATTAAAACAAATCTTTAAAAAATTAATTAAGATAATTGAAATAATTTATATATTTTTAATTTAGAATCGATATTTATTTACATAAAAAATTATATATTTTTTATATTCTTTTTTATTCCTTGTTTTTAATTGTTTTTAATTGTTTTTTAATATATTATTTAAAAAGTTGATATCTATTTACTTGAAAATTATATATTTAAAAAATTTGTTATATTTCTTGGGAAAATTTAATTAGAAAACTTAAAAAAATCTTAAAACTTACTGTAAATTTAATAGAAAACTTAAGGTATGTAAAGAAATAATATAAAGGTAAATTTTAAACTTTATGTCCATAGTAACCTTAAATTTAACGTTTATTAAACTAAAATATTTAAAAATTGTTAAGAATAAATGTCAACAATTTTAAGATTTTCTTTAAAATAATAATTGTAAAATTATAAGTTTGTTTAAATTTCAAGATGAATCTGTTTATTTATAAGGTAGCTTGCCATCAAAAAAATTATTTCATAAGAACATAAATGAAAAATTTTAATACTGCCTTTTATTTCATACTGTATGAATCTTATTTACGAGAAAATGCAGCACCGTCACATTCATCTAGTGGCGCTGTCGCGTATTGTTCGCGAATGAACTTTATGTCGACTTAGCATTACTTTCTTATGAGCGCTTTAAAATCCCAGAAATACGATGGAAATAATAAAACTCAGTTTTTCTAAGATTATTTTTAAATCAGCACTGAAATACTTTAAAGTTCTTATATTTAGATTAATATTTTGCATACACTTTACCTAAAAAATTTTAAGTAAACTTTTAATTATTTTTAAAAACTTTAACTTTATTTAAAGTAAATTTTATCAAGAGATTTTTTTTATTTATATAACTTAGTTATAATATAACATACATATTATAATTATAATATATTATATTTTATAATTATAATATATTGAGTTGTCCGGAAAATTCGTGCCGACTAACCTATATAATTTAATAAATGTATACTAAAATTTAAATCTTCTGCATTTCAATTTTCCTTCAAAATCGGCACGAACTTACCGGACAACCCAATATTAATACTTTATATTATATGTTCCAATCACTCTAACTTAATTATGTATTATATTTTTTGCTTTTATAATAAATAACTGCACAATGTCAAGTTAACAACGTGGAATGTCTTTCCATTTCATATGAATCGGATGATATTCAGCCGCGATATTCGGGCACAACCACAACTTCCTGCTTTTTGATGGCCAATTATCAAACGCGGTTTTTTATCTGGTTACGGACAAATAACGTCGCGTGATTCACATTCAAGCCTGGTTCATTAAAATTATTTGCCATAGAAGATACAATGAATAGACTAAAATCGATAAAAAATGTAACTTTTATATGTATAATTAAAAAGTCATGTGTTATCGATAAGAATGCTAATTACAATAATGGAATTACATGCTTAATTTCAATATAAAATAAAATCTATAACAGTTGCATATTTGTTGACAATTAATTAAATTTAATAACATTTCTCATGCGAAGAAATGTATGTATATTGAATTCAAGTAAAAATGTTATTCATTATAGTAATACATATTTTACAATGTTTTCAATGATTAAAATAAATTAATGCTTGAGATTAAATTTATCACTAATTTTTTTGCATTTTGAAAGGATTTAAGATTATAAATTATGATTATAAATTAGAATTTTTAATTTTAATTTTTACTTATATTAGATATACGCATTTAAAATTTATTTTTAAAATAATAATGACACATATGCAAAAAATATATTTTGATGATAATTAAGAATAAATAAATTTATTAATTAAGTTACGATTTAATTAGTTACATTTAATTAATTGCATTAATTCAAACATATTATATTTACTAGATATACGTTTTATTACTTTCATCACGACGATATTGTATTCAGATGCACGCGAAATTTACTCAAATTATATCAGTTTTAATTGTCACGATCCTGAAAAGCACTTCGTGACATAGAGATTTCTTTTAACAAAATGAGAACTCGAACTCGAAAGATTAAAGTAGGATTCAGTAACGGGAACCGTCTCGGCGTGTATTTCAGATTCAGTATCGCTTTATTTACTCTCCGGCGCGATAAGCTACATCGTTTCTACTCAACATGTGAGCGTGCATGCGTGCGCGCGCGCACGCGCGCGTACACAGAATGCCAGAAAGTGCATCGTAAGCTACCGGTTAGTGCATACTCTTCCTGTTGCCATCTCCGTCTCTATCTCCTTCCTTTTCTTTCTGTCTCGTTCTCTCGTCCATACTTTATCCGCATTCGGTCGATCACCCTCCGCTTCCTCCCTCTTCTCCTCGCCGTGCCACCACATGATAGCCATTCGGTTAGCCGCTGACATCGCTATCCCCCTTATCAACCCCTCACCCCCTATTGTCATTCGAGCCCTCGACCACCCTCATGAGACTTACGCGCGTGACTATACGCGTGTAGTGACAGGATACCACTAAATCAACAATACATTGCTACCACAGATAGTGTTCGAAAAATCTTTTTAATCTGATTAGAATATCTGAGGAAAAATCTAAACGAATGCTTTTGATTAATCAACGTTTTTCTTAATTCAAACTTTTTTCTTAATAACTTTTTTTAATCAGATATAATAATAAGAAACATGTTTTGTCGAATTAATTTATTTTACGTGCAAAAAAATCCGCAATGAAAAATGGTCTAAAAGAAAATTTTCTAAGTAAAATAAATTATGACCTATTCATTATTGAAAGTATAATATAAACTTTAATAATAAAAACCGGCCAAAAACGAATTTATAATACGAAAATTTTCTAATTACAAAATTATACAAATTTATACAAAATTATACAAAATTATACAAAATTATACTAAAAAATTTTATTTTTAAATGATATAATTCATGTACAGAATGATTTATTTTATTTTAACTGACAAATATTTCGAAAATATGGAATTTTACTAAGTAACATTCCAAATAGAAGTATGTTATAGAGCGTACAATGGTGACGGTATAACATGCAATTTTATTTAGAATGTTTTTTTGGAAAAATTGAATGTTTTCGAAATATCTGTCTGTTAAGATTAATTTTATCTATTTTTTTAATTTATATAAAATTTAATCTTCGTATTTGTCAAAGTTAAGCAAAAAAGAATATACAGGATTTTTTTTGTTAATTAAAATTTTAACTTTATGTTCCACGTGATTTTAAATTTAATTTCGAATTCAAAAACTAAATGTCTACAAAGCAATCAAAAAGTTATAAATTCTTCAAAGTAGTATTTTTGCAGCACTAAATGCACGCGAATGTAAAATGTCAGTTTACTATAAATTTTACTATTGAAAAATGTCAGTCCTTGACAAAATTGAAATTAAAATTGCTCTCAGAATATATTAGGAATGATACATGAAACACACAGTTCCCGATAACTAGACACAATAGTGTCATAAATTTTTCCATTAATAAAAACTAATGTTTATATATATAAATGTATTATTATTTTTAATAACCTTTTTATTTTAATAACCTTTTATATTTATTCTTCTTTATCGGCGATGTGGAACTTTGATAGTTTTTTAATTGTAAGTTTTAAGAGAATAGATAGATATGGTAGAGTTTAGTATTCCATCCTAAAAATGGCAATGTTGTGTGTATGCCTGTGTTTGTTTTCCAACGACATATAGAAGTCGCGTGTACACTCAACGACCTATATTACAGGCCGCATAAATATTTTCAACAGATTAAAAATTTTCTCATTTTTATAGTTTTGATGCTAATTTCATCAATACGTAAATATTTTGTATATAGTCCGGAACAATAAATAAATCTGATGTGGGCCTCAACATTTCAAAACCAAGATTGAAAGTTTCACATTGCCGTGGAGGGTTAAATATTCTGATAATAAAGTAATTAAAAAAATCATCTAAATTCTCTTATAATTAATTAAAGAATAATAACACTTAATTTTCGATTAATTCTGAAAAAAATATAAAAAAATGGCCATAATTTTTATTAAGAAAAAATCGAAAAGATCAAAAACATGTAAAAATATGTGCATGGAGTTACAAATACTCTGAATAACGTTTTCGGGACAGAGTACATACGTTTGTTCAAGCTATAGTTTGTGTGTGTGTGTGAGACGTCATCGGGTGGGTGCGTCGCGACCAGACGATGATAGCGTCGCTGAAGAAGAGACGAGGAGAACGCAGCGAAGCTCTTCCGCGTTCCTCGCCGAGCCTTCTTCATGGCGAGGAAGGGATCGACCGGTAGGAGGAGTCACGTGCGACTTGATCTTGATCGATCCGTAAAATACCCGTTAGATTTCATCGCCTTGTAACGAATCGTCCCATCGATGATCGCTCCTGATCTGTAATTGTCCATAATTGACAATAATGAGTTCGAGACGACTAAAAATGAAGAGAGAGGAGGGGGAGAAAGACAGAGCAATAATCGAAAAAAAGTGTTTGACAATATTCGATTATATACGATTAGATACTTTACTTTATTTGAAAGCCGCATTAGAAACCAGAATAAAATTTTTATGTCCCGTATTGTATAACAAATGTAAGATGGAATCGATATTTACAAAGTTGTGATAAAAAATTCATGCATGGTATAAGTTTGTTTCTACAAAATGCATTAAAGAATTAAACCAAGCATTATTTTGTAGATTCTTAAAATCCTAAAATTTATATTTGGAATTTATATTTTGCACTGTAGATACTCTCACAATGTGATTTAAGTTAGTCGAAGTGAAGGGCTAAATAAATAAAAGTTTGATTTTATTGCGATTTTGTTCAGGCAAACAATTTTGCCTTGTTTCTATTATATATGTACATATAGGAATATAAAGTAATAAAAGAATTTTCAAAGCGCTTTTTAAAAATACTTTTTCATAGTCATGTTTCAATCTAAACATGACTACATATTATTACATTACCTAAATAAATAAATTTTACTTTTAATATTGATTCAATTTTTGTAACGTTTCGAATTTATAATTTTGATGAAATCCTTGATTTTGTTTAAAGCCGTTAAATTTGGGCGCATGTCGAAAAAACAACGGGAAAAGGTTGAAGATGAGGTCAGATTCCACAGGGCGCAAATGAGGGCAGCCTCAGAGACGGCGCCAGACAGCAGTGTATTCGAGCATCAGACGCCGAGCAGTTCGGATCAACATCATCCTTATAATGGCGGGTAAGTGTGGCTAGAAGCTTTATATTGAAATTGAGGGGAACATGGACAATTAAGCTTACTATAGTGATGATCATATTATTAGAACCATAATTCGAAAAATGTGATTTCTTTTTAGTTTGTATAAAAATAAAATCAATATTAAGTCAGTATTAAGGTTTATACACATGATGATTTTTAATGGACAATTACACTAAAATGTATTAAAAAGATAATCTTAACTTACGTAATTATGAATTATATAAAATAAAAATGAAAATAAAATTAATATTTAACACTGCTTTTTGCTACAATTATCGTGTCAATTTGTTTGGGCTTTTTATACGTTTTAAGCAGTTTATTTTTATTGCTTCATTCCTATGATACGCTTTGATCAAACGCATCATTAATTGATGTTTGTTGATGATTCCTTGGAAATTTTCCTTTTCATCATTCTTAATGAGATTGACTATTTTGGAATATATATGAGAGATAGTGCTATCTATAAAGTAATGTCAAGAGTAATTTATATATTTAAAATTTGTAAATATCAGTATTTCATAAAAAAATAATAATAATACAATATTATAATACTTTTATGTTAATTACAGTAATTTAATGTAAAATCGTTAATTTATGTTAGAGATTCTAACAAATTGTTTGCACTCACTATATATATATTTCTTTAAGAATACGTGTGTTAAATAAAATTTATTTGTGTAATACTCTATGTAGGAAATTTGTAAAAACTGCAAAAACATGTTAGCTTAATGTAATCAGATATTATTTCGCAATGTGAAGTCAAATATAAACACTGTGAAAATCTTTATTTTATTTCTTCCGATTAACTTGCGCTTTTCGTGAATGGACGCGACTCACGCGGACCTATCATTTGTCCTCGACAGGTACACGTATGGTGGTAGCGAATACACATCGTCAGGTCCCGGCACTGGCGGTTACACGAATTACAATCACCAGGCGATGACGAATTATGAGCTTAGCGCCGACTACGTCGACAGCACGACGACCTACGACCCCAGACCGACGCAGACGCAGGTCGCAGATACCGTCGCGCCCGACACACCCTCGGCCGTCACTGCAACCGGAGTACTTCCCAGTGTAGTCACTACTGGTAAGTAGTGCTTCATTCGCAATTCCTGGTACACATGGACCCGTTAATCCTGGCGCGATGCGTAAGAACACGAGATTATATCATGATATATTGTTGATTGATTGCTGGGACATGTAGTTGTAATATAGAAAACAGAGAGAAAATGATAGAGAAAGAGAGAGAGAGAGAGAGAGAGAGAGAACTCCATAATAAATTTAAAATTAGTTTACCTTTATCGTCAACAGATGATATGAGATCGAGAAAGCAAATTCGTATATAGCACGAAATAGATTTGTAAATAGTTTCGAAAATTATCGTCATTTTTTCAACTACAAATAAATAGCGAAATAAATATAGATACATATTCGAGATTAAAAAATTTTATCAAATTATTTAATTAATTTTATTATTTTATTATTTTTTTTAATAACGGTAATTTGTTCTTTTAACTTGGTTTCAACTAAACTTTACTTTAAAAAGATATTAAATTGGGGCTTAGTTGCTAAGATATTTAATGAGGAAAGTTGTAAAAAGTTATAAGAAAACAAACGTCCAATCAAATTTCCACTAAGAAAAAATGTATTCTAAGTTATTCAAAAAATTCGTAAAGAAAGAAAGAGAGAGAAAAATGAGCGACAATAGTTATAAAATGCGCTGCATAATTCAATTTTTTACATTGTACAAACAAATCTTTTTAATAACAAAAATATCACGTTTAAATAAATTATAAGTTTTTAATCCACAAGTCTCATTAAAAATTAGGTTTATATATAAATATAAAGTATAAAAATAAATAATAAATATGCGTAAATATTATTCTCTTTTTCTTGACACATATAATCTTTTGCATTTTTTAATTTATTTCAGATAGACTTAAAAATTTTATTTGACATAAAACGGTAAAAATTGCAATGAAATAATAAAATTAAGATAATTTTTATAAAATTTTAACATAATTTTTTTATATTTTTCTACATAAACGTTTTTATTAATATAGATTTATCTCAATGCAATAAAATCGGATTATGCAAAAGATAAAATTAGTACAGTGCATTACGTAAGAGATCATTTTAATAAGTACTCATTAAATTAGAATTGTAATCTTCTAAGCGCAACTATTAAGTTTTCGCTTCGTAACCGGCACGCTAAATGCTTTCCGGAGCACTGTCATTAATCCAGAGTTAATTGCGTTCGCGTCTTTAATGTCATCAGAGTTCCTTCCATCCCACGTCCTTGTCATCAATAATGATTTCTCAGGCAAACCGCAAATTACTGCACGATAACCATTTCTGTCATATCGGCACAAATATTTTCTTTGTAATTATTGTTATAATTTACATTTATACATAATATATATACATTTTTATTTAATTTTATAATTATTAATCGTAAAAAATATTGTTTTGAAACAGTACCTTTTAATATTATTCACTTTTATGTTATAAATATTTTCGTGTTAGTTTAAAAAAAAATTATATCAAAGCAATCTTTTTAATTTATTCCTATTCGTAAAAACGATAATAATTTGCATAAAGATTTTTTTATATTGTTTGATTTATATAAATACTATGATTTATATAACGAAAATGTATCAATTCTTTATTAATACTCAATCACCATATAAGAAGTTACATATTACGAGAAATTATAAATTATATAATTTGAACTAAGCCATATACTATAATATATATTATAATGAAAATGTTTAATTTGTATTAATTAATTATTTTCTTTATTAATATTTTCTTTACTGATTTCATTGATTTTTCATACAGATTTTCTTCTACTACTTTATTACATATTTATTTATGATATATAATTTATTAACGTACTTGTATAGTACTTATGTGCTAGGAATTACGCTTTGTATTTCCGGCCGCAAAATTGATTACATTTGTTTTCGAGTTGACTTGTATTTAATCAACGAAGCTTGCAATGTATAGTTTCACTAAGGTTGATCAAGATTGACTTCGATTCAATACATAGTAATGAAACTTTGCGTAGGAGCGAAGTAGATCAATGATGCGTCGTATAATCGGCTGATGATGTTTATTATTCATGATTGAGCAAAACACACACACATATTCTCAGAAAAAAGAATTACTTTTAAGGAGAAATTTTGAGGAGATTATCACTACGACATTAAAAAAAAAATCTTATTTTTCTAATTTCATTTCTAAAAATTTGCAAAAATTAATAAGAAATATGCCTTAAAAGTATACAAAATTCATAAAAATTATTTTTAAAAAATAATTATTAAAAAACATATGTTTATTATTTACAAGGAGTTAATTTTATACATATGCCTCTGAGCATAATATTAAATATTAAATCTGTTTTCTTTTTCACAATTTAGTTCAAAAAATTTTATTTCAAATATGAGTTCAAAATTTTAGACTATTTGTATAATGTAACAAAATTATTATTATTTTGATTTTTAGAATTTGTTGCAGAATAAAATAAAATATATTTAACCTTGTTGAAGGAAAATATTATCACAACATTTAAACTTTATGCCATGTTCTTATTTTACAAAAATCTGCCAATAGCATATGTTGCAGTAAACTTATTTTTTTATTACTTAAGGACTGTCTCAAGTTTTAACCAAACCATTTTACAAACGAGTATGTAAATCGTATGTAAATCTTTACAAATGCTTTGATAACGTTTCAATTCGATTCAGTTATATATACATAGTTTATTTATACAAAGTGTCTGATTAATTATTAAGAAAAAGTATTTAATTACATTTGTTTCTTTAGTAATTATTTAAATAAATCTACAGTGAAATATTTAATATTGAAACTATCTTAGAACTTATTGGAATTTAATAAGCAACATTTTTCGACTAAACAGTTAACCTTTGAAAAAGTTTGATGCATTTTTCCCTTGAGAACGATCTTTTCTCTCATTAAAAAAAACTTAAACAGAGATGTTATAGAAATTTAATATTAATACTGACCAATTAATTACTTATTTTAAAAAGTATTAAAAAAATATCGTTAAGAATACTTAAAATACTCAAACTAAGCGATTAATTGATCAATACACGTATTATATTTTTATATTTTCATAAAGAAGGATACTTTGGAAAAGTATATATATATATATATATTAAGTGTAGTAAAAAGAAATCTATTATTTTTGCATGAAATTGAATGGAAAAATAATAGATTTCTTTTTAAATATATATAAAATATGTATATATAAAATATACTTGTATATGTTTCCATATTTTATATATTTGAATAAAAAGAAAAAAGACGTTTTTTTATATTATATTTTGGAAAAGGAAACAAGAGGTACACATATATACAACGTGTACATACGTGTCCAGTTTGTCTAGGCCATAGTGAGATAAGGTCCTATAGAACTCATTCACAGAACTGAAATATTTAGACCTATTCGCGATTCAACCCTCGAGACCAATTCAAGCCCTCGTGAACTTTGACTTTTCGGCACATCAGGGAAGTCTCTCTCCGCCTCGACGACTGGGAACGGCGCAGGGGGTGGCGGAGGAGGAGGCGGTGGCGGCGGTAGTGGTGGTGGTGGTAATGGTGGTGGCGGTACTGGTAGCGGTAATGGTAATAGTAGCGGTGGCGGCGGTTCTGCCGCGGCCGCCAGCGGGACTGCCGGGAGCGGAGGCGGTGGCGGTGGCAGCGGCTCCCTGAGCGGCGGCGGAATCGTCGCCGTGAAACAGGAAACCACCGTTGAGCTCGCCGGCCTGGGCCATGGCTCGTACACGATGGTTGACTCGACGACCTTCCTTAGTGGACAGCAGCAGAGGGTCAGCAATCCATCTGAAGATGACGAAGTGCCGAGTCTGCCCAGTATGTCCCATGCGATGAGATGTGAGGTTACGTTTGTGTCCCTTTGCATGCCCTCATCCTTTAACTCACTCGCTTGATCCCCATGCAGAGTAGTTCCAGAGGACCAACAAAAGTTTGTAGAGAAATACGTCGCGATGAAATTTAATTATGAAAGTTCAGCGAAATTTATTTTAATCAATCTCTTTAAGGATGTTCTGTTATATATATTTATCTTTCGCAAAAATAAGCCACTATTATCATTCAAAAAAATGTGGATGATATTAACCCGAATATGCATATGAATATGCTATAAAATCAATTGCAAAAAACAAAACAAATAGTTTGACTTATAATGGTTTTATGTAGCAAAATGACCATATTTCTTTACAGTTAAATCAATAATTTTTAATCAAATAAGAGAAATTAAATAAACTTTTGGAAACGAATATTTATGATTGCTTGATCAATATATGTTTAAAATTTGATTTAATTTTTAGTGTTACTTTCTTCTTAAATTTGCAAATAAATATTACAAAATTTTACATATATAAGAATCAAGACTAACAAAAAAATTAAATAAAATAATTTAAACCAAGAAAATTGTGCTCAAATTTTACATAGATATTCAAACATAATAATAGAGCAACGTATGAAATTTTTATATTTTTGATAATATTTTGTTTTATGTCTTCGTAATTTACATTTTATAAAATTTTAGTATTAGACTTACATGAATATATATGTATATATATTTTTTTTAAATAAATAAATTATAATGATTAAAAAGATTATACCATATCTTAAAATAATTTAAGATAATGATGAGGTGAAACTATTATGTTATAATATGAAATCTTAAGGTGATTTACCAACGAAATTCATTAATCAACGTGAAAACTAGTCCAGCCTCATGAAAAATTCATAAAGAGTTATTCAAAAATGGAAATTACTTGCTCTTTTATGTTACAAGATATGACGTTATGTACTTGCTGACGCGATAAAATTATTATAAACGTTTTTAGTTGTATTTGATTATAAATGTTGGTAAAATGTTGGTCCTCTAAAATTTCATCTCGAAAGTTGAATGTTTGCATGTTATTTTAAATGGTTAATTTACTTTATATTTAATTATTATGTAAAATATATTTCTCCACGCTTTATCTTTTTCACAATTGCATTTCCTAAAAAATTGTAGAATCTAGCATTTATTAATCTTTGTATGTCGATTCATTTTTTATTTTTTCTGTACGATGTTATACGTAAATAGTTTATAAACTCTAGAAATTTTTTTTCACGAAATTCTAAACATTTCTGCTTTTAGTAATTTTATGTTTCACACGATTGTACATAAAATTTATCTAATCCTTTTTATGTTTGTTTTTTATCTGTATTTCTTGTTTAAAGAAATTTTAGTTCGTTATAAAAATATATATGTATATAATGTAATTATATTTCTTTGAAAACAAAATATATTTCTTGCTATATTAACTATACAAGATTTTTTCTTAAGTATTTTATTATATACTTATATATGTATATATGTATGTATATAGTATACATAATATACACACACATTGGATGTCCTCTAATTTTCACAATTTTTTTAAATTATTCAATGAGCAGAATATATATAAAATCGACGCATAAGACAATTTTAAGTTATCATTAAGAAATATGTTTGAGATATTTTATAAAAAA
>Ga0157364_1006392_pt1 | contig 12097 bp, 4 predicted proteins | sample AttsexASBM2_FD_111476 | JGI IMG/M metagenome (GOLD analysis project Ga0157364, IMG submission 111476) | Fungus gardens microbial communities from leaf cutter ant in Ribeirão Preto, State of São Paulo, Brazil - Atta sexdens ASBM2 | ecosystem: Host-associated > Fungi > Mycelium > Unclassified ...
AAATACGAAAAGGATTAAAAGCATTAAAGACCTTGTTAAGACAAAATAGATCTTGTATTCATGCTACGAATTTTATATAGCATTCTGTATAAAATTATGTATAAATTTGTGAGACAGAAATAATGCGAAAAGAACATTTCGATGCGCTCGAAACAAAACCGTACGGCAGCTAGAATAACACGCGCGTAAAGATGCATACGGACTAGATAAAGACCAGGATAAGAAATAGATCCAAGACGTTCAGAACGTGGGCACAATACATCCGTAGATGCAAGAAGGCGGTGGCAAACCTGAGTGAGAAAGGGAGGGAAAGAGAGAGAACGGACCGACGGACGATCCTAATCTCTCTCTGGCTGGGGCCACGGCCGAAAATTCAATTAAACTTTTGATATACGGGCGAAGCGCGCTGGTTCGCCAAGCGCGGCTGTGTAAACGAAAATTTCGCAAGCTTCACGTACTTTCCTTGGCCGATTCGACCGCCCGATGGGATCATCCGCAGACACGTTGCCGTTGTCGACTCCTAAAACGATTAAGCCACAGCGAGTCGCTCGATGCGAAGGCATCACCGTGACCTAACATTCATTCCGGCACAGTTCAGTCCAGCTTTTCCTGAATTTCCGTCCCTCGAGCAATATTCCCCGAGCAGTATCCAAATCTATAAAGGAGAGCCGGAAGAGAGGGCTAATAAAGATTTTTTTAGAAACGAGGAGAAACAGAAGAATGTAAAAGCATTCTTAAAGTAAATGAAAATATAGAAAGGACATATCAAGTATAAAAATTGAAAATAATTAAAAGATAAGAAAGTATAATTATAATGAGTACAATAAAAAATAAAGATTAAGTTACATGATATATCTGCAGCTTCTAGATCTTCTATTTTCATCATACATTTCGTAACGTCTATTTCTTATGGTTTCTATTCTTATTTTTGCTGCATTATTCTTCTCAGTAAGCTATTGCGTGATGTGTGAGTCTCGGACAAGGCAAGAAAAATGTGGAATTAGGGAAGAAGCGTCATCGGAAAATTTATCTCGTGTGATTTGCCGGATCTGGAGTTCCAGCAATGCAATGTACCGGACGCCCGGAGTGTTGAGCCATTTCCGCCGCGAGGATATTGCTGATTGTCTCCTCGTTCCTTTCGATTTTTTTCTCTCCTTTGTCAGAGAATGCGCGGGGAGAGCGTGATTTGTGTAGGGAGCATGGGGATTTTTTCACCGTTGCTTATTCGGATCCGGGATTCGATTCTAAATTGAGATCGCGTGTTTAGGATGCGAAGGATTAGGGGAGGAAGAGGATTAGGAGCAAGAGAGACTCGGAAAGGACATCGAATGCTGGATGATAATTGATTCGTCGCATGATTCCTTCTGTCACCGATCCATCTCTAATTACGAAACTATTATTGGATTGGAACCGTTACAAGATTATGTTAATTCTGATTTGTATTGATGAATACGTACAATGTCAACTTGACTTTTTCAACTGAATGTTAATACGATTAGAGAATAGACGATTCTGTATACGAACAATTGTCAATCACATAAGATATTAGTAAAATTTATTCTTCTCCTTTTTTTGTAATCTTTTCATCTATTCATTATGTAAATACATATTTAATTATAATAGTGTAATTCTTTGTTCAAATAACTATTGAATATTATTTTACTAAATAATTTTGCATTGTTTGATAAAATTTTTATCAATTTTTTAAATTTTACATTTTAATTTTCAAATTCATTTATCTTCTTTAAGCGAAAAGATTGTTTGTATGATATTATATTGAATGTACTTTTCTGAAGGTTTCTTCGTGTATATTCCAACGATTGCAGTCTCGGGAACCAAAAGAAGCGGGTGCTAGGACATTGAGCGTCTATTTTTACTCAACCTACAACGTAACTGTCCAGCTGTGGGTCTTCTCGCGGTCAAATCGTGCGAGAAATGCCACGAATCGGAGACGACGACGATTCGCTTTTCAGCCGAGAAAAGGCAGGGTGTTCGCGATGTTTGGTTCCGGATCCTAAGAAAAAAAAAAATCTGACTGGCCGATCCGAGGAAGCGACGATAATCAGGATCGGCGGAATTGCCGAAATGTGGTGCGCGCGTTGAATGAGAAGTGCGTTCGTCATTCCTATTGGGAACGTCGCGAAGCTTTTTCTCGGACGAATCGTCCATCATAGGCAAATATGACAAGCGGGCATCGCCCCCCACAAAGGAAATCGGTACCATGAAAAATTTGACAGAACTGACGCTGCAGATTCGGACCTATCTCGCAATCGACGGGCCCAGTGAGGTAAGAGAGGCGAAGAATTCGCTGAAGAGAAAGAAGAAAGAGCGAAGGAGGCCCTTTTCCTATGTGTAACTTTCTTTTGGAACGTGCGATGCAACTGGACACCTTCCAAATCGTTGCACGCCGTTAAATCGTTTACAATCCCCGCTTGAAATAGATTTTAACGTACTTTTGTTAAGGCGTAGAGATATGACGCAAGGATATGATGAAAGAAAATATTTACAAATGTGCACAACACTGTGCACATAATATTTCTTGTCAATGTGCTAATTATACGGAACATTTTATATTACTATTTTGCGTATTTTTTATATTACTATTGAAAATTTAATTAGCATGAGGTTTTAGTTATGACAAAATATTCCAAATTGTTAAATAAATAATTTAATAAAATCTAATATAAGCAAAATTAAAAATTACGCGAATACGGATCAACGACGGATCCGGATTCAATCGGAGACGACTCTGCATATTTGAAATTGTCGACGAGAGAGCTCTCAGAGAGAAGGAAATTATTTTTTTCCGTTTTGCCGGCTATTTTTGAGCAGTCTTGCGCCCAAGAAGTTACTGACCTCTGGCCAGTCTGAGTCTGCGGTACAGCGAATCGCCTATTTTTAAACGCACGAAAAATGCATAGCCCCCTCTTTCCAAAAGAAATCGAGGAAACGGAGAAAGAGAAAAGAAAAACGGGGGCAAACGAATTTTATTATACAGTAATGATGAGAGAGAGAAAGAGGACAAATGGAAGAAGGCCAAAGAAGAGGAAGGAGAAAGATTGTTTTGTCCGTCGTCGATATTCTTGACAATGTTTATTTCGGAGAGACAGCCACGTATCCCGGTCAAGAAAACTTTCTGCTCTTCTCAAGTGTTTTACAAATACCGTAAAATCCCTTCTTCAAGGAGGTGTCCGATATCCATCCTGATGACTGGCGCTCGGTTGTGATAAAACAAAAACGAGGAAAAAATACGAGTAGCAGACGGCGCACGCATGATCGTAAAGTCGTATAATCGCACGCCACTCGCAAATCTCTCAACACTTTCCAAATTTTCTGGTTAAATTAAAATTATATTTTTTATTGTAAACATATTCACGATTTCTTTACATAGCAACAGTAATATTGCATAAACATTCTATGAAATGTGTAAATAATAAAATGCGTTTATGGAATATAGAAAAAAGTACTTAAATATTTAATATTTAACATTAAATTTTAATGTCTATTAGTTAGATGAGAACGATTTAATTGCTTAGTAGCTAACAAAGTCAAAGAAAGGCTTTTTGAAAGGCTTTCTGGAAACGCTCGGCGGGACTGACCGATCTACCTGTTCAGGTGCATCTAGGGATTCCGGTGGCTCGCCAATTTAAAAGTAATTTTCTCGAATCCTTTTAAAAAAGAGGCCAGCCAAATCACGTCTTCCCACGGTTGGTCAGCTGGCCTGCGTCCAGAAGCGACGATCTTTCGCTCTATCCGCCCATCTTGTTCGATTCTCTTCCACTTTCCTCTGTTCACTCTTTTTTTTTTACGAATTTCGATTTTTCTACCTGGGATCTATCTCGAGTCATCTAAAATCTGGGATAGCGTGCAAGATTTCTTTTACCGTTACGCGAAGAGATTCCCGCAGGAGATATTAGATGAGAACTTATCATCTTATTGTATAGCCGTAGCATAAAACTTTTCTAAACTTTATTTCGACGCGTACATTTATGTCAGTTAAACCACACAAGATTAAACACTAGATTGTTGAACATATTTTAATAATTATTTTTAATTAATAAAAATATCTTTGCCTCGCACGTAAATACTAGAAAAAAAAATTTATTTTCCACATATTTGAATCAAGTGTGTTCTAATTGTACATTAATTACCAATAGTTTTTTTAGCTCAAATATATCATGAAAAATCATGCAAATTATATCTCCTAAAATTATGTAAATTATGTACAGAACATAACTACAGAATCCTACAAGAACGATTCACCGAGTTACGAATGAAAAAGAAAATGAGAGGCGTAGAGATCACTCCCAGCTGTGCGGAGTCAATTTTTCGGAAATTGACGTGGCACGTCACCGGAGACGCTAATGGGAGATCTGGATATCGATCGAGCTTCCGAAGCAACGAAGAATGGAAGCTCGATCGTATAATCGATCTCGATGAATAGTCGAAATTCGATCAAAGGGGCGATCGGCCATATTGGGCGACGAAGAAGGACAGGGTCCTAGCTCGGGAAAATTTTTAAGAACACACGTGGTTGTCGCCCCCGGCGCCCCACCTCTCCCACTTTTTTTTTCTCGGATCGCTTTTTATATACCTCCTCCTTTTTCGGGCCCTAGGATTTTTTTCTTACCCCTTGGCCGGCCATCTGCTGTTACGGAAGGGGCGGCCAAGATGCAGGATCTATGAGGAGGGGTTAGGTCAGAAAAGAGGAAGAAGGATGCGCACGGTGAGATGGCAGGCGATGATCCATAGGAGAGCGAAGGATGTACTCGAGAGGAAGGAAGATGGATGGAGAATAGAGAGGAGATCGAGGGAGCCCATCATTCGGGAGTAATGGCTTAAGGCCCAGTTTAAGATCTTAGCTAGTAGCTGTCTATGTCTGAAGAACAAGATCACATCTACGAGAATCGGTTCGATGATGCAGCCTGCGGTTAAAAGTGATTTATAAGAAGAGTGAGCGAATAGCTAATACTTAAATAATATTTTATAAAAAAAAGTCTTCTAATAATGTGACTTAAATGTAGTTAAAAATAAAGAATTGTAAAAATATGAATTGATAAAGTTATGGTACTTGTCAGAATTGGACCAATATATAAACTAATTATGAGAAACTTTTAATAACGTTATGTATATTTCTCATTTACTTTATACCATCGCGGATTATATGGTGCCTTTAAAAAAAAAAGGAATGTGATTAAAGCAAAATATATTTAAAAAATGTATATTAATAAATCGTAACTTTACTTATATTTACTCAAATAATTATTAGTCAAATATTTTCTATTACCACCATCAAGATATCGATTTTTACAGTCAATCGAATTGTTTTGTAAAAGCAATTCGGGTATCATGTGAAACACATCTTTTTCTTTTGATGGTGTTATCCCGTTATCCCAAAATAGAGATTTTTTTGTTTAAGTTAGTGCCACGCCAACTGCGGTCCGTTCTCACGAACGGGAGGCGCTTTCCCGAAATTTTTCAGCGGCGAGCTCACGGCCATCGACTTTTCGTCGATCCACCGTGCGGGTATGTGGACTCGAGCTAACAACCTAGCAGTATTTTAGTTTTTTTACTCCCCTCCCGAAAATCGTTTTTTGCATCTTCCGCCGCTGAGAAGAATCTGTGCCATTCAGGGTACCGTAAGGGTCGTTTCCTCCCTCCCTTTCTTTCTTTCTCTCTCTTTCTCTTTTTATCTAGCACGTTCCCCTCTCCTTGTTCCTGCCGTTTTTCTCTCCGTTCACAAGGTGTTTCCGCCGTGTACAGTTCCGGCGCTTTGACCCTCCCCCCTCCCCTTCCTCCGCAGTCTTCATTGGCTCTTAGAAGAAAGAAAAGAAAAAAAATACTCGGGCACCCTCGATGATGGCTCCCACCACCCCACGATGCCCGTTCGCGCCGTGTTCATACATACTATGTATCATGATAGAAGAGGAATGCACCTAGACCGACGGTGCGTTACCCTCGGGAAGAGCGCAGGATGTTTTTTTCCGGTTGCACCGCGGTGGGCCGTGCGAAAGCCGGCGCGGTGAGAATTTTTTTATGCAAAAATGGACATGGGAAAAAATAGGAGTCTATGGACCAACATCGGACGAAGATCGACTTCGTACGCCAGGTGCGCCGATAAGAGATGTGCCAGGAAAGTAATCGAAAGTATTTTAATTATTACTGTATGTGATATTTCACATTGCGAGAATTGTGATTATTGTAATAATTAAAGAAGAATTTATAATTATAAACAGTGCTGAATTCGACAAAATGGAGAAATGGATATACAAAATTGTAAAATATACAAAATAATGAATAACTTTAAAACATATGTGTCTTCAATTGAAAATAATTAAATTTTCTCACTTAAGAGGTTTTATTTTCTCGTTATATATTATAAATAAAAGTATTATTCAAATATATATTCAGATAAAATCTTTGAATAATGCTATTATTTATATCTAACATATAATAATAAAAGGAAATCATCTTAAATGAGAAAATGTTTCATTGTTTTCGACTGAAGACAACATATATAATACATTTCGATCTGCGTAATAAATCGAAAATAAAACAAAATAATTTATATCAGATGAATTTTTTACTCGTTCTTTTAGGCCCTATTGACAGACAGAAATTGTATGTATGTTATTAATTGTGAATAAAATGGACTAGGTTCACTATCAAAATCTAGCGTGACCCACTTCGCTATCTCTAGTGACGGAAATTAGATTACGTTGGAAGTTAAATTAAAATTCTGAGATCTGAGTTCAGCGATCTTACAGATAATTATAATTCGTCTTGCAGATGATTATAACGTAAATTCAACGAAGCATACATATAATACCAACTGGTGATATGAATCAAAATTTATATCAAGAAATCTGTATATTAAAGATGAAGATTTAGATTTATCGACAATACCTCTCTCCTTAAATAATTTGCAAAAGTAGATAATTTCATATCCTACAAAAATTTTAGAGAAAATCTATCAAATTAGAATAATTTATTATTTCTTCATTTACATTATGTGTATATAATTATACATCATATAATGATCGTATAATATATATTTCGCACATATATATTTGTTATTTTTATTACTTTTTTATGTATATTCTATTTATAGCTGTTTATGTTCTGACACTGTTCGGTCTAAAATAATAAATAGATTCTTTTTCTTGCGTAATCTTTCTTTCTTCCTCTTCCTATCTTTTTCTCTCATTCCTTTTCTTTGGTTTCGTTGTTTTCCGCTGTTCTGATTTAGTGCACCGTTAAATCATCGATGGCGACCGTTCTGTCCTTGGGCGCGGAAAGGTAACCCATGAGAATGCGAAATTCTACGCGACGTTAATCATCCACGATGATCGGACAGGCATCGTCGATGCGCACATACCGATATATATCGATCCCGAAGCTTTTCACCATGCAGGCAATCTCTTATCAAAAGAAATAAAAATTCAAGGAAATAAATACGCGCCCACGTATATAATAGCTTTCTTACAGTTTTTCGACATGTCGATTTTTCAAATTTGTCATCTTTAAAAAATTATAACATATGTATATTTTCATAATTAAAATATTTCGATGTTATTAACCAGACAAAACATCTCAATAAAGCAATAAGTTTAGCATATATAGTACGTTCACATTCTCAAGATACTTTGAATATTACTAATAATCTATCATATTATATATATTATGAAAAGTATTTACATTGTAAATCATTCAAGTAGTTCCTTTTCTTAAAAAAAAAAAGATATTATAAAATCAATTGTATGCTGTGTAGAGCAATGCTCGATAGAAATGTATCGAGATTAGTGATTGGTTCGATGACCTCTAAAGTTCGCGCGAGTTTCGATGGCGCAGCGCGGCGCCGTTGACGATTGTCAAAAATTTGCTTGGCGACTATCCGAGGCATATCCGGTTACGAGGGCTCTTCCAGAAATATCCCGCGGCCGGGAGGAGAAAAACGATAAGACGCGCAGGGTGGCCGATTTCACGTGCGTACGTGCCGATGGGGACTTTCCGGGAAAAATGGGCCGTATGCGCGAGGATCGGGGGCCAACCCTTGCAACAAGGAAGGTCCAAAACTTCTAAACACCCTTGGCAAGGGGTCCGTCCTCCGGTTATATTTGGTAACTGTCTCTTCTCGAGAGTACAACACATGCCGCAATGGCGTAGCCACGAATAGATCGTGCGTTCGCGTGGTCAATTGCTTCTTTGAGAGTTCTGGTCATCAGAGAAACAAAGAAGAGTCCAGGGTTGTTACAGAAAATTAATTTTGAAATTCCCTGACTTTTCCAGGTTTTCCAGATGAAAATGAAAAATTTTTCCATGACTAATATAAAATATATAAATTTTAACATTTAGATTCAAGGATTGTAGGAAAGCTAGTCTATATATTATTGAAAACAATGCAAGAAAAGCTTAGTAGGATAAAGTAAAATTTTGAGTGCAAATTCAAGCCAGCAAAAAATTAATTAGTTTTGGAAAAAAGAATGAAGTTACGAAAAAAAAGAATCAAATACAAATACTGAACAAAATATGAATTTTAATTATTTTAAAATCATCTAAAATGCGCAAGTTTTAATCATATTTGACTATAAACGTCAGATATAATATTTAAAAAATGATAACAACTACTTGGAATAGGAGCAGTTTAAGGAAATTATGAGCAAATTTTAAAATTCCAGACTTTTACACTTTCCCCTGACTTTTCTCGATTTTGAAGATCTGTGGCAATCCTGATTAGACATACTTAACGAAACATTGCGTTATGATATATTTCAACGTACACGTTGTATAATAAACAAAATTGCTATATACTGTATAACTACTGTTTTCGTGTTCTAAATTATATCAAAATAAAATTAAATTAAATATCATACAAATATCATTCTACTAAACAAAATAACGCTGAGGAAAAACAGTGTTAAGTGTTTTACTATATAAGTGCTTTACTACTAACACAGAGTATTTATTTCAATAAATCATCAGAATGATTTATGTCGTTTATAAAAGTAACATAATTGTTACTCAGATCCCGTAAAATGTAATAAAAATTTTCAAAAACAGTTCGAAGCTATCTAGTTCATAGTATGGTTTCGGAAGACCCCTTGACCATCTCTGGTCACCAATACGATTATTAGTGCCGGCGCGCAGTCGCTTTAGGGATCGCTTTGCTTTTATCTCCGAACCTTCTTGTCCCTCTTTCGTGGTGGCATCAAGGGAAGTCGAGGAGCGAGTCGGGGGGAATGGAGAGGGAACGATAAACTCCCACGAAGAGCTGGACGCGGGCAACGGGAGCGCGGCCGAAACCGTTGGACCTCCTCCTCGTCACCGTCTTGGTCGTCGTCATCGTCGTCGTGGTCGTCGTGGTCGTTGTCGTCGTTGGTGCGAGGCACATGTGCACGTCGCCGAGTCGCCAGACAGATCTTTTTTGTCCCGAAGTAAAAATAATCTTTAAAACCCCGAACAGGATGCGTTGTTAGGGCAGGGATCACGGGTAGGGGAGTTGAGAAGGGGGAGGAGAGGAGGATAATGCGCGGGCATCGTCACCAAGACGGTCCACGCAGTCACGGTTTTTTCACCCTTTGGACGGCTCGTCTCCCTGTAACGGGTGTCCGAAATTAACGTCCTGCGACACGGAGGGTCCCTTGACTCGCACCGAATTCGTTTCTAGATGCGTTTAGTCGCATCTGTCGGAAATGCGACTTGGCTTATGATTATTGCAGTCGGAAGAGGCTGAAAGTGTTGAAAGAATAATTCCAACAAAAAAAGAAATCGATAAAAAGTTATTAAATATAAAAATACTTTCGTATTTTTTTTTTCTATCGGGAAATATTTATCGTATAAATGGTTAAGAAGGAAACTGGAACAGTATTTGTTGTACTGCGGCAAAGAGCTGAGAAGACGCAACATCTCGCAACTGTATGCCATTGTGCTATCACAGATCACCCGGTGGTCGTATCGGCGACACACTTCGGCGGGCGCGTGACAAGTACATTATCGCGGTCTGTTGGTATTGTTTGACTTAACTAGATGAACGCGCCAATGTACGGGGGCATGTGTCGTCATACGACAAAACCGATTCAGAATGCTCCGGAAAACATAATAGCTCAAGTGCGAGTGATTCTTTTGAGAAAAAGATAATAAATATTAAATAGAATCATAAAATGTGGACAGAACTTTGTTAAATGTAATAAAACTTTATTCTTCAAAATTAAAAGAGATTGATTTTTTGTTATTGTTTGACATAATTAATTGAAGAATTCTTTGAAGAACCCTTTCCAGAATAACTTGAATATTGATTATACATTATTTAAATGTTATTTAATATATAAATTATCTAATTAATTAATATAATATAATTTTTTCTAACAATACTGCCGTCACGTTATCAAATTTAAACATAACGAATTCCAGTAAAGTCTATAAATAGAATGTTTCTACTTATAATGTTTTTGTCATATTTTTTATTAAAAATTTAAAATATCATAATAAAAAAAAATTGAAAGAAACACAGGAAAAAGTTGAATATTTTAGAATTATTCTTAAAGTTGGAGAAACTTCAGACATTCATAATCTGCCGGAACTTTCGGTTCTCCTAAGCTTTTGTCAATCCTTTTTCTATTCGTCTATTTCGTTGGAGGCGTCTTGTTGGGGAACCGTGCTGTCCATGTATAAGTCTAAAGAAGAATCGCAGAAACACGCATGAGTCAAGAAGTATAGAGTACGGAAAAATTCTATGAACTTGCGGTCGTCCGGAATACAGTGGCCTCACGGTAATGAATGTGGGAGTTTCACACGGGTCAACGGATCGCTGCCTTTTCTAGAGATACGTGCGAGATGCAGTGCACTATTTCTCTCTCTCTCTCTCTCTCTCTCTCTCTCCCCCCTCCCTTCTCACCCTCCTTCTCTTCTACCAGTGTAGGACGAGTAGTCAAAGAGTATCCTAACGTGTGTGCCCGTAATAAACCGCTTGATAACTTATGCATTCCGAACAGGCGATACTATCTAGCGCTGCTAAATAAGATATACAAACTCGATGCGGCGCATATAAATTCGCGAGCGCATCATATAAATGCGCGCGGTCCTTCCGACGCGGTACCCGCGAAAGGCACTCGCTAAATTGCACGTCGGGAACTTTCCTCGCGCGATCTGGATTCGTTAATTCATCTGGTGCAGGTAATTTAACCGGAGGAGACAGTCTCTACGCTCGTACTTGCACAGCTCGAGTTCATTTAATATACCAAATAAATTACTGCATGTGATTGCTCTTATATATGATATCTCATCAAGTATCAGTCTCAAAATGCACCTGTCGTGAATCTAACATATTCGAATGAATTCTCTTGATTGAGCATAACGAATCGCTTCTGAAAACCATTCGTTGCAAAGTCATCGATGGAGAGATCTCAACGGAAGGAGAAAAGATAATAGATTCAAATAAGCGCTAATCCGCAACGTTTATGCAAGCATCGTAAAGAACGCGGATTAATCTTTGAAACACTTCGCCGGGTTTAAACTTACGCTGTTGATCCGCGTGCCGTGCATTCATTACTCTTTATTGTGAAATCGCATAGATTTTTTTGCGCTCTATATATATATACGTACAGCAATCGCAATAGTAATAACTAGTTCTCCTAAATGCCGAGATCAGCTTGATTAGGTGCAATCACGATACCGTCGCATTGACCACGTTGCTAGGTGAAAAGAAAAATTTATTCTTAGTTCGGAGGAATCTCTGACCTCCTTTCGTTTAAAAAAGGATTATAAAAATATTTCATCAAATTATTCATATAAAACTAAAGTGTGAATTTCTTCTGCAGTCAGACTTTCTGAGAATTAAGTCATCGCGGTACTATTTTTGTATTCTCTCTTGTTTTCTCATTATTTCTTTTTTAGGAAAATTTTAATATACCTTTTTATTATATTTATTATTACTGAAAAAAAATCTTAATTTCATAGAAATATCTCTTTGCTCATTCAAACAAATTATTTCTTTGAATCAATGAAAATTTCTTTGAAAATAAGATATTGTACTTTCAAAGAAATAAGATATTTTGTATTTTCAAAGAAATTTTCATTGAGAGAGAGAGAGAGAGAGAGA
>Ga0157364_1006393_pt1 | contig 12096 bp, 10 predicted proteins | sample AttsexASBM2_FD_111476 | JGI IMG/M metagenome (GOLD analysis project Ga0157364, IMG submission 111476) | Fungus gardens microbial communities from leaf cutter ant in Ribeirão Preto, State of São Paulo, Brazil - Atta sexdens ASBM2 | ecosystem: Host-associated > Fungi > Mycelium > Unclassified ...
AGATAGTCATCTGTCCTTTTCTTAGAACAAAGAACAGCCTCCATATGGTTAATTTATCACTATTTCTAGCACAAAGGCACTACCATATGTAGAACAATAGGTAGTAGCATGTAATGCTCTGTCCTAGTGCATAGATCATCACTTTTCTGTATATAAGAACTCCTTGTCTGAGGATTAGACCTCAGACTTAACAACATCTTTTGTCACTTGTCTAACTTCGCTCTTTAAAGTATCAAAGCACCCATCACAAATAGTAAGTGACCATTTGTGATAAAAGTGCATCCATTCATCCAGCAGCTAATAAAGATATTGTATCCCAACAAACCCAACCTCTTGTTACTGTGGTGTACCAACCTCTTTGTCAAGTATGATCAGCTTTTTGATACCAAAGATATATCCAGTACTCTTCATATGGTTAGCCTGAAATCATTGGAGGCCCCCCTTGGAATTAGAGACTATTAACAAATGTCTATTTTCATCAAAATAATGCACTGTCTGACTCTGGAGTTGATGTTTGTATTGAGTGAAGATGACAATAAAGCAGCACTACAGGCAGGGCACTCAATGGCAACAGAGGAATGTATTTATGGGATTTTGAGTGGATATCTAGGCCAACTCCCAGAAAACTTGATTGAACCATATGCAAAGGCAAGTACTGAGTAGCAAGTACTTATGCGGGTACCTAAGGGTGGGAAGCAAGTCAAGTTAACTGATTTTACTGATAAAGTGGCATGAGCTTAATATATCTCACTGGACAAGTCCTTCTACCTCCATAATCAAACCCCTGAACCACCTATTGTTCAATATGGAACAAAACCCACCCCTACAAGTGTTTATTCCTTGTTATCTAAATTATCTTCATTGACCCTCAAATCAAGAGGCATTACTCACTGTGACAGAATTGGCATTATTTCTTCAACCCCTTGTGTAACCCCCCTCGCCTGTGAATATGAATTCAAACCCACATGATAAACACCAAGTTGAAAAAGATAGTCATGTTACTGAAACAAATGCTAGGAAGGTGATGGTGAGATACCCCTTTTTTCTAGTCAAAACCCACCTAACACTATTGCAAAAACGTTGTATCATATGAGGACTAGCTTGATGGTCAGGGAGCAAGTAAAACTCTCTCGTCAGATACTGATCTTTGGGGTCAGCTTGGTGATAGGATTAGTGATAATGCTCTATGTCAGACAATGGCCCCCCAATCGCAAAATGCTGGTCTGATAGACAACAATGTGTGTAATATTTGTAAAAACCTGTTCTACCATTAATGACTGCTTTTCCAGGATATGTTGAACATAGAGAATACTGCTCTCAAGGCAATGAGATCAATCTTGCAAATGCCCAACTGCAATTGGGTATCAGATGAGCAACAAAAGGCAGTCATTTGTGCAATTAAAGAAAAAACAGATGTACTTGTTGCACTCCCTACCAAAAGCAGAAAATCAATAGTCCCCATGATAGTCACACATTGGTCACCTACCAAGACATTTGTCATTATTGTTCTCTTGATTTCGCTGCTTGAAGACTGGAAGCACTATCTCAAGAATGCAGAAATGCCATATGGTGTCTTTAGAAGTGGTATCTCTAACTTCTTTGGCTCTTTGTTAATCCTGACAACAGTTGATCTTGCTGTCAGAAGGGAGTTCTCTGAGGCAATAGGAAGATTGCATGCCTTGAATGGCTTTGAAGAGATATTCATTGATGAAGTGCATGACATGTTTGTATCAAGAGACTTTTGTACATGCATGTGGTTGTTGTGGGGAATCTGCACCCTCCCTTTCCCTATAGTTGTCATGTCTGGTATGTTCCCTGTTATGATGGAGAGGCTGTTGATTGCTGAGCTCAACCTATAAACCAATGCTGTCGTTGTTCTCAATTGTCCAACTACCCTGAGTTAAAGTACATCATTGAACCCCTTCCAACATCACAAAAAAAACTGTACAAGCATGTACAAACAATAGTCAGATTGCACAGGCTAGGAGGAAAAGAAAGGGGACTCATCTTTGTCAATACCATCTATGATGGCAAAACATTAACTACAATACTTGGTTGTGAGTTCTACTGTTTGAAAAATGAGGTTTATGCATACACTATGAAAGACAAACAGAACGTTAACATGGACCATTACAATCCTGAGATTGCAGCTTTTTGGAGGGATATAATTGAGAGGTGGAGACAAGGTATTGAAGAGATACATAAACTTCTTGTAGCAATAACTGCCTTCTCGACAGGCAATGACTACCCTCAGGTCTGTCTTGTTGTCTTGGCAATGACTCCATTCAACATGAGTACAGCTATCCAGGAGATGGACAGAGCAGGGAGAAATGGAGAACCCATAACATGTTATATATTATTTTTCAAACCTGCAGTTTTTCGCCAACCACTCAATGATCTATGGAACGTTATTGGTCAAAAAGCAATGGGACAGATGATATGAAATTCAATGGAGTACCTGTGACTATGCATCATATGGTATGTTGACAACAAGGGTGGTGCATCATGCCTTGAAGACATACAGAACAAGGTCTGCAGCTGGTGTTGCTCTATTGTTAAGTCCTCCATTGTACCTTCCTATTAAGTGCTGAGCAAACCTATCCAACTCTGTGAAACTGCTCCTGACCAAAATATGCCCAAACAATCTGGTAATATTCTCGAGGCCTTCAAAAAGGTCCTAGTGCCATCATCTTCTTCAATTGACCCCCTGTCATCCCCCACCCCTACTTGAACTCTTTATCATAAGAACCAAGAATTCTCCCCTCAGTATATGAAACATGGTGAAGAGAGTGAACCACCCTTTGTGGAAGAATCAAGAGCTGTGAAGAAGAGGAAAATTGATGCCAAACTCACTACCTAAGCATATATTATGAGATTCAAGTATATGGTCCAAGCAATGGATGGGAATTGTACAGTTTGTATGGTAAACAATCTAGATGTCAGCAAAGGATATGATCATATGGCTAATTACTGCCCTCACCTGGACTTTTGTGTATTCCTTAAGTAGAAGAAGAATATCTGGTATAATCCACAGACTCATGGACCTATTTGTACATGCTTCCACCTCCCTCAGATCGACAACAGCTTACATAAATGGATCTCACAGGGCAAGTCTACTTTTAGTGAGTGCCCTTATCCAGATAGGATCTTACCTCTAGCATATGCTATCTATTGTCATACCTCAACTTGTTGCAGTGCAGAGTCTGCCTTCAAAAACCAATGGCCCACTGACATCTAGTATGCAAAATGGCTTTGCAGCAAGCCAGTTGCAGCATCAAAGACAAATACCATGCTCATTTTACTGTGGTTTATTAAGACATATTGGTTCCAGAAAGACAAAGTTGTGTAAGAGGTTGTGTAAAAGTTGTGTGAGAGGTTGTGTGAGTCAGTGTAGTGGGTCATACTGTACCTGATATGGACTGTCAGTGATGCTTGATCACTGAAATAAATGTTAAATGTTGTTGTTGAATCTGTTATACTCTAAGGTACAAATCCAGGCTAAAGCAGAGGAATGGGCCTTGTCATGGTTGAATTCATTATTTGTTAGAGCCCTAACCCTAGCAACTGGAGGACTTCAGTGAATTGAATAGTGTTGTAGAGTTAACTAAATATTTTCCTCCCTCTAGGTTATCTATAGACGTTCTTTGCCTTACAAGCCAATTATGAACTGCTGCTTGATTATGCAAGACAGTCAGATGTTGTTCTTTGGGAAAGCACCACAAAGCTTCCTTTTTTTGGTAGTCAAGACGGTCATGACAGGATCTTGAGAAAAATTCATACTCATTAACATGAGTTTCAAATAGTTAAGTACCTTTAGGTCATTTGGCATTGTACTATCTTGTGATACCGTTGGCACATAGACTTAATATTATTTTACCACTTTGCCTGTTTCTTATCTGAGCAAGATCACTTTTGGGGGTCTTCAATGAAAATATGCAAAAGCAAGAAAATTTTGATTTTGTAATAACATTCTAAGCAATTTGTAGGGTATATATTGTTATGAACAGCATGTCTGCAACACCCTAGAAGGAAAGGCAAGAGCTACAAGAGTGCTCCAATATATTTGACTTGACATGGCATGACTGACTTGTGATACAACCCTGTCCACACAAACAGCTAAGACTTGAATGGCACTCTGACAGTCAATCACAGACTATCTTGTGCAACAGTTTGAGCAAAATGCTCAACTAGGGAAATTGGCATTTACAGATGTCTTGCAAATGCTATGGGAAGAAAAACACGCATAGTCAACCACTTAACTATAAAATGGTGTGCTGTCTCACTGGCCGCTCTTCCTTAGCTGGTATAGGACTTGCAGGCTAATTCAATCCTGGCTGTAGAGGAACCAGTGTTTGAGCCAATGTAGACAAAGCACTATAGTCACTCACATACTTGGTATTACCCAGCAAGTCTGTCTTGGTCTGGATTACCATAAGAATCTTCTCTGCAGCCACCTCTAGGAATGAAGGGTATAGCATGGGAAAATGAGCCAAGAGAGTAAAATGCACCTATGACACTGGATGCTGAGTTTTGACTCTGAATCTACAAACAACAAAACCTGGGATGTATAGGAAAGGTCAACAGTGAAGCAGGCAGTTGAGTGGAACATAGAGGGGAACAGGAGGTTCTGTGGGCAAAGGAAGTATGAGCGCATTGATAGGAGGATGAGGTATAGTAATTTAGGGTAATAGAGCAGCAGCCAAGTTGGATTCATGGTCATTTGAGATGGTGGTGATGGCACACATGCTTGAGCAAGTATTCTATACTTTTCCTGAATAAGTGTTGTTGTAAGGGCAACTGGGGCACAAGACTCCAGGAGAATCCTCAGTTAATATTACAGGTTGTAACTATGATACAACTCACCTCCAGGAGAATTCTTAGAGATTAGGATGAGGCTCCTAAAGGGGTCTTCTACACTATATACTGGGTTTGCATTCTAAGTATCAGAGTCTATGTGATCGGAGCTATACTAGTGTGTTCAAGTATTACTTTAGTAATACTTGAACAGGCTTAGGCTGCTCTGAAGTGTCGCTATGTAGTTTAGGGGTAGAAATAGAGCTATTCCCTTACAGTTGTGTGCTCTAAGGTGAATTGTTGTCTCTCAAGTTCTCTTTCTTTCTTGTCCTTTTGCCTTGCCTTTCATCAGCTTCTCTCTTGATACATTCCAACCCTCTCTCATGTCTCATGAGCCTTTTCTTTTAGGTAACCCCAAATTCCATTTGTGTACTTATGAGTTTTTGAAGTTAATTAGACTAGTCTCTGGAAGCATGTTCAAAACCTGTTAAACAGTAAGAAATTGTAGTTGTTGATGCTCAGTATTGAGCTGCCATTGAAACTCACACTAGAAATAAGATTCATTGTATTGACAAGTGCAAGAGAGAGCTAAACCCAGAAAGGGTTTGAGAATTCATGGTGATGGTTGGACCTGAGCTTACCATATACCATGGTCGTAGCCTTGGTGTCAAGCTTGTTCTTGTGCATTACAGACATTGATTTGTTTGCAAAGATGATAGAGCTGAGTGTGTAGACAATCTGTTTCTTGCTGATAAGGGAATAAGCAGATGTGTCAAGCTTGGGCTGTTGAAGGTCAGTATTGGAAGTCATTATGTATGGTGAAAATGACAACAAGAGGAGATAAAAGAATGCACAGTGCCTGCTAGGCATGTTCCAAATGGAATTGAGAGACAGCAAGTTGCTAGTATATGGCAGAATTGTTTCCATGTGCATCCAAGAGCTGAAGACAATAGTAAACTCAAATTTATAGGCATTGATGTTAACATTGAGGTGATGTTCCTCGAGACTGCAGGTGTTCTAAAAGTATGTTGTTGATAGAGCACAGATATAAACAAACTGTCTAGCTGAACACTAATGGGTTGCTTGGATTCCTGCTTAACAAACCTGTCCTGAATTCAGCACCAGGAAACCATGTCAGAAGGTACTTCGGTACCAGAAACATATCCACTAATACAGAGCCAACGGTTAGGCATTTACAGATAGTCTACCTTGTAAAAAAAGCAATTTCAAAGTTTGGGTCATTCTTAAATAAGATGTTAATGCCATATGTCATGGATATACCAATGGCTCCAGTGATGCTATAATAGATAAGGCGTGTTAAGTTTCAAACTAGACAGTTGACAAAGATGACCAACTAGTGCAATAAACTCACTAATTCTGTTAGACATTTGAGGAGCTGGTGAAGGAAACAATGAAGGTATTTAGCCTCTAGGATGTCATGGGTTGCAGTGTTTGATATATTGAAATATGTCTTGAAAAGATGATGGCATGAACTATACCGTTTTCTTGGGTACTGAATATAGGAGCGGCTTGCCCTAGACTTGAAGCAGCTACGACACCAGCTCTGTCAGATGTACAAATACATGAGCCCAAACCTGGCAAAGGCTCTGCTACATATTGCCCATGGTCATGATATCTGTGACTACAGGTTAATTTCCTGACAATTGTTCTAGTAAACCAATCAATGCACTATATAGGCAACAATATACCTCGATCACAAACTCTTTTCCAATAGCAAATTAAACTTGTAGTTGAACTCTAGGCCACAATCATGATATCAATTAAGATTGAATTGATATACTTGCTGGTACTAACCAGCAAGTCTAATAACATCTATTAGCATCTTATTCAACTCTTTAAACTTTGGTTGAATCTTTCCCACTTTCTTGATATCAGCTGTCCAAACATCCCTTGACTTGAATGGGTCTATTTCAATGTAGACTTAAAAGTGAATGAACGACCTCACTTTAAGTACTTTTTCAACAAATATTTCTATTGACTCTTGATTTAAGCAGCTCCAAATACTGGGTTCTGATAAATGAGGTTGACAGAGACAGACATCACAGCAGCAGCCAAAGACAAGTGGCTGACAAATATGATAACCCAAATGTAAATACTTCATAAACATTGCATTTGGTAATATGCCATTAAACTCCACCTTCACTAGAAAAATTATACAAGATGCGACAATAAAGAGAACACAAGTCATTTTTCCTAATCTGGTACACTCGACACAAGGATGAAATTGATTTTTAAGCTAGAGATATATTATGGGCAAAGTTCTTGGCAGAACCCACTTCTTGTACCTCAAATTCCTCATGGAAGAAATTTTCTTCTCTTTTGAATTAGATTTGCCAGGCATGGAATGAACAGAGGTGGACAAAGTCCAAATGTATGTAGCCTAGAATGACCATGTTGGATATGTTGATGGAATGAGGATCCCATGTATACCAACCATCATATTAGCAAAAAAAAAAAGTTTCATAACAAATGACGCTCTCAATTGTATATTTGTGGAGAACCCTTTGTTGCATTTTTTCTTCTGTTCTTTTAGCATCGCAATACACTGATATGAGAGTGAGAGAGAAATGAATCTGAATTCTCACACAAGAAACTGGTGAACAAGCCTACTTGTTTCCTCTCCTTCTTCCTTCTAGCTAATTCAGCTGCCTTGTCCTCCTTCATAATCGGGGTTATGCTCAAGCTTTTCTGAGATGTTTGTCTAGTTATGACTGAGACTAATTGGCGTTCAGGTGAGTACATAGGTCAGAGATGTATTGTTACTATTAAAGTGTCTTGGACTGGCAATGAATCCAAGAGTGTGATGAATATCATAGGACACGAACTCTTTACTGCTTTGTATGGTTGAAATGATGATGACTTTGCATTCCTGTCAAACTTTATAAGATAACTAAGTTGTCAAAGCTTCGTTTCAGGGGTGACCTGGCCCTGAAATTCCTTGACAGAACCAACTTTAATGTTATGAGAGCCCCAGAAAGGAAATATTTTCCCACACATTTGAGCACTTAATCCAAAATCTCAAGTCATACAATAAGGTCGAGATATAAATAGCAGGGAACTTAGGTAATTGGATCATATAATAAGGTCAGGTGATCATAGAATATTCTGGAAGGACACATGATCATGAACTAATAGTAGTACAGCCACTGTAAAATAGTATAAGTAGTAGTCCAATCCAACAAAGAACCCCATCGAGTTCTTCTTGAACATCCACCTAGGGTGATCACTAAGAACTATCATAGTCCTTCAATAACATTTGACTTCACTAGACCCACCATCAAGTTGCTGACAAATTCTCTGACACTGATAACCCATTTGCCTGTGAACCATCTTGAATTTCAACTCATACTGTAATTAGAAAAAAACAAATGTGTTCAGAAAGTACAGTTCTCCTTTAATTGTTCTAGAGCACTGAGTAAACCTGTGACAGCAGATATTTGTGGTGGGTTGCTCCTAATGAGAGGATTGAAAAATTTATTAGGTGGACAAGGGGTTGATGTCATTAGAATTTGGGAACAAAATGTGAGACTCAGTGAAAGCCATAGCGAGAGCCTGATACTGATGTTTAACTGGGATATGATTGAGTTTGAAGCAAACATGGTACTTTTGATCCAATTTCAAGTCTCCAAATGATTCATGGAATTGGAGACCAACTTCACTTTGATAGACAAAGTGCGCATGACCTTTGTACCAATGCTATCATGACTTGGCAAAATGGCTAAGTTATTATTTATATTTACTTTTCTTTTACTTTTCTTTTCTTTTGGACTTACTACACAGGAAGGAGTGTGGGAAAGTGTCACATCACAAGTGTTACATAGTCACAGTCACATCACATGATGTCACATGATGAGTGTGGGAAAGTAGTGCATAGACCATGTAGTAGTTGTATAAGTAGTATATAGAAAGTAATGGGAACTTCATCGAGTTCTCCTTGTCAACTTGGACTTGGAGGATGATTAAGTTGTCCAGGCTAAGTTGCTACACCCCAAACCCAAGAATTGATACAAGTACTCCACTTGCACATAGGCAGAGTGTTACTTATTGTTCTAAAAGTAACCTTGACTATTGTCTTAAGGACATAATGTCATCCAAGTGTGTTATGGTATAGTTTGAAAAGGTGCTTGATGAGTCTTATAAAAGACGAAATGGGAAGGACTGGAGATGTTCTGCAGCCCATAGCATCTATTCATAGTCCTTTCTACTCACAGAGGAATTTTTGTTGCTCCTGTTTACCCTAACCCTTTCATCACAAAGCTACCACTAGTACAGGGATACAATAGTATAGTAGTAGTATGTGATAGGATGATAAAAATGGCACACTTTGTGCCTACTATGGAAAAGACTTTGGCAGAAGGAGTAGCAAGATTGTTCTGAGATAACATCTGGAAATTGCATGGATTGCCAGAAAGTATCATTACAGATAGGGGAGCACAGTTCACAGCAGGAATGATGAAGGAGTTGAATCATATGTTGGGAATAGATACAAAATTGTTGATGGTCTATCACTCACGGATAGATGGCCAAACAGAAAAGATGAACCAGAATTTAGAATAATACCTCAGAATGTTCATTGACCACCAACAAAAGCAATGGCCAGACTGGTTAGCAACAGCAGAGTTTGCATACAACAACAAGGTGCAAACTAGTACTAAAGTATTGCCATTCAGAGCAAATAATAGACAGGACCTGCACATGGGATTCAAGATGAGGAAGAAAGAAAAGTTTGAAAAGGCAGAAGAATTTGCGACAAGGATGAAAGAAGTACACAAGGAAGCAGAAGTGGCATTAAAGAAAAGCCAAGAGAAGATGAAAAAAATATGCTGATAGAAAGAGAATGTAAGGGCGACTGGAGCAGAACACTCCAGAAGATTCCTCAGATAAATTATACTCTATGAAATATGTTACAACCTACCTCCAGGAGATTCCTCAGAGAATTAGATGAGGCTCTTGGAGGGAATAATCTACAATATATATATTACAGTGTCCTCGCATCCCTGCTTTTGGTAACCAGGGTCTGAACAATGAAAGTGCATTAGGAGGCAACGGAGTGCACTTAGAACAATAGGGGTAAGACCAAATATTACTATGTAATATTTGATCAGCTGCAGGGTCACTCCAGAGGACTAATACAGGCTCTGGAGTCGTGTGTGAGGGGTCCTCTTACAGAGAAGTGAGGTAGAAGAATATAGAATAGAGGACTGGGTACTTTTGAGCACAAAAGATCTTAAATATCAGATGAAAGGAAGACAATCAGAAAAACTGATGGAACAATTTGTGGGACCTTACCAAGTAAAAGGAATTATCTTGACAAATGCTATAGAGTTAAATTTACCAAGCATGGTTAAAATACATCCAGTGGTAAATTTCAGCAGAGTATGTAAATATAAAGATCAAGTTGAAGGCCAGAAAAAGGAATGGCTGGCACCAGTCATAATCAAGGGGGAAGAAGAATATGAGGTGGAAAAAATACTGAATAAAAGGAAATTTAGAGGGAAAGATCGATATTTAGTATGATGGAAGGGATACACAGCAGAAGAAGATACCTGGGAACCAAGAGAGAACCTAGGAAACGTGGTGAAAGAGGCAAAAGAGATGTTTGCTGTGATAAGCAAGTAGAAGAGGTAGTGACAGTTCTCAATTGTGTGCTAAAGGGTTCGTGGGGAGAAGAAGAAAGTGAGGGTATCAGAAAGAAATTAAAATGTAAAGCACAGCTTATCTGTAAGATAAAAATAGTTGAAATGATGGTGAGTTCAATCTAGATCCTCCTCGCATGGTATCCCTAAGATGTCCACCTTTACACACCATAACAAGCTTACTAGTAGAATAGTCAGTAAACTACTCATGGGCCTTACCATACTTAATCAAGCCCTCATCCACACCCCCACACCAAACCTTATGGGTGTGATACAATCTGAGTCAATGATTAGCTAGGCTTTTCAGGCCTGCTACTCCATAGAAGGTTGTCTGAGCAACTGCTGGATCTTGTCTCAAGAAAGAATAGAGTATATGGTAGGAAACATTTACCAACTCAACCTCTTATCAAGATCACCTCTTACACACTCAAGAGAATCGAATTTACAACCTCAAGAGCTTTTGAGATGAAAGAAAGGACCAAGGAGGCTCTCCCTATCAATCTCTACTCTGAGAAATATATTAGACTATTACAAATGTTGGAGACTCAATTAAAAAAAAATAGAAAAAGAAATCCTTCATTCTACTACTCTGCCTTGCATCTCTCCTCTATGACACCACTATGCGGCCGTGACAGCCATCACCTTCCTGTCCTCCATACTTTCTGGACATAACTATGTGATCCTGCTCTACCTCTATACTTCACTCCTGCCCATTGTTCCCTGAACTGGCTTCTTTTTACTCCAAATACAGTCTAGAAACACATTTTCAGAATAGCTAGTCCCAGAGCTGGAATAAAGCCAACTGCCCCTTTATCAGCATTTGACAAGAAGAACTCAATAGAGTTTCTGTTAGATTTTCTATACTACTTTTACAACTACTACATAGTCTGTATACTACTTTCCCATGCCTGTCACATGATGTGATGATGTGACTTTCTATCATGTGACTGTGACTTTGTGACTTTGTGACATGACACTTTCCCATACTCCCTTCTGTGTAGTAAGTCCAAGATAAAAGAAAAGAAAAGAAGAGAAATATAAATATGTCATATTCCGGAAATATGATAATTATGTAATTTAATTCTCCTAATAATTCTCCGAAAATTAATAATAGTAGGATAGCATAGTAGACTATTCTTCTCCTATTCCGGACTTCCTATAAGTACTGAGTAGTTACAGTGTATTTCCTTAGTCTATAAATTAACATTATCTGGTCCTAATCTTGTCTTGTCCACTTCGACTCCTTCACTTGCCTTCTTAGGACCTCTGTCTTGATGATTTCCATCACTCCAAAATAAGCGACCAACCTCACGACCACAGACTAGAGCGCAACACATAAGTTGAAGCCAAGGTTGTTCAATAAGTCATTCTCTGCTCCAACATCCTTACCTGTCTGCCAGAGTCTCCTTATATTATTGCTAAGTAATACTTCTCTCCAACGCAGTACATTACTCTGTTCCAGAGTGTAGTTTCTATCTATTACCCTATATGTAAGGGGACAACCCTAAGATCGCTTAGATAACCTGGTAGGGTTCGCATCAGCTAGCGTTCCCACGGATCCTCGGAGTCCGCGGTCTATAGTTCCCTTCCCTCTAGTTTGGGTCTCCATCACAGTACTACATAGCCATATCTAGTAGTGTAGTTA
>Ga0157364_1006394_pt1 | contig 12096 bp, 17 predicted proteins | sample AttsexASBM2_FD_111476 | JGI IMG/M metagenome (GOLD analysis project Ga0157364, IMG submission 111476) | Fungus gardens microbial communities from leaf cutter ant in Ribeirão Preto, State of São Paulo, Brazil - Atta sexdens ASBM2 | ecosystem: Host-associated > Fungi > Mycelium > Unclassified ...
CTCTATTTATATAAATACAATGTGGTCTGTGCTACAACAATATGTCTACCTCATGTCCTATTACTCATCCACCATGCTTCTACCTCAAGGCCACCATGTCATGTCCATATGCCCTGACATTATACTTTTTTAATCTCTGTCACCATATGTACACCATATGTACACTATGAGGAACCATAGTCTCTTGACATCATCCCTAACTCTAACTCTAATCTAGACTTCTCTTGATCCTTCTAGACCGTTAGTCCTTCTAGACCGTTCTAGACTCTGTCACATGACTTCCAGGTTATGTGCTCTTCCTCTGTTGTAGACTAATAATTATTTACTGTTCTATGTCTGGCTAACCCTAACCCTAGCCAAAGTCTGTCCACACTTTCGTTCTATAACAAGGTGGGCCTTCTGTATACATTTTGATTGAGAATCCTTTTCTTATTGTGTCAATATTATGTTTCTTCTTTAATGGTTATTTCATTCTAATATTGTTTGTCTTGTTTTCCTTGAGATTGTAAGGATTTGTAATGAGGTAGTGGATAAAATGGTGATGTTTTAATGGATGCTTGCATGAATTTCATGTATTTCTCCAAGTTATTAAATTCATCTTGGATGAATGTAGGTTCTGGGGTTTTTAGTCTTGGTAAGTCTACATCATATAGTTTATATAACAGAACTTCTTCTTCTTGAATTTATACTTTGTTGTCTGCTGCTAATTTCTTTAATACAAAGTTGTCTTGTTTATATACCTCTTGAATTTTCTTGATATGTGCTTCAGCATATTTGTTTTCTTTTCCTTTACAGTTATACAGTTTATCTGCTAGCAATGCTTGAATATGATATGCTTGGTTTTCCATATCACTTTGAACAATATTTTATAAATCTTCAGTATCTCTGAAGATGTCACCTGCTATTTGTGTTCTGAAGTTATGACTAGCTTGTAGAATTGTTGATTCTATTTCCATGATTTGAGTATTGGCTTCTTTTACTAATTTAATGATGTTTTGTAGCTGCAGTTGCACACTGACAATTTGTTCAATTCCTTGTATGATTTTATGATATTTTTTTCATTTAATCTTTTTATTCATTGTTCATTGTTTTGACCAGATTCATGTTGTTAAGAGTGTGAGTTTCATATGGATTAGGAGAGTTGGGAGTAGTGGTGAATTAGTAAGCCATGTAGAAGATTATTGTTGGTTGGATGTTTTGAAACTGTTAATTTAGGATTTTACCCTCATTTTTTTAATAGATTTTGACTTGAAATTCTTGACCATAATCTTCAATCACCTTTTTTACATGAGGCAACCCTGTTTCCACTATCCATTGATCATGTTCATCCTCATAACTCTTCCAATGCACTAAGAACTGAGTTTTTCATCCTCATTTTCTATGCTTCCTGATTTCTTCTACTTCATACTCTTTTTTCTTGTTGACAATGTCTGGTGGTGGTACCAGTTCCATATGTTAACTCTTGAGCTGTGGTTCTTTGCATTGTGTCAACAGGTCTTCATTAAATACATTGTATATTATCTATCCTTCTAGAAGTTCTAGCTGAAATGCTTCTTAACCAATGTCCTTTGAGATTTTAAAGAGTCTGTATCTTTTCTGGTCAAGCTTCTTGGAAGGTTTGTTTGAATAGATATTCTTAGCTTCCAGCCACACATTGTCTCCTGTCTTTAATTCTTGCCTTTTCTTGTCAAATTGTTTTTTTATAGTTTTTTTTGCTATTTCCATTGACTTCATAGCTTCTTCCCAACTTCTTTGCAGTCCAATGAGGAATTCTTCTAGTTTTGGAAATTCTGTCTGCACCATCAGGTTCTCTTTCCATGGATGTCTTCCAAAGTCCCAATTTCTTGATTAATTCATTTGGTTTATTCATCTATCCGAGAGTGATATGCTGTAAATAGCATTTTTTGTTTCTAATGCCTTTAATAAATCTTGATGCAAATTAGGGTCCTCTGTTGCTAAGAATCTTCCATGGAACTCCATGTATTCTCCAAATTTTGTCTTGATAGATTTTTGCAATTTCCTCTGATAATACATTTATTGTTGTCACCTTGAGTCAAATTATTTTTGTAAATCAGTCTACTATAACCACAATAACATTCTTTCCATTTGATTTTGGTAATAATCCAATAATATTAATACTAATTTCCTGCCATGGTTCTTTTGACATTTCTAATAAATGTAGTTCTCTTGCCTTTTTCATATATTACACCTTGTTTTGTTGATATTTGAAACATCTCTAAACATAGTTCTTTACATTGTTTTTTATTCTTGACCACCAGTAGTTTTTCTTGATCAGTTCCATCATTTGGTATTGTCCTGGATATCCTATATCTGCTAGTTTATGGTTTTCCTATAGAATATTTTCCCTGATTTTTCAATTGTTTAGCACATAAATTCTTTTATCTACATAAACAATCTCATCTTCTCCCTAAGATTAACTGTCTTTCTTTTCTAATTCTTTGATCACTTCTTGTTCTTTGATACTATTTCATTGTATTTCTTCTAGTAAAGTAGTTTCTTCTACCACTTGATTTCTTCATAGTATTGTTATGTCTGCTGTTATCTGTTGTCTTGTTCAGAGTTCTTCTTTGAACATTTGTACATTCTTATTGTCTTCTGTGGTATTAAATTGATCTTTCCCTGATAAAATATCTACTTTGATGTTTGTCTTTCCTAGAATATGTTATAGTATGAAGTCATAATCTTGTAACTTCAAATACCATCTTATCTGTTGTCCATTCAACTTGTGTAGTTCTCTAAAGTACTTAAAATCCTTGTGATCTGTCCAAACTTTAAATTTCTCTGTGGCATCCAACAAATATTGTCTCTATTTTGTTAAAGCTTCTACAATTGCTAGTAATTCTTTGTTGTAGATCTCATAGTTCCTTTCTGCTAGTTGCATTGTTCTGGATAAAACTATAATGGGCTTCCATTTTCCTTCTTGTTCTTGAGACAACACTCCTTCTATAGCATATTCTGATATATCTGTTTCTACTTAGAATTTTCCTTCTCTTTTTGGAAGAGCAAGTACCAATTGACTTGTGATCTTGTCTTTTAATTCTTCAAATGCTCTCTGATGCTCCTCTTCCTATTTCCAATCCTTCTTCCCTTTGAGTTCATTGAGAGGTTTTGCCATATGGCTAAAGTTCTTGATAAACTATCTGTAGAAATTTGCGAACTCCAAGAAGCTTTCCACTTCTTTTATTCTGGTATGGGTCTTCCATTCTCTGACTGCTTTGACCTTGTCCATTTCCATTTGCACTTGTTCTCTTCCAACTACTACTCCTAAAATTAGGATTTATTCCATGTTAAAGTCATATTTTGACCTCTTGAAATACAGATTGTATTTTTCCACTATCTTCAAAAAGCAGACTGTCTGTTCCTCTAGTTCTTTCATTGTTTTTACTAGAATTACAAAATCATCCATGTAGTTTGCAAGTACTTCTTTATGTAACAACTCCTGGAATATACTATTTATCATCTGTTGAAATATTCCTGGTAAATTGCATAGTCCAAAATACATCACTTGAGGTTCAAATAAGCCTTTGTTTGTCAAAAAGGCTGCCTTCCATTTATCTCCCTCTTTGATTCTTATGTTGTTATATCCTTATATCAAGTTCAACTTATTAAAGTACTGCACTTCTTTTAGTTTGTTGATAACTTTCCCAAGTAAGAATAGTCACATCTTATCCTTTATTGTCACTTGATTTATTTTCCTGTAGTCCTGTACCAATTGTAATAATCTATCCTTCTTTGGAATGTCAAAGTATGGTGCTATATATCTTGACTTGGATTCCACTATTAATTTTTGTTCATCAATTTATTACATGGTGCTCAATTGCAGTCCATGGAAGACTATTTACAACAAGTAGCCTACAGTTTTAGAGGCCTCAGAGGACAGAAACCCCCTTCATAGGCAGATAGAGACATTATTGCAGTTAGAAGAGATCAGAAATCAAATTTAGATAAAGTTTGCTCATAACCAACCTACTAATTATGTGTCCAAGTCCAGAAAGACCTATCATACTGAAAATACAGAGTCAAAAGAAACTGAGAAAAGAAAACTGAGAATCTATCTACAGAATCAGAAAAGCAAAACAATTGAGCACTTATGGGGGCTCAGAGGAAGAAGGGGGTCATTCTTGAGAAGAGAAGGCAAATATACTTGGGTACTCCTTTAAGAAGTCAACAAAGTCCTTAACCAATGTAGATGGGTCAATTAAGGGACTATAGGCAAACCTAGGGTAGTTTGCAAAGATATGTCATCATGTTTCCACCTGGCAATGGCCACACAGACACTGGGTGCACTCTGCAGGGAAAAAGCACTGTCTGTACTCCCCAATAGAAGCATGGTTGAGGATGGCTCTGGTCACCCTGGCACATAATGTGATCAACTAGCTAATATAGGGGAGCTAACTACCACCTTTAAAGTAGCTAGGCTGTAGAATTTGTTGGTTCCTATCTCTGAGAGGGAGGAAGTGTTGATCTTGGACAGTGGTATGGTTAAATGATGTTCTCTAGGTGTCTAGGTAGGAAATAATGCTTTTTAAGTGCAGAAAGTCAATAGATGTTGCTGGATGAGATCCAGCAGCTACTCTAGTGTTAGTTACATCATTATGGACCAGTTGGTGAAGGGACCACTCAGCCTTGCTAGAGCAGTCCCAGAAGTCAATCCTATAGCTATGACCTTGGGAAAAGAACAACCTAAGTGTAGAGCAGACAGCCAAAGAATAGGCTTATCCAGGGTACACTGAGGGGTCTACTGCTCATCTAGCAGATCCTAGTGAGTCAGTGATAAGAATAATGTGTTCAATGGCCATGCTAGTAGCCTTGGCAATCCCCAGTCTTATGGCAAACAGCTTAGCATTAGGAGCAGTTGTTCTACTAGCTGGAGCCTTGAAGGACAATACCTGTTGGCCCAGATTTCAAATATGCATAGCAGAGATGGCCTGCATGCATCTAGAGGGTATAACACTTGCATCAGTGACAACAACAAGAGTGGAAGGGGAGAAAGAAACCTTAAGACAAAGATAATCAAGAGACTGTAGGTGATTTTTGCAATTCCTGAGGCTTGAGTGATTGTAAGAGTGGAAGGAGATGTGATCAGGGAAGTTGTCTAGCAACCTACAACCTGAGGTGGCTTCAGTATATAAGGAATCAAAGAATTCTGTAAGATTAAGCAGAGAAGCTTCAGTATCCAAGAGAGAACCTTTCAAACAGGCATACTGGGTGTTATTTAAAAGGGCAAGGGACTGTGGGTAAGAAGAAGTACTCTTGGAGTGCTTGGCACTAAGTAGAGACATCAGTGCATACTATGAAGGAAGAGTAGCAGTCCTAAGATAGGACCACTTTACTAGATTCTTAAAGTGAAGATGAATCAGAATGAGACCTGCCAGAGCCTTAATTCCACCAGTGGGTGAAGTATGAAATGCACCAAGAATACAAAGAGCAGCCTTACACTCCATAGCTGCTAAAAGCAACATCTGGGCCTTGGTAGGAGCTCCAGCAAAGAACCAAAGTCTAAAGCCATGAGTAGCAATAGGAATAACATAAGAGCAATAAAGGAGGTGTTTCTGGAGTTGAAGAAGGCCTCTAGTTGAATTTTCAAGCATTCCCATCACTTTAACCATTGATAATGTCTTGGTAGAGTAGTAGTGAATATGTTCCTTAAAGAACAAGCATCAATCAAAGTAGAATCCCAAGTATCTCTAGTATGTCTTGTGTTTGAGAGTAGGGGCACCAATAGCTGAGAGGTCCAGCTCTGGGTTTGAATCATTGTGTACCCTAGAAAAATGAAAAATTTCGGACTTGTCATGCTTCATGACCAAGCCAAATGTCACCATCAAGTCTGTAACTACTCTATAGCTACTATAAAGCTTTGGTAGGGTTATATTATATGTTTCTCCCTGAGAGATTAGAAGACTATTGTCAACAAATGAAAGAATAGAAGTATTTAAGTAAAGAGCTTGAGCTCTATGTTCAAAAATGCGGATAAGAGGAGCAATATAAAGTGCAGAAAAAATAGAAGACAATGCAAAACCTTGCCCCACATTTACATCTGTGTCACAGGCTCCAGAAAGAAATGAATTCCAAGAATATTGGGTAGATTTACCTACAAGATAGTCAGAAAAGAAGTCTACAATGCAATTTGCAAAACCAAAGTGTCTGAGAATTGAAGTAAGCATGCTATGATTCAAAAAAGGAAAGAATTGAGTGATATCAAAAGCAATAATACTTGTTTTAAGACTCTTGGCCCAGCCAGCTTGTACCAAATGAGTCAGAAACACACTGGCATCTTCAGTAGACCATTGGACCACTCCTCCTAGCTGGTTAGGGTAAAGGATGCCATACTTGACAGTATCAAACTGAAGTTATCTGGCAATCATCTTTTTAATAAGCTTTCCCAGAGTGTTGAGCAGAACAATAAGCCTAAAGGCCTTGGGGGTATCATAAGTAGGCTTGCCTGGCTTGGGTATAATCATAGAGACTGACTCCTTGAAGTGTCCAGACCAGTGGTGAAGTAATAGACAGGCATTGGCTAAGGAGAGAATGGCTATAACATAAGGGTTGTTGGATAAAATATAAATATACTTGAGATACTACTAAGTAATATGGTCAAGGCCTGGAGCAGAGATATTAGAGCAGGCTTTGAGCACTTCTTGCATTTCCAACAGTGAAAAGGGTACCTAGGAGCAAGTGGCCTGGCTAGGGACCTTATCTAAGATAGAGAGATTAACAAAGTGATTAGCTGCAGCATTGTAGAACTGGTGGAGTACTCTCCACAAGTCAGGGAGGTTGTTATAGGGTTGGCCTTGGAAGCAGATAACCTCTACTACAGGTAGCTTTTGCTGTTTGACCCAGCTCATAAGATCCCAGAGTCGTTTGTTAGTAGATGCTATCTCAGCAATTCTGTTGTCAAAAAATTGCTTTTTAGCCTGTCTAGTAGTAAAGCAAAAAGAGGACCAGTCTGACCATTTCCCAGTTCATCTATAAGTCTCCAGTACAGTCCTACACTTATTGTTCTACCACTCCTTAGAGTAAGAGGTAACAGTAATCCTCTTGGCATTAGTAGTCTAGTAGTCAACAAAGAGCCCAGAGATTGCCTCAGAGAGCAAGTCAAGACTAGTGATAGAGTCCAGAGTAGAGAATTCAAGTTGAGAAAGCCCTTCACTCATAGAGAATAGAAAAACCGCTTCTTCATCACTATATTTTTTCAAAACTTTCCTATATATCTGGATATTTTCTGGAGCAATAGGGAGATCAACTATGAGAGAAGCATGGTCTGAGAGTCATCTAAGATCAGGCTCAATATAATGGATGACTTGGGCATAGCTTATGCCTAAGAAAATAAGGTCAATGACTAAGTTAGCATGACTACTAATGTCTGAGTAATGGGTAGGGACAGAAAGTGCTGGAAAAGAGCACACAAGACTGTAGGATTCTGCCAGATTCCTCAGAGACTGGACAGCAGCAGGATGCAATGAAACAGAAGGGTCCCATTCAGTATCTCTGATATTAAAGTCCCTACCTATATATAACAAGTTGGGGATGTTCAGAGCTTCTCTGGTCAAGACATTGACTGTAGTATGAAGGTTATCTGAGTAGACATTCATAAAAAACTAGCATCTACCCCTGTTGAAAAAGGACAGAAGCTGGATGTCTCTATAGTCAACTATGTCTCTCCTAAGAGCAAAGTGAAGCCTGGACAGTCTAGAATGAATAAAACACATAACTCTGGGTGTCTGCTTAAAGTCCTGTAGAAATTAGACCACCTGGGTCCATTCTGGATGAATAGCAGCACCAATGACCTCCTGGCCACTAGGGCTTGTAGTAAAAGGTGCAAATTGAATAAAATTCCAGGGAGGTTCCTGAATGAATAGGATATCATACAAGTCTTTCTGGAACTCCAGAAGACTGTCAACCAGCACATAGTTCTGAACATTCTGTGAATAAATAGAAATTGTGTTAGTTATACTACACATATTCAAGGACTACCCCCACTAGAGCCATTGATAGTGCTGTGGTTAGCTTGTTTAGAGCACACCTCAGCAGTCTTATTAGCATGCCACTGCTTGTCAAAGCAATGGTACCAAAAGAAACACTTGTTGTCATCAGCAGAGTGATCACCCTTATAGTTCAAACACTTGAAAGTGTGAGGACAGGGTGCACCAGCGACAGTTGCCTCCCTAGGGGGATTAGACTTGGAATTGGCCTTGCAACACCAAGCCAACAGTCTATGGTTCTCAACTCTATGAGAACCACTACATTTCTGACATTTAGTGTCTTGAGTATGACAGACATGTGTAGGATGTCTCTAGTGCCAGCAATTATGACACTAGGCCACTCCAGGGTACATAGCAGTTCCTCTGACCATGACAGTATGGCATCCAAAATTAAATGAGTGGTTAATAAGTGTCTTATCTTTAGAACTCTTCTGAGAGTCCCAAATGTCAATCCAGATAACAGACATGTCAGAGCTGGGTGATGCCTTCATAATGCAAGGCATAGAGGCCAATATGATATCCTCAAAAAAGGGAGAGCTGGAGAGAGCCTCTGCCACCTGGGCAGGAGTAATAGGAAGAAATTAATTGGAGTCCCAGTAGAGAACTCCCAGATTCTTTAGAAAAGACTTGGATTGAGGTAAGCAAGGCTCTACCTCTATATTATCACTAAGACCAGCAGTTTTCTTCACCCACTGCTTAATCACCTCTAACTCTGCTACTGAAGCAACAAAGTTGGTAGACATGGACACACTATCCCATGCCTTGTGCACAGACTCAACCCTAAGCTTAGAGTGAGCACTAATCAAGCCCTTGTTACAGGACTCAACTGCAGATGCAGCATTGGCCACCACTATCTCAACAGCAGCTGGAGTGAGTGAGATTAAGACCTGACACCTAGTAGGCCTCTGGGTCATCATTTTAAGTGTCCTTGAGACAGTAGGATGATTGGGGCTTTCTTGAGAGGCCCTTGGACCACCTAGGCTCACCTGGTGCATAGAAATAATGATAGCTTGAGAAAGGTTAGGAAAGGCCTTCTTAAGCTGGAGTAATTACAAGAAATCCTCATGGGATGAGGCAGAAGCAAATCTAGGAGTTTGCTGAGTAGAACCATTGACTTTGGCAGCCTGGGCAAATGATTTAACCTTGGGCTTAGGCTTGGAGGCCAAGGAAACTGGTGGAGGAGCACTTTGAGGCTGAGCAGGCTTGGAGAATGTTGTAGCTGCAGCAGCTGAGGAAGGATGAGTGACAGCTGGTTTTAAAGCTGTACTAGCAGTTACTGTCTTGGAAACAGGGGGAGCTCTTGAAACAAGCAAAATCTTGTTCCTTAAGTTAGTAGGAGGAGAAGGAGACACTTTGGCCTTTCTCTTGCTCTTTTTATTAGTAACCAGGGTAAAAGTGACTTCTTCTACCTCTGGTACATCAACCACTATCTCAATATCAGGAGATGGTGTTGGAATAGGGTTAGAGCCATAAACAGTCTTCATAGTTTCCACAAGAGTAGAAGCATTAGATTGAGATGAAACCTTAAAGCAATCCCATCCAGACTCAGAAATTGCTTGAAGCAAGTTCTGGACATAAGAGCCAACTCCCAAAATGGTAAGGAAGTGCTCAATAGGGTGCCCTCCAAGGGAGTGCTACTTAATAAAACATGCCAGGTGCTTAAGAGAAGATAAGAGCATCTTGGTATCAGTCTTCAAGTGCCCAGAATATCCAGACAGTGACAAAGCATGGTGTTCACCATCCCAGAGCTCAGTATTGTAAGCAATGTTTTGATTTCCCAAATGGGAAGATGACTCAGCTGATCCATGGATCATGTTGAGTGGTCCAAGTATAGGAGCTTGGGGCATTTGGGCGCTTTTTAGGACATTTTCAGCTCCAGAAACCATATTGCTGCCCTCCTTAGCAGCAACCTGGTCATCCCAGCTTATGGTAGATGCATTCCCATCAGGAAAAGCAGCAGGAAGTTTTAGGGGAGGCAGTCTTTTGGAAGAGAGCTTGCTTATAATCACTCTTAGAGCAGTAGGTATCTTGGGGTCAGAACCCACACTCTTCTCCTCACTTTCTCCTAAAGAAGATGAAGATATAGTCTCAGGAGAAGGGTTCCTTGTAGCAGAAGCAGTAGAGACACTCCTAGAGAAGCACCTTGCAATGCAATGAGTTTGGGGTCTTCCTCTTGAGTTAACTCACTTACCAGCTCTAGAACTGACTCTGGAAAATAGATTTAGAGAGTCTGGAGACTCACCAACATGGTGAGAACTGTCCTGGATGCCAGGAGGAAGTGTAGGATTTTTATTTGATTTATTTAGATTTTTTGAGTTAACTATAGTGGTGGTTAGAGGAAGAGAAGTAGGCCTGATTCCACTATTAATCTGGCTTTTAATCGTTCATCCAGCCATTGATTCAGTACTTCTTCTTCCTTGATTATCATTGTATAGGCCTTTGCATTTAGTTTCTTGGGTGCTTCTTTTGTTAAGTTGATCTCATGGTCCTATTCTCATTGTTTCAGTAACTTTTCAAATTTATTTTTAATGAACAGATAAGTAAAGGGTCAAATATAGTCTGGAAGATCTTCTAGATTTGTTGGATCTGGTTTCTTTCTGACTTCTTGGTCCTTATCCTATGTTTCTGCTGCTTACATCCTTCTAGTTTTAAACCTGGTGTCTTGATGCTTTATTCTATATGATCTTGGACATCTTGTGAACCATATTTTGCCTTCTTTCCAATTTACTTCTGGATTATGTTTGACCAACCAGTTATGCCCTAGAAACATGTCCATTTCATTCAGATCTGTTACTGTAGCATCAATTTGTTTCTTATATCTGTTGATTTCAACTTCAAGTGGTGCTATTCTTATTACTTCTCTATTCTCAGTACCATCTGCATTGAATATCTCAAAGGAAAAGTCTACTGGTTTTGTTTGAATCCTCTTGTCCTTGACTAATTGTTCATTAATTTCTATATGAGTACACCTAGAGTTCACCAGTGCTTCTATTCACAATTCTTTTCTATTCTTGGTCTTGATTTTTGCTTGTATATTCAGCTCTTTCTCTTTGTTGTTCCTTTAGTAGGAAATAACATATCAATTCTGAGCATTATTTACAGAGATCCCTTGTACCATGCCTACTTGGAATATTCTCCAAAACTTTGCTTCTTGTTTTCTTCTTCTGTATTTGTTTCTTCCTGAAAACTCTGGTTCTTCATCTGTTTTGTTCTGCAATCCTTGGCAATGTATCCTATATATTTATATTTGTAGTACTTTCTGTTGTCCTTCTCTTTTTTTAGTCTTCAGCAATCTTTTGTCATATATTCATATAAATTACAATTGAAGTATCTAGGCTTCCCATTCTTGAAGTTCTCTTTTAATTTCCCAATATCCATGAATAATCCTCTTCCTCCATATATGGTTCCTGTTTCTGTCTTATAGTCATATAATCCTTCTGTAGACTCATATTCCTGTCCAACTGATGTTATTGCCACTTTTCACTCTTTGAGTGTCTCTGGAGCTGCTATTGGTGGATATCCCAGTATTTTCTTGATTATGTCTAGTCATACAATCTTCTTTAATAAGAAGATTGCATGTAGTTTGTTTGTGTCTGCCTTCATGGCCAGTGTCTCAAATTCTATCATGAAATCAGCTGTGTTCTTCTTTCCTTGCTTGAAAGTTTCTATCTTTTATTTGGCATCTACAGCCTTGGTCTTGTTATTAAATGTTGTCTTGATTTCCTATACAAATTCATCCTAATCTTGGGTTCTTATTTCTTCATCTAGCTCATCAAGCTTCTTCTGGGCATATGTGCCAGCTATGTCTTCTCTAAGGTAGGCAAGGATTGCTATGATCCTATCACCTGTTTCCATTATTCTGTTGCTCTTGAGGAATAATCTCATTCCCCTCCACCAGTCCTTGAATTTTATTCTATCCCTGTCAAACCATTCTGGGTCCAGGACCATGTTCTTTAGCAATCCTGCCTATCCATTGTTCTCTTGAGCTAGTACTAGTGATGTCAACATTTCATCTGTATACTCTGTAGTTCTTTCTGAGGCTTCTTCTGTGATCTGTAAAGATCCTAGTCACTCTGACAATGCCTCTATATCA
>Ga0157364_1006395_pt1 | contig 12096 bp, 7 predicted proteins | sample AttsexASBM2_FD_111476 | JGI IMG/M metagenome (GOLD analysis project Ga0157364, IMG submission 111476) | Fungus gardens microbial communities from leaf cutter ant in Ribeirão Preto, State of São Paulo, Brazil - Atta sexdens ASBM2 | ecosystem: Host-associated > Fungi > Mycelium > Unclassified ...
TAAACACGCGTATATATATATATATATATATATATATATATATATATATATATATATATACATACATATATATACATATATACGCACACACACACACACACACACACACACACACACACTTTTTTTTCTTCATATCATAATTTATTTATTTTGAAACAATAATTAAATTTCGGTCGAAATCAAAAATCGAAATTTGATTTGTTGAGTCAATTTTGGTCAAAGAATATAAATATTTTTTCTTCATAAACATCATCATTGAAACAATAATTATACATATTAAAATTAATTTATGAAGAAGAGCTTCATAGTGTCGAAACTGACACGTAATGAGTGTTTGTTTTCAATTTCGGTAAAAGTTTCGATCGGACTCTAAATATAAATTAAAAAGCTAATTAACGAGTGTTATTGGTTGAGTTCAGTAAAAAAAATGGCTTTGCAACTATAAAATTCTTTAATATGTTTAGTCTTGCCCTTAATTGTAAAGGGCTCCGCACAATAAAAGGAACAGGGAATAGAGAACAGAGAATAAAAATTTCAATCTAATCAGAAATCATGTATTGTGGAATACACAGTTTTTAATAGATTGAAATTCTTTCTCTGTTCTCTGTTCCTTATTCCTTTTATTGTGCGGAGCCCCTAATTCTTCAGTAGAATCTAATAGTCTGTTTTCTGTTTCTGCACTAGACTGCACTAGCTTTCTCTTTCTCACTTTCAAATATCAAACATATACCTATCTTCAAGTTCTAAAAGTGTATACTAGTTCAGCTATAGAAAACAGACCTTAAATTGTGCGTCCAATAATATTAAAGAATCTTCTTAAGTCTATTCTATAATGTGCTTTTTCTTGTTTCTTGCTTTTTCCTCCTTTGCCATTTTATCGATAATTGTAATTCTTGCTACATGTTTCCTGTTTCTTTTAAAGTTTGTTAAAGCTTTTACAATGTGTTTTTTGTTTCCTATTTTTTACCTGTTGTTATTTTTTACATCTTGTCTGTTTGCTTCTTATCCGGTTTTTTGTTTTATATCGCTTGAGATAAAACAAACTTCGAAAAAACAATACGTAGCAAAAAATACAATTATTGATGCAATTGTTGATAAAACAATTGCAAGGGAGAAAAAAGCAAAAGGTAAAAAATAAGAAACAGGAAATAAAGAGCACATTGTAGAATAGATTTTACGTGTTCACGATGCTAGAAATGGCGTTCAACAGAGAAAGCAGCTTTGCAACTGTTGTAAAACTTTTCAATATGATTGGTTTATATACATTTAGATCTATAAGGAACCAAAAGCAAGAATAATCATATTGAAGAGGCTTGTTCTTTTTAGCTAAGTACTTACCGTGGAATATGTCGAAATAAATTCCAATCGGGATTATTCCATTTTCTCTAGAAAACACAATAAGACTGATCTTTTTAGCTGAACTGGTGCAAAAGTTCAACTAAAAAGAACAGGTCTAGTAGAAATCTAAGGAATAATTGAATAATTCCGATCGGAATCTATTCCGACTTGTTCCACTGAACTTCTTACATGATTCATTTTTTTTCCTTTTCTCTCCACGTTGGAGCTGAAAGAAACAATCTAAGGCCGGTATTCATAGTCAGATCTTATATTCAAAACTATCTTAAGGGCTCCGCACAATAAAAGGAACAGAAAATAAGAATTTCAACCTATTAGAAACTATGTATTCCACAATACTTGATTTCCGATAGATTGAAATTCTTATTCTCTGTTCTCTGTTCCTTTTATTTTGCGGAGCCCTTTACGAAGTCATGAACCAGTCAAAGAGCCTTAAGACATTACTTAGGCCTGTGCACATTATAAGGAATAAGAAATTAGGAATAAAGAATAAATAATTCTAATCTATCAGAAATCGGATACATCGGAATACGCGGTTTCTGATAGGAAACGTTTATTCTTTATTAATTCTATTGTGCACAGAGCCTTAGGAAAGTCTTGAATAAGAACGGACTATGAATATCGCCCTAAGAATTTTGCAACAATTACAAAGCTGTTTTCTCTGCTGAACACAGCCACTCTGTCCGAGATCTCGAATGAAGAATTGACCAATCGCAATTGGACATGTGATCGAATCGTTCGAATGTAATTTGATTCTTTCCCTCGATCTCGAATCGGTTTCTTTGCAAAAATTTCAAAGCTTTTTCTGCCGAACGCAGTCATTTTTAGTTGCACTCTATCTTTTGTACTCGGAAGATTCGTTTAAGCGACAAAAAAAAATAGGAAAAAGAAAAAAAATTGCAAAAGTGCACACGGCGCAGCTACAAAGAGTAGAGACCATATGCATCCCGGCTGTTACCATGGCGAGTTCGCGCGCAAGGACAAACATTTCGAAATCGGACTTAAAGTGCGCGCAGCAGCAGGCGCAGGCGCACGGCAGTCGGCGACGTAGCGCGAGAAAGATAATGTACGTGCAGGCGCGCGCGGGAGGCGGAAGGGCAGAGAGAAGGAACGAGAACGAAAGGAAAAAGGAGAAAGAAAAGCGGAGGAGCGCGAACGTGGAATGACGGGAAACTTCACTCGGCGCGTTGCATAGCGGCATTGGGGGGTCGGGAAGGGAATGAGTAGGAACGAAGGAGGGGGAACGTTAGAGACAGCAATGGCCGCTCCCGCGCGTATAAACATGTAGAATGACAGACCGTGACGATTTCGCAGGTCCGTCAGGACCCAGCGGCTGTCCCGAGGAAACGAGGACGTTCGCGCGATCGGGCTCGACGGCAAACGCCGGGCTCGGACGCCATCCGTTCCGTGCGGAAGGCGAAATCGACGCGTTCGTCCTAGGATCCGGCCGGTCACGGTCTTGTCAACGTATGCCGCCATATTGGTTCGCGGGAATCGCCACTCGCCAGGTACGGCGCGGCGCGGCGCATGTAAAGTAAAGGGACGCACGGCGGCGTAGCACGAGTACACTCGAGGGATCAACTCACCCGTATTGTATACGTGTAGCTCGTCGACGATACCCTCATTTCCACCGCCGAAAACGACCATAAGATCCTTAATGGCGACCGCCCGGTGGCCATGCCTGGGTCGCGGCTGGGGCCCGGTCGGATTCGCGATCCGCTTCCACTTTAGCATGGGTGCCGCCATGATGACCGTCGATCACATCATTTTTTCATACCGTGCGGTCGTACAACACCACTGGCACTACCAACGTCGTTTTCTCGTAGTTTGTTACTTGTCGTTCGCTGTGCCACTCGATTACTCTTTGCGCGACGCTCGGAGGATTTACACGGGCGTCCCCCCCTTTTATCACAGAAATCGCAGCCCGTCTGTCGTGACGGCACTGACGGTAGTGTCGACGGCTTCCGACGACAACAGTAATACTCAAGAGTCAATCCGAATTTTCGTTAAACTTACACTTTCTCGAGCCGTTCAAGTCGCACCGCTCTTGATGCTGCACGTCCCGATTCTAACCTCACTGAAAATGCCGTTTCACAGCGCGACCTCCTCCCGCGCGCACTCGTATTCGCTTTCGAACGCCGTGCCGCGACGTCTGAACGTCCGGCGATCGGCTGTTTCACTCGTTCGTTGGCGCGCGTCCGCCGCTCGCGACTCACGTCTACCGTATTTGCAATCGGTGACAAAAACCGCAGGTCGCGAACCAACTCTAGGGGCGCCGAGACTCGCCGCTCCGAGAACAGTATACGTCCCAACGGCGCGCAACACGTACACACATACAGAAGAGATGACGCGCACCGTGTGTGTGCTTCGACGCGCAAGTATTCGTGTGCGTCCGTATTTACGTATACGCGGTGTTTACGGCCGTCGACAACGTGGAACGCTAGAATGACGACTCGGCGCGCGCTGCGACCCGGGTGGATACACGATTGCGACGCAAGATCCGCTCGTATCGCGAATCGAGACTATCGAGCTTCTTGAGACTCTCGAGACAATCGAAAATAATCGGCGAGATTCTCGAGAATAATCAGTGGTGGTGGTAGTGGCGGCGGCGTCGTTGTCGTCGATCCCGGAGAGCCCGAGAGCGTTCTGTGTGCGCGCGCGCACCGATTTTCGCTCTCACTCTCACGTTTTCGTTCGCTGCCACCGCTACCGTACCCTCTCGCGGTGAAATCTGCGTCAAAACGAACGAAAAACGGCGCGGCAAGATATCACTGTAGGACGATCGAGCAACGTTAAGCAAAGCGATGCGTATTCGCGAGCCGATGCTCTTGATGAGCGTAGATGTGATTATCGATCACCGGCGACAACGGATTCCGTTGTACTTATCGGGAAAACTGTCGGAATATTCGGTAGCTCGATGGCGCGCACGAGCGGCCTTCGCGGACCTCGTCCACCATTACACACAACGCGTCGGTGACGAGCAGTAACAAGCGCATTGCCAACCGACGTCGTTCTGCAGAATAGTGTAGGGAAACACTGTGTTCGAGCGATTAATCGATTTTTGAGGCTGCTTTCGTGATGGATCTTCGTTTCGATTAGTCCAATTTGAAGGTAAAAATTTGTCACTAGAATTATATTCCAAAATATCTTCTCCGAGGAAAATTTTACTCAAAATATATAGTACACGTAATGTATATTATAGCATGTAAAGTAAAATCTTTCTCGGAGAAGACGTTTGGAATGTAGCCTAGAGTAAGAAAAACTCAACCAATCAGGAGTTCAGAAAATTATGAAAATTGTCCAGAAAATTACTAAGAACTCTATGCACAAAATGAAAGAAATATTAGAAATAACAACAAATATTAAATATTAGAGTAATATAAAATTAAGAATGAAGATTGAACCATTGTATATTACGTTTAATGTTTAATTTTATATTTCTAACCTTTTACATCTCTAATATTTAATATTTCTTCTGTTGTGTGCAGAGTTCTTTAAATATTTCAATACCACCTAATAAAATAATTGTATGTGAAGAAATTATTTAATTGCAAATTATTGCTGGAATAAAGACTTTTTGAAGGAATTCTAAATTTTATATAGATAATTAATCAATTTTTTATACACGTTGATAGATCAGATATTATAAACAAAATTTTACAGAAAGTAAGGTTTCCAATTCTTTACTTAATTTTGATTTTATACAATATATTATACAATATCCCATATTTTCGCAATTGTTAACAAGATATTTTTTACTAAAAATCGTTAAATATTGATTTTCAATAATTTTTTACTCAAATACTATTAACTTTACAGAAAAGCAAGAAACAAAAATTGTTTATTTTCTTCTCATAGAATTTTTTCAGAATTTTTTAATATCATATTTTCTCATGTTGATGATAAAAATAAGAAAATGCAGCTGAAAAGTTAAAAAATTCTGAAAAAATCCTTAGAGTTCTATGAGAAGAAAATAAATAATAAAATTTTTATCTCTTGCTGTTTTTCTGTAAAGTTGATATTTGAGAAAAAAATTATTGATCAGTATTCGGCAATTTTTAGTAATTAATATCTTGTTAACTATTGCGAAAATTGCAAAATGATAGAAGACTTTTCAATTCAGTTTAATCGAATGAATGACGGGATGCTCTGTACATACCTATAAGGAATTTATCGTAACTTGGTAATATGATAGGAATTTGTAAGATTTTATTCGCAAACATTGCTCTTTTTACATAAATATTTTAATTTTCTTATAAATCATCCTAGGTTGAGATATTTATCTCCGATAATGCATTATATTTTTAACACATATTATAAAGCAAAATAATGCTGTAAATTAAAACAGAACTAAAAATATACAAAAGAAATTGTCACATTCAATTAATAGACAATATTTAGAAGTATGTTCAAGATTCAAATCTTACGGAATGCTAAAGTGCATCTATTTTTGTTAAAGCTATTTCTTTTTTGATCTCTACTTTGAAATTATTAAAACTGTGTATCTTACAATTAAGAAAATCTGTAGATTTCTTGAAAGGAATATTTCAACATTCCTCTGATTGAATAAAAATTCATAAATTGATATCAGTATAAATGGAATATTAATGTTCTTTGCCTATCAATGCGACTTCGCATATTTTGCACACTGTATCTTTAAACTGTGGACTGTAGCTAGCACCACATAAGGGACATTTTACTTCCGGTTTTCCTTTGTAAATAGGTGTGAACGTGCTTGCGCACAATGAGAATGGATTGTGCTCGTCATACACTAATTTATGCTCGTCGACAGGATTCTTGTCACAAGACTGAAAAAAGAATAAATTAAATTAAATTAATTTATAAATATTAATTTACAATAAAAATGAAATTACCTGTAACAAAACTCGAATTTTTTGTGCAAGTTCTGGATTTGGTCCTAGTTCGAGTAATCTTCTTGCGAACGAAGCGGCGGTTTTGAAATTCTTTAATTTGTAGAACAAATTCACAGCTACTTGAAGAGTAAGAATCTGATGTACAGGTTGTAGATTACAATGCGTAAAATAAGCTGCCATTTCGCAAATCCTTTTCTGTTCTGCTAATGTAGCTCTTGGCAGACTTTTACGTTCAGTTTCCATCTTTAAGCCTAAAATGTACTCGCGACAAATCTGAATCAACTGTTGAGCTTCTGCAATATCTTGCTTAGTATCAACAACGAGTAATGGTACACTTAACAAGATACTCTGCAGCTTTTCTATCGCCTTGGCAAACTTGCCATTGGTTGTCAATTGATAGCACACTTGAAGACGCTGAACTAATTCAGTAAGATGTAATCCCACCGCAGGTAAACCTGTTTTCGATGTGGTATCTTTCCAGTTAGTATCCTTCCAATTTCTTTGAGGATATCCATATAGCGATGGTATACTAGGTAAACAAGCATATGATGTTCTGGAGCGAGAGTATGTATTTAAGAACAGAGATTGATAAGGTCCAAATTCCACAACTCCGACTTGATTATTTAATAGTCTGAAAGCGGATTCAAATGATCCAGCCAATATATGATCAACTACCAATTTAGAATTATTAACCCAATGCTGTGGTGGTGAAACTCCTTTAGTAGGTAGACATTCATAATTATTGCTTTCGTCAGAAGTCGCTGCAGCTTCGAGTTCTGGTGGAAGATCAACGTCCTCGACATCCCATCCAGGATTTTCTTCACCTTCTGGCACAATTTCCGTGTCTACGCCTTCTTCGTCATCTATACCAAGTTCCTCGTCATTGCCCCATCCTTCAGGGGTTGCTTCACCATTGTCTTCCAGAGCAAGAGCAGCAGCTACTTGAGTCCTGCTGCGAGACATCATTGCGCCTTCGAAAAAGCCTTTAGAAACAGTCAATAACGGCCAGTTGTTCTCAGCTTGTTGAATAGGTACAGGTGGACGAAGATATGTGGCACCTTTCTCTAGCGCAGAAAGTTCCTCGCTCATCGATTCATACTCGCCATCATCGTCTTCATTTGATATTCCGTGAATTTTTTCAGTAACATATGCCAATGATGCTTGTCCAGAGTTCTGTGGACAGTAATTTATACATAATTTTTACGTAATGTTGTAAAACATACTTATTTATATATTTTAATTGTAATTAATAATCACAATTAATGAAGAGTTTTGTTCTCATTATACAGGGTGTCTGATAATTAATGATAAAACTCTCGCATAGCGGCAGAATGGATTAAACTAAGTCGAAAAGTCTTCAATCATTTTGTAATTTTTGCAATAGTTAACAAAATATTAATTTTTAAAAATCGCTAATATTGATTTTCAATAACTTTTTACTCAAATACTATCTTTTAAATACTATCAACTTTACAGAAAATTATTTATTTTCTTCTCATAAAGTCCTGAGAATTTTTTTTCAGAATTTTTTCAGAATTTTTTAATACCGTATTTTCTCATGTTGGTAAAAATACTTGTATGTATGTATGTATAAGAAAATGCAGTAACAAAAAGTTGATAAATAATTCTGAAAAAATTCTTAGAAATATTCTTCTCTGTTAGAAGAAAATAAACAATTTTTGTCTCTTGGTGTTTTTCTATAAAGTTGATAGTATTTGAATAAAAAATTATTGAAGATCAATATTCGATAATCTTATTAACTATTACGAAAATTGCAAAATACTAAAGAACTTTCGACTCAGTTTAGTTCATTCTGCCGCTATGCAAGTTTTATCGTTAATTATCAGACATTCTATAATATATATAAAAAATTAGTGATTAATAGATATATATAATATACCCGCAAAATCTTAGCTCGTTCGTAAATGTCTCCAAGAAGTAAACTTCCTTGATATTGACCAGACACATCTTTCCGAATTTCTGCGATTTTTATCATTTTGCGTAGCTTTTCCAAATTACCAGTAATTAAATAAAGGAAAGCCAATTTCTCGAAGTTCTTGGTTCTTTGATAGCACATTTCCACAACTTGATGATTGCCTTGCAGTAAAGCCGTTTGCGCCAAACTCTCCCAGCATGATTTTTGATCGAGCGATCTTGCCGCTTCCAATGCGACTTCAATATTTCCACATTCAAGCGCAAGACCGAATCTGGTCTTTTCATCTTTCACGAAATGAAGAGCCACTTCTGGATATCCCTTTTGCTGCAAGTACGCTATAATCGATTGTCCAATAAGATTTGCGTTGCGAACCATATGTAAAACTTCCTCGTATTTCCTGTTAATTAATGCTAGCTTAAATTTGTATTCCGTTGAATCTATTCGGAGAATCCTCGGCTTACATTCTCGATCCAAGCAATAAACTTGATTGCCTTTTACTCTCGTAACATATATCGGTAAATCTAACGTACGAATGATGCCGTAATCACCATTGCTTATTGCGTATTTAATATGATTGCTGGTCGTGTAAATAAATACGCCGGAATCGTCCCAAGCGCCGGACTTTACTCTAGTATTTTCGTGTATGCAACAGAGAGATTCCAACCGACGATTACAAATGTTAACGGTATGTTTGGCCAGCAGTGCAACATGAGACATGTCGCTGGACCATACAACGTATCTACACTTGGCGATTTTTTCTTCTGCCAATGTTCTCTTCTGTTGTACATCAAACAGTGTTACTTGTTCCGGATCACGCAAAAGCAACATACCAGTACCGGCGTAAAATATTTCATCACAATTTGGAATTTGTACTTTCTTCGTGACTTCGTTCTTTAAGTTTTTGATAACTAACTAAAAAAAGGAAAATCGATTATTAAATTATATGAATTATAAAAATATTATATAATAAGAAATATAATGAAAAGTGATAAAGTATCAAAAATTATACATAGAACTAAAAGATAGCGTAAACATGATAAGAATGTACATAAGATTTTCATTTAATTGAAATAAATTAATTCAATAATTTAATTACAGAATTTCAAATATTTTAAAATCCGTATAAAAATATCATGTGAAATATATTTATCTTACCGAATATGCTCTATCTAATACAGCGAATCGATTTCTGGCAACCCAAATGGCAGTAACACCGGATGCCCGTTTCGTATCAGCATCCGTGCTCGAATCTCCCTCGCGTGGTATCATATACAAATCATAAGTACTATTCTCAATATTCGAGGGCGATCTTGTACATATTAAAACACTATTTTCCGCCTGATTGTATGACATACTGTAAGGTGGAGTTTTTCCTCCGCCGCGTATTTGCATCACCGATGTGTCTTTTGACGTGGTGAAATCTAGCTTTCGAAGAAAACGATCTTTCACATAATATAGAAGATTTCCGCAAACTGCATATGCGGGACGTTCTCTCTCAAGTTTGAAAATTATCATTCCAGAATCGTGACCAGCGGCAAAAAGATTAAGCGTTGGATGTGCGGCAAGAACCCAGAATCTCTCGTGTTCCCTTCTAAACGTATGCAAACATGTGCGTTTCGTCATATCCCAAACTCTAATACTCTTATCTTCTGAATTGGAAAGAATGAGGTCCTGTCTAGGATGAAAGAGTACACAGGATACATTATTGTAATGTCCGCGACATGTGTCTACCTCCCAAGCCTTGGCATCATTCATTCGCCACATTTTGATCTGCCGATCATCAGCTCCGGAGACAATAAGAGGCAATGTTCCGTGAAAGCATGCCCAGTTTACGCCTCTGTCATGACCTTCCAAAACATACTTCACTACTGCATCGGCTTGACCGAACAAATCAGTCGCTCCTGGATTCTTCAGATGATCTTCGAGACCTCCCGGACCTGGTGCCACGTTCTTCTTGCGTAATCCTGCAATTGTATTCGTTCGGTTATTGTTAGGTAGAATCATTTGCCTGTCAATAATTAAGTAATTGTAAAATTTTCTCTTTGAATTCTGTAATTAGTTGTATTGATAAATATATAAATAATGAAAAAATATAAATTACATATAAATTTATTAAAATCTCTCATGAAATAAAAAGTTTAAGAGTAGTTTTTTAGATCAATTTTTATTTTAATAAGGTCTAAAACTTTCAACAATGTGTATGAGAAATAATTTTTGCACGAACCGGAAATATCCCAAACGCGGACCGTTTGATCCAATGAAGCTGACACGATGATATCCTCTGTGGGATGAAATTGGGCACACATTACATAATGGTTGTGTCCAGTCAGTACACAAATGCAAGTACGACTTTGCCAGTTCCAGATTCGAATAGTCTGATCATCTGAAGCACTAAGGATCCAAGGATATTCTTGATGGAACATTGTGGTCCTAATATAATCCAGGTGACCCAAAAGGGTGAAGATACATCTTCGTTGTTTGTAATTCCAAACTTTGATCTTATAATCGTCGCCGCCAGAAACAAATAATGGCTGCTGATTGTGAAAACATATGCCTCGAACGGGTCCGTCATGTTCATCGAATTTGTCGAGCAGGGCGCACATACGGTAATCCCATAGTTGAATAACGCCATTATGTAAACTGTAATTTATTTATGAATGTAAAAATTTTTATTGATTCCATTTTTTTGCATTTATGTAAGAAATACAGTAATTATTTTGTATAATTAAATATAGGACAAAAAATGTATTACATTCATATATTTTTTATTTTATTTTTATAATTGATATATTTGATATTTAAATATGACGAACTGTATATATATATGTATGTATGTATATACACACAAATATTTATTTTGTAAATGTTTATTTCATTCTTATAATAATCTTTTATACATGCAAACATGTATTTTATTTATGTATAAATATATGGTATCAATTACGAAACTACTTATTGGTTTACACGCTATACATATTATTCTTTTCAATCGAATCATATGAGGAACGTTTATAAGTGCCCTCGATTGCGAAAACCGACGGTTCGCATGATTTTTTTCTGGGCATACAATTACAAAATGAAGCATAAATATAGGGGTCATTCGGAAACTGGATTTCGGGCCTACGCCTCCATACAAGGTGTCCCAATAACATAATGAAAACAATACGAAAATAAAAATCAAGATTATTACTTATTTATAGATTCTTATACAAATTTCATTATTTCTTTACTTAATTTAATTTTTTCTTGTAATTCAAATATAAAAAAAGCTATAATCAAGATATTCTTGAAATTTAATGTGGATCTTTGTAGTTTACATTTGGTCGCCTTATATCTCGTATACATATATTATCTTAAAAGACAAGTTTGTAGATTTGTTAATTTAATATTTTAATTTGTGTGTGAATACCCAAAAAATGCACAATCATTTTTTATTCCTCCCATCTACCAATAATCTTTTTAATATATACATAAATATTAAATACTTACTATAAGTCATTCGTTCATAAATATACATATATCTAATAAAGAGATTAGAAATGCTTAATTTGTCACATTAATCTGCTTTTCTGAATAATTCATTATATCTTGGTTACACCCATTACTTCAAAACTAGAGTTCGATCGAAATTTCGGTTTCGGTCAGTTTCGATAAAAAAATCATAATTTCGATTTGATTTCGGTCGAAATTAAGATAAAATTTTGGTAAGTAAACTATACAAATTGCAACATGTTGACGAGCATTCGAAAAACTTCATTTTATTGGCGCCAATTGTGCCAAACCATGCTGGTACTATTTCTTTCTTTCATCATCCTTTTTTTGCTCGTCAAGTGTCGCCATATGTTTAGTGCCTGAAATTCTTTATAACTTATAAAAAATTTTTATAATTTAAAAAATAATAAGACATTAATAAAATCTTATTTTTGAAAA
>Ga0157364_1006396_pt1 | contig 12094 bp, 3 predicted proteins | sample AttsexASBM2_FD_111476 | JGI IMG/M metagenome (GOLD analysis project Ga0157364, IMG submission 111476) | Fungus gardens microbial communities from leaf cutter ant in Ribeirão Preto, State of São Paulo, Brazil - Atta sexdens ASBM2 | ecosystem: Host-associated > Fungi > Mycelium > Unclassified ...
CCATAGTAGTCATAGTGAATTGATTATCAGACTCATCAGAAGAAATAGCTAAGATTTACCAAAAATAATATATAGAAGATATATGAAGTTCCAAAGAAAATTCTCAGTAACAGATTTTCCCAATTTGCCTCATAATTTATGAATGATTTATGCAAGATACTAGGAATAAAGTCAATAGCTTATCATCCTCAACAGATGGTCAAATAGAAAGGATTAATCAGAAGATCAAAGTATTCTTGCAATATTATGTTAATTATCAACAAGATGACTAGACAAAATAGCTATCAGTAGTAGAGTTCCAGTATAATGACAAAAGACACTTAGCTATGATATACACACCATTTAAACTTAATTTGGGAAGGTACTTATGAAAGAGAGATCTAACAATAAAGATAGAATTACCAAAACTACAGACTTTCCTTAAGAAATTGTAAAAAAAGTTGGGAAATGGCAAAAAAATATATATGAAGAAGTCAAAGAAAGCAATGAAGAAGCAGTTTGACAAGAAAAGATGAAACATTTAGAAATTAAAGCAAGAAGACAACATGTGATAGAAAGCAAAAAATATTCAGTTGAAATAACTCTTAAATAAGTTAGATTAATAAAAATGCTATAGACCATTCAAAATTACAAAGGAAATTGGACAAGGAGTGTTCCAACTGGAATTACCAAAAGAATAGATAATATACAATATGTTTAATAAAGACCTGCTGATATAATGTAAAAAGTCCCAATTTCAGAGATAACATATAAATTCAGCACCACTATCTGATATTATCAATAAGAAAGAAGAATACAAAGTAGAGAAAGTACATGGATATCAAAAATAAGACAGTTCTTAGTTTATTGGAAGAGATATGGAAATGAACATAATCAATGGATAGCTGAAACAGGGTTACCACATGCTCAAGAAACAATTCAAGACTATTAAAAAAAGCTTTTGAGACAAAATCTATAAAAATTTGCAACTGCTCCCACTTTTCCCAATCTTTATGTTTCTCATGCTATTTACAATTTCAATCTTATTAAACAACTCAATAAAAAGAAAGATTGGACAAAGAAGTATTACAAAATAATCAGAGGAATTGAAACTTTAACTAATTTTGAATTACAACTTCAAGATATTATAGACAAGCAGATATGGCCAACAATTAACTTACAGATGTCAAAACAATTAATATCTTACATAAAGATATAGAATAGCAGACAAATTATATTCAAGTTCTATTAGTCAATGAATTAGATCAATGCAAAGAAAAAGGGGTTGTAACAGTCAATAAATATATAGAAACATTACAAGTATACTAAGATACTATTATATCCTAAAGCAAAAAAAATAAAACCAAGTTGACTACCAACTCCTGAACTAATTCTCCTTGTTAGATGTGATTCACATTCCATTATTCAAGATCCAATAAAAGGCTTTTGAAGGTCCAAATGAGTAGTTTGTGCATTATCTGAGTACACAGAATACAAAAGTTGGAACAAACTTTGTGTTGTGGCAACCACTTATCACAATAACAAATGATAACACAAACAAGTAAATCTCTTAGTAGGATATAGAGTGAGAAGTTCACAAGAGAACTCGACAAGGAGTCTCTACTAAATTAGAGTCCTATATATAAAAAACATATCTGGTCCGTGCTACCAATAATTAAGCCTGTCCTATTGTCCATGCTTCAACCTCATGTCCACCTCATTTCCTACTCAAGGCCACCATGTTGTATACATATGCCCTGATGTCATCTTCCAGATCCTTCCACCATGTTCTAGGCCTATGATGTCACATGCCTCTTCATTGTCCAAAAGAAAAATAAAATAAAAAATAAAATAAAATCAATATAAAATCAGAAAAATAAAAGAAAAGAAAAATAAAATTGTTAGTGTTCAAGTGTTCCATAACACTTTGGCTTCAGCTTGTATGTTGTGTTTTTATGAGTTGCACTAGTTACATATTTCAGATGAGAAACTTAGGATAGAACTAGCAGACAAGTCTACTAGAAGATAGAAGATATGTTGTTACTAATACTAGAAGTCAGTGATAGTTCTAGTTAATTTTCAGAATAAGACTTACAGTGTAAACTACTGGCTTATATACTATCTAAAATAGTTATCTAGAATAGAGACTAATGGTTTACACTAGAAGAGATTAGGGAGTGTAGATAAGAAGAGAGGCATTATCTGTAGGTTGAAATAGATATAGCCAGATTGGAATGTGACATTTTTACAAAAAGAAATCAATAATTTGGAAAAAACATTGAAAACTCTAAGAATTTACTAGAGATCAAGATGTTATAACTCAAAAGTGTGGACAGACTTCTAGGGTTAGGGTTAGATAATGTAGTTAATTATTAGTCTATGGCTAGAGAGAGATATGGGCATGTGACTAGGAAGTCACATGACATTATATCATAAGCCTAGAGTAGTCTAAAGCAGTCTGGATAGACTTAGGGTTAGGAGTGATGTCAAGGAACAATGGTTTCTCATGGTGTACACATGTACAGTGGAGATTAAAGAGTATGACATCAAGGCACATATATACAGCATGGTGGCCTTATGGTGGATGAGTAATAGGACATGAGTATGATGTATGGACTTTAGGGTAGGAGTAGCATAGTCGTAGCACAGACCAAGACAATAACTATATAAGTAGGGATAGATCTTGTAAAGAGTTCTCCATCAAGTTCTCTTGTGTTTACCCTATACAAGGTTCTTCTCTTAAGTCAACACTAAGACTTTTGAGTTGTAACACAAGATAAGATTCTTTGAGTACTGTTCTTCTTTAAAAGTGGCTAAGCTGTTTAGTGGTCAAAGGAGTCAAATACCAGAATCTTTCCCATCATAACTTAGCAAGAGTTTCAGAAACTCTTCCATGCTTACTTTTTCCTTATCAATGTAAAAGTGGAAGTAGTTTACAAACTGGAAGAGACTATATACTACCAAGGAAGTTATAGGATAGAAGACTACCTAAATGAGTTCCAAACACTGATCTTTGATGACAACTACAACAACCCTTATACTATAGTAGTCAAGTTTAGAAGAGGCCTCCAGATTGCAATTGAGAACCAAATAGCCATTCTTCTAGTAGGATACCCTGAAGACACTAATCTAACTGCATAGTTTGAAGCTGCAAGATATATTGATCAAGCTCAACAGGTAAGCAAGGTCTTCTAGTCAAACCACCAGATAATCTTAGCAGCATATCTGCACATCTGTACCCTCCACTTTAGAGTTTGCCTGCCACTTCCAATCTCCACCCATATTTTTCTCTAACCTCTACACATCTGTGTCAGAAGTACAGTATGAAGTATATATATAGTACTAGCTAGATATCAAAGCTAAGCTTAAAATTGCACACTTTTAGTATAACTGATTTAGTAGCTAGTCTATTTCTAACAATTTGTGTCACTCTGTACAAATTCTCTTTCCAGGTATTCCTATAAATATTGATGCCACTCAGAGAATCTATTCTATGCCAAAAATAAGATAATACTATTGTGAGGATCCAAGCTATCTCATTTGGGAGTGTCTAGTAAGAATTGATGTAAGACAGTTGACAGTTGAGTAATGAGAAGAGTTAATAGAAGACTTCAATGTACTCAAAGATGTTGAAAATCTGCAACAGCACAAGCTGAAAGATGTGGATCTCTTGGATAATAGATATGAATCATTAAAATAGGATTTTGTGTAAAGCAACTGGCAATTTGTGTGCCCTAGTTGCTGGTAAAAAATTTACTGTATTACTAGTAGAAGAACATGATAAAGCTTGCAGTAAATTTCCAAAAACACCTCTTTATTCATATCTTTACAAAAGTTCTCTCTTACCTATCAAATATCTAAAATGGGAAAAGTAACTTCTACTATACCTTAACATTAGCTTCCTAGATATGAAAGAAACATCTCTTTACCTCTGAGTTGAGCTGGACATAATAGATATCCACCAATAACACTCAGTCTGAGCCCTTCTGGACTCTGGTGCAACCAAAAGTTTTATCAACAAAGAATTTGTCTAGATATATTAGATCAATACTTGGAAAATCTCTCAGCTTATTGCTGTGTTCAACATTGATGAAACTGCTAATGAAGCCAGTCAAATTTCAGAAACAGTTAATATAGTGTTGCAGTATAAAACACACTCAGAGTGGATGTTGCTTGTAGTTTCTAGTCTAGGCAAGCAGGGCTTAATAATAGGGTTCTCCTGGATCAAAGATCACAATCCAGAAGTTAACTGGGAGAAAGGGGAGGTAGAAATAACACATTGTCCTCAAAGATATGATGGCTATAAGAACTTCTGGAAGGTAAGAAGGATGGAAGAGAAAACCATTGTTGTATGTCAAAGTGGACCATTACCTCAGATTTTGAAAGAGGCTGAGGAGCTGGATATGACAATGGAGTGTGAAAGACTTGGTGGAGAACTGGAAGACAGGATTTTTTAACACATATTCTTCTGAGAAGTCCTTTGCTAACATCTGTGCTGCAGCCATCACTTTTTAGAAACTCTTCAAGGCCTTTTGGAAAAGTACTGCAGTGAATCAAAAGCCACTTCTGCTCTCCAGCTATATCCAAGATTTTGAATCTATGCTTGCAAAGAAAGAATTTGATGTTCTCCTAGCATATTGTTGGTGAGACCATGCTATAGAACTCATTTCTGGCTCAAAACCCAAGTCATCCAAGGTATACCCTCTCTTACTCATGGAATAGGTGAAGCTCAATGCTTTTCTCTCAGAAAATCTTAAAACTAGTTGTATTTGTTTCTCTAAGTCATCTATGGCAGCATCTGTCTTTTTTATTAAAAAAAAAGATGGCTTGCTTCAACTGGTCTAAAACTACTGTGCACTTAACTCCATAACTATCAAAAACTGATATCCACTTCCACTCATTTCAGAACTTATTTCTTAACTTTGAGAAGCCAAATACTTTACAAAGCTGGATGTCTGTTGGAAGTTTAACAATGTTTGGATCAAACCCAGAGATGAATAGAAGGCTGCTTTCCACACTAACAGAGGTCTTTTTGAGCCTCTTGTAATGTTCTTTGGCATAACCAACAGTCCAGCAACTTTCCAAACAATAATGAATGATATCTTCCAAGATTTGATCATGGAGGGGATTGTTGTGATATATTGGAACAACATCCTAATCTTCACTTGGACCCTAGAGAAGTATGTGAGAGCAGTGTAACAAGTTTTGGAGGTTTTGGTTGAGTACAAACTCTTCTTCTACCCAGAGAAATGTGAGTTTGAACAGAAGAGAATAGAGTATCTGGAATTGGTCATCTCTAAGAACAAAGTTGAGATAAATACATTCAAGATTTCTAAAGTCTGTGAGTAGCCAGTTCCAAAGTTCTCAAGTGATATCCAGGCCTTCCTTGGTTTTGTCAACTTCTATCATTGCTTTATCTAAGATTTTTCTACTATAGCCTGCCCTCTTTTTGATCTTACCAGATCATCTAGCACTTAGATCTGGGAGAACAAGCAATAAGAGTTCTTTAATATGCTGAAGAAGGTAGTCACTTCCATATCTGTGCTAGTTTTTTTAGATGATATAAAACCTTTCTATGTGGAAGCAAATAGCTCAGACTTTGCAACTGGGGCTGGTCTCTCTCAACAGTTGGAATCAGACAGCAAGTGGCATTTGGTTGCATTTTTCAGCAAGTCCTTTGTTATGATTGATACCTTCAGGATACAATGAGGAGATGGGTTGAGGGTATGATGACATGATTAGCTGTGCTGCATGTAGTTCAGTCAGCACCTCATGTGGTAGATGCACTGTCCTTGCTTCATCCTCATGTTCTATGACTCGTTTTCCTCAAGTACTCCTCATGTTATTGGTCTCATGGACTGTACATTGTTTCATCTCTAACTAGTATATATAGCATAGATACTATCTTGTATCCTTACACTTTACCACTTCTATCAATCCTCTTAACTTCTCTCAAGCCTTTGCCTAAGTGCAACCTGAGCTCTAGCTTAAGGTCGTAACATCCTTGTTTCTAGTTAAGCAGAACTATAAAATACATAATAAAGAGATATTGGTGATTATCTATGCATTGGAGGAATGGAGACACTTCTTGGAGGGAGTAGCAAGTCTAGTTGAAATATGAACTGACCACAAAAATCTCAAGTACTTCATGGCAGCAAAAAAGCTCAATTGTTATCAAGCCTAGTAGTTTCTTCATTTAGCTAGGTTTGACTTCTTACTTTATCATAAGCCCAGAAGGTCCATAAGGAAGTCAGATGCATTGTCCAGACAATTGTATTACAGTACTGAGGCCCTGGACAACTAGGACATGATGTTCCTCTATCCAGAGTTTTTTGCAATTTGTGCTATAGAGAGTTCTGTTCTGAAAGATGAGGAACATAGTATTTTTAGAGATATCTGCCACAGAAACCAAGGTAGGAGACAGTCACTAAGGCAGCCAGAGAGCTCTAGCACTCATCTGAGTAGTCTGAAACAAATAGCCTGCTCCTCTTCCAAGATAAGATATAGATATATATTCCACAGACTCCCAACTTTAGGTACTATATTGTTTCTCTACACCATGACATCAAAATAACAGAATATACTGAATAATAAAAAATATTAAAGCTTGTTTCACAGAATTATTAATGGCCTCAGATATCATGGTATATTAGCCAATATGTTAGCATTTATGATTTTTGCTTTCAGACTAAGCTTATGTGACATCTCCCAATTGGTGAGCTCCATCCACCACCAGTCTCAGACTTCTAGTAGGATGTTATGAGTATTGATTTTGTGGTGGAACTTTCTGAGTCTTCTAAATATGTTATAGTGATGATAGTGGTGGATTCTATGTCAAAACAAGCTTATTTTATTTCAACCCATACTACTGTCATAATAGAAAGAATAGCACATCTTTTCTTGGAAAATATCTGGAAACTGTATAGTCTTCCTTAACATATGATCTCAAATAGAGGTCTGCAGTTTGTGGCCCTTTTTACTTAGGAATTCTACAGACTACTTGGGATCAAGACAGCAACTTTTATGGTATATTATCTAGAGTCAGATAGACAAATAGAATGTGTAAACTAGAAGTTAAACTAATATCTCTATCTTTTCGTTAATGAACAGCAAAGTGACTATATAACCTATTACCATTGGTAGAGTTTCAACACAACAACCATGTATACTCTGCCACTCAACAGCCCTCTCTTTTTCTTGATACAGATTGTCTTTCATGAATGGGCTTTGAGTTGTACCAATAGCTATCAAAACTGAAATTGGTCTCAGAGTTTATTGAACAGATGAAATCAACTCTTGAAGAGACAAAGACAGTACTTTAGAAATCTTAGGATGACATAGCTCTATACCACAATCAATGCTAAATCTCTGTTCTTGTCTTCTGACCTGGTAACAAGATATATCTGAAAAACAAGTTGGACCAATAGCATATAAGCTAAAAATTCCCTGCCAATAGCAAATACTTCATCTAGTATTCAATGTTGTAAAGGTGACAACTACTCTGGAAGATTCAATTACAGAACAGAAGTCAACAATAGTTCCTGCCTCTGACATTGTAAATAGTAAGGAAGAGTGGGAAGTAGAAGAGATATTAAATAGCCAATGGTGTTATAGTATGCTTGGACTTGAAAATTTCTCTTTTCTTTTTATCTATTCTTCTTAATTTAATATTTTATTTATTTATTTATTTTGTTTTATTTTTTCTTTATTTCTTGGACAATGAAGAGGCATATAACTGTGGTCACATGACACATGACATAATATAATGTTATAAGCCTAGATTCTAAAAGAAGAGCTAAAAGAATGACATTAAGATAAATATTAATAGTATGTTCATCTTATGATATGTACTTATGTCTGACACATGAACTTTAGAGTAGGGTTATTTATTGTTAGCATGAACCATACTTACTATTAAGTTTATCTTAGTAATGTCAAAGATGAAAGTAGTGGACTTTATTTATTCTCATTTTCCTTTTTCATTTTCATTTTTCTATCTTAGAACTTAGGGTTAGGATTAGGGTGACAAGATCATGCTGTCACACAACAAGTCACATCAGATGACATGGTCACAAGTCACAAAATGCATGGAATAAGGTAGAAGGTTCTGGAAGAATAATGTTATACAATGTGTACAACACAAGTTAACCTTATGGCATACACATAGTCATTTAGGGTAGGCTAGAAGTAGCTTGCACAGACCATTAGGTATTATTATATAAGATAGACAATCCTAATAGAACTCTCTATCAAGTTCTCTTATGTAATCCCTATACAAGGTTCTTTCTTTTGACCAACTCTAAGGTCTTAAGTTTGTAATAAGTAACACTATTGGTTTTGTGACTAGTGGTTACTACAACAGATGGTACTGGAAAAGACTGCAATATCTGATCAAGTGAAAGGGATTTGGCTTAGAGAACAACTCTTGGAAAGACACTTTCAATGTTTCAGCTTCAGATCAAGTTACAGAGTTTTACCTTAAACATCCAGATATACCGAGATATATCTGTCATATGGACTTGAAAGTGGTTTTCAAGTTTTCTACTATTGCTTCAAATTACAACAATCTTGGGAAGGATAGATGTAGGAAAATTGGCTCTTCCAAAACTTGTCTCTTTTGTGTTTTTTTAGCTGATTCATGTTCCGTGATCTTTTTCTACATTTGCATTTATTTGCTTTCCCATGCTTTAGAAATACCTGCTAAACACTCTAGCTCTCTTTTATTTTGGTTTTTCTATTCTAAACTGTTTCTGATTACTTAAGTATTATCATTCCTTGCTTATGTAATCAGAATTCTGACACATTAGAATGGACATATTATTATATAGAGTAGTTGTCATCTTCAAAAATTCCTATTCTATTCTCTTAGAATTTCCTAGAGATAAGTATATAGTTTAGTAATTTCTTGGACAATAAACTTAGGATTTCCTGGAGATTTGAAGTGTTTTGCTCTTCCACCCAGTTGCCCTAACATATACTATACAATTCCTATTTCCCACCCATTACAAATCTATTTAACCTAGTGGAGAAAAGAACAAAAAATACTAGAATAAAAATATAACATAGACATATGTTGGCAAAGATTACTGGTTATCATATATATAGAAGGACCACTTTTTTATATTCCACACAATCAACATGACATTTATCATTAGACCTACTAAGAAAGTGATAGTAACATATATAGTTGGAGATGAAACATTAATAGACTAAAGAATTTATAAGAACATGAACTAGAAGTATTGTTACAAATAATACCTCATGTTTTACAGGTGTTCATCTTATACATAACATATCTTGGATATATGTAGAATCTATTTTATCTTCTAACTACATCTTGTACTTTCCTCATGTAACATCAGTCAGCATCTCATGTAGCAGTAGAAGCTTTCTCATGTTTCTCTTATTTTATTCTCAAGGATATCTTTCTATTTCCTCATAGTCAATAGGTATATATAGTTGTAGATACAGTTCTGTGTCTTTATATCTTACCAATTAATCATCTTCTCCATTTTTACTCAGGTTTTTACCTAAGTTGCAGTCTGAACCAAGCTTAGAATTGCAACAGAAACCCTTCTACTATTATCATTGTCATGGTTGGTTTTTATCCTTAGACATTATTTCTTCCACTTAGTCTCACTTCTTCCTTTTTTCTTTCTCTTCAATGCCTACCCAAGTTTATTGTCCATTCATATCATTAATTAATATTCTATAGAGAGTTTTCTACATCTATAAGCTTTTTTCTTATATTTCTGTTAATCTCTTGCTTGAACTCTAATTAATGTCTAACTTTCATATCCACTTATTTCTTGCTGCTCACTTAAACTCTTGTACAAACTTCTCTATAGTTCTTAAACCTTGCTCTACTTGGTTTAACTTTACTATCTTGGCTAACTTGTTATCTCTTCCTCCAAATTTCCTCTTCAACTCTGCCAATGAGTTTTCTAGCAACTCAAACTTGATCTCTCCTACTTCTAAGTCTTCTAATATTTTTTTTCTAAGTGTCTTTCAATTCTTTTGTACACATGTTAAATCTACTAAACCTGCTCTAGTCTACTAACTCTTCTCTCAATCTTATTCTGATATAAACTTACTTGTTATAACCTTAGAATCTTAGAGTGGATTCAGAGGTCAAACTCTTGTATTAGAGAAGACACAAGAGAACTCAATAAAGAGCTCTTTACAAAATAGTCTACCTTATATACTCCTACAGATGCTCTGTGCTAGCTACTGTGCACCCTACCCTAAATGACCATGAGTATAACATGAGGTCAGCATGTGTTGTCCATGCTGTATGATGTCACTTTGTTCCAGAACCTTCTACTTCCTTCTCTTAAGTCCTGTGATCAATGTTGTGACCACATCATCAGATGTGACTGATGTGACTGATCACTTCTAATCCTAACCCCAGAGTTCTAAAAATAGAAAAGATGAAAAATAAATCAAAAAGAAAATAAAAATGAGAAAGAAAATAAAAAGAAACTAAGTCCACTTTCTGTGATCTTAACACTACTATCTGTTTTATTTTCCCACTAACTAAATAAAAGCAGCTTTTCTATCTCTTCTTATCTCTCCAAAGATCTTAGTTGTAGAGTAACTACTACTTTTTCCATTAGTACTGCCAACTAATCTCTTAAGACTATTGTTTACTCTATCTATTACACTACTACAAGCTGCAATTGTTCTATTTGGTTAACAGATGCTTGCTAACTCATTATATAAAGTAGTAGTAGTATTATTAGTATAAATGATAATGGTGGTTGTCAAGTTCACAAACGGTGAACTTAGTTTCTCATTATTTTATTTTCTGTTTTCATTTTCTTTTCATTTTCTTTTCTTATTTTTCTATTTTTAGAACATAGGGTTAGGGTTAGGTGTCAAGTGTGGTTCACACTGGAATGGAAGTCCACAGAATGGACTTAGAGATGAGTGAACTTGTGGAACGACCTTGGCTTCAGCTTATGTGCTATGCCATCTGTCTGCCATGTGGTCACAACTTCAGATAAATAAGAGAAAGTCCAAGTGGAAGTGAGTACTGATTGGTATGTCGCCGTTGAACACTGGAGATCGAGTTCAATGAGAGTTTATCTCTGTCAATTATCAGACTAGCGAATTACAACGTAACTACTAGTCTTATATACAAACTGATAGTTTAGGAGATGCTTGGGGTTTCAGTGGTAAAACCCCTATTACTCCAAGTGGAGGTTTCAGTGTTGAGACACTGACAGGAGTAACTCTGTCATGGAAGACTGAGTTGAATAGGAGTATCTCCACCATGGAAGACAGAATACCTGGATGGTTGCAGCACCACTTGTTGTAGCAACCACTCATCACTCAAGGACAAATGATCTCACAACGAGCAAAGCTCTCCAATGGGCTATCAAGTAAAGAGTGGGGGAATTACAAGAGAACTCGACAAGGAGCTCTTACTGTATTGCTCCTCTATATATACTACTATATCGTGGTCCATGCTACAACAATGTGTTTACCTCATGTCTATCCACCATGCTACTACCTCATATCCTATTACTCATCCACATGTGTTTTCTATAAGGCCACCATGCTTCCTACATGTGCTCTGACGTTATACCTTTAATCTCCGCTATACATGTACACACCATGTGTACACCATGAGGAACCCATGTCCCTTGACATCACTCCTAACCCTAACTCCTTCTAGACTCTATCACATGACTTCCAGGTCACGTGCCTATCTCCTATATCTCTTCTTCCGTTGTAGACTAATAATTATCACTACAATATATACTTGTCCAAACCCTAATCCTAGTCCAAGTCTGTCCACACGTTTAATTTATAACACCACTATGAGACGTGTTGTGAGAAAGGTGGCCGCTGTAGAAGGCAGGCTTGTATGATTTGGAGGTGGTTTCACCACAGGGATGTTATTTCCAGACAGGTGGACTTGCATATGACATTAGGTCACAAGATACAGAGAATGAAGTAGAAGGATCTAGAACAGATGATGTTATACAACATGGACACCACATGTTGGCCTCATGTTCTACACATGATCGTTTAGGGTAGGATGCACAGTAGTGAGCACAGACCATGGTTAGTAGTATATAAGGTAGAATAGTTTGTAGAGAGATCCCTA
>Ga0157364_1006397_pt1 | contig 12094 bp, 7 predicted proteins | sample AttsexASBM2_FD_111476 | JGI IMG/M metagenome (GOLD analysis project Ga0157364, IMG submission 111476) | Fungus gardens microbial communities from leaf cutter ant in Ribeirão Preto, State of São Paulo, Brazil - Atta sexdens ASBM2 | ecosystem: Host-associated > Fungi > Mycelium > Unclassified ...
AAAATTTTATCAATCATAATAATCAAAGCGGATTATTTGTGTTAAACATTTTTTTTTGGTCCATTTTCACTTATTATTATTCATATTTATTATCTTTCAATTTGAGCCAACACTGGTTATTCGTGTATGTATTTTATACCATTTATTCAAAGTAATATTATAATGTATACGTTTCTTTCACTTGCTATCAAACAGTCATGTCTAATAACTTTTAATTTTATTTCATGTAAGTGAACTATAGTTTGATTTTAATTATTATTTATAATTAACTTTTTAATTTATTCATAATTGTTACACAGTAAACATGGAACATGTACAACAAACCTTATAGAAACAGTTCAATCTTGACAGTCATGTAAATTTATTTTATCATATTTTTTGCGGATAACTTCATATTAGCAATATTTTTTAACTCCTTTTGATCGGTTCAAAACAAAAAAAATCTCTTTCTTTTTTAATAAACTTAATAATTTGATGACCAAGATTAACTCGAATATCATTACTACAATTTTATACGTTAATAATTTTTTTTATACGTATGCGCTTCATTATGTAATTTTGTAATTAATAGTTTAAGTAAATTTTTTTGTACTGAAGAGGATCTTGACCGTAGGTCACGTATACGTCGGTAGGTTAACGTATACGTCGAAACGTATACGTTAAATATTTACTTTGAATAAATGGTATAAAATAACACACGAATAATCAATATTGGCTCAAATTGGCATTTTATTTATTATCTTTTAGATTTAGAGCCTATTGATTATCTCGTTATTATCTTTCATCGCAACTTATTTTAATAAATATACTTAAAAAAAAATTTCGAATCGAACACAGTAAAATAATATATGCGAAAATTACAGAATAGAGCTGTACCAGCGTCCGAAGATGAGTTTACGAGACCGAAGCATCTGGCTACCAATCACTACGGCCATTTGGCAACACATGGCAACCGGACAAGATCACGCTAACCAGACCAGTACACGAAGGGTTCGGAGGTTTAACGTGGTTGGAAGATTGTCCGGCCCTCGAGAAATCACAGCGGAGACAGGATGAAGCCAAAGAGCGCTGCAATTGAGGAGGGTAGTTAAGACCTGATTTATTTGGCAATTTGGCGCGAGTTCCCGTAACCGCGGCTTTTCGGAAAGTTAGTGAATTCTTTCGGGTCACTTCTCAACTGGGACAGCCGCCAGACTATCGCGTTTCATCCGCTTATGGCACTTGTTGTCGCGAGCAGGAAAGAATTGTCGAATTGAAATCACGATCGACGTACAAGACATTCTATTCGTCTAATCTCTATATTATCTCTAAAAAAAAAAGTTAAAAAAATAGAACTGCATGGAAAGATGAATGATTTTTTTTATTTTAATGATCCAATAAAATGCTTTTATCTATCTAATTAAATTTTTAGATATTTCAGCAAAAATCGCGTAAAAGAAATTATCTCCAAAAGTTAAATAGAAAAAATTCTTGTAATATAAATAATAATATAAATAGAATCCGAAAGATCATCAACCGCTTTATCCTTTCTTTCCCTTTTTCCTTTGTCTTTTCTAGCATATTGCTTTTCGCAACAGTGAAATACGATGTCGCAATGCACATCCGACCAATGCGATCGTTTCTCTCATGACAAAAGGTTATTAAATGTCACGGGATTTTCCTACGGTCGGAAAACTCGGGCGGGCAAGTAAACTACTCGCGAATCTTGTTATATATCACGGATTGGAATTGGGTTGACCTAGAGAGGAGAGATTGTCAGTATGGGAATAGAGAGACCCATGCGAATATGTCGATGCATATTTCACGCGATCTTTAATTTTGCGGATATTTTATACACCCATACAAATCTCTATCCTTAAAGGGGAGAGAAACTTCTCCAGGCAATTCCATCACTGATGTGCTTAGCGCTGAAAAACTTCTGAAATGGTAATCTTTGATTACAATTTCGCGTTTTAGCGAGAGATCATCTTTTATGTCCGGAAAGTTAAAGTTAAACGAGTCAACGTTATGCAAATAAAAGCGAGAACTTTTTCACAGAGGGCAGAGATTCCTCTATGAAGAAAGATACGGCACAGCGATATAAACGAAAGTGAGAACGCACATTTGCAAGCAAGTCTTTTGCATGGCTTTTTAAAAATTAATCTATCGAGTTTCATCGACAAAAAAAAAACGTAATATTTTCATATAACATTCGTAAGGAATTGCTGAACCAACGATTCACAGAATAGAGAAACTGAGCCAAAAAAGCTAACGAAAGAAGAAACGGTGCGACGGATCAAAATCTCGTGGTACTTGGAACGATGCCACGTATTATCGATGATCGAGAGATCAGGCCAACGAAAAGGGCAGAGCTGAGCGTGTCGGCTGGGTCTTCGGATCGCGGTCATAAATCGTTGGGCAAAAAATTCGCTGAGACGAACGATGCCGAAAAACGCCGACCGTGAAAGGGCGATCGCGCGAGAAATAATAATTCGGCAAAATGGAATTGCTATTAAACGCAGTTACAACAGTTTTTCATGGATTTATGGTTTAGGTGAGGCGAAACGTCGAATATTTTTCTCTCTAGAATCAGCATTGTAGCAAATTATAAATTTGATCGATATATAAAAATAACATCAGCAAATCAACTTAAGAATTTATTTTATTAAAGATATATTAAATATATAATTTCTATAAAAAGTAACTAGAAATAAGTAACTAGAAATAAGTAACTAGAAATTTATATTTTTTTATTAAAAAATGAATATTTTATATATATATATACATATGCAACAGTTATAGGATCAATATTTATATTCAACAATACAATTTTATATTTTAAATGAAAATTTCACCATTTTATTTCAATTGTTTTTTAAAAACATATTGACATGGAAAGAATAACTTTGTTGAAATATTAAAAAATTTAGCTTAGATACAGATCTGAAAATTTTATTGATTCATCAAAATAATTATGTTTAATACTTAAACGTATTTCTAAAATATCAAAACTTTTTGCAACTTTGCTCATCGTGCTTGTGAGTTCTAAGTAATTATTTTAATAATCCAACAAAATTATTTTCAGATGTACATCTAGCTTTTTCAAATATTTCAGCAAAATCATTTTTCCGTATACTTCTCTCTGAAATAATTTTTGAACCAAGTTCTTTTACATCAAACGTTTCGTATTTCTTTCGAATACAATATAAGAGAAATGTATAATTTTTTCATTTTGTTAAAAAATACATGCAATACATCCTTAATTGGGAAAAAATAAAATCTCGCATTATTATTATCGAAAAAGTAACAGCGAAATTACACTTTCTCGCGTAAAGGCAACTATTCTGTCTTTGACGTAGAATGCATTTCTCCTTTGTGAACTGTCTTGAAGCAACGACACAAAACGTAATGATCCCGTGGTTCTTCTTGCAATGCGCAAGATACACTCTTTCGCGCAGAACGACAAAGGCTTGCGACCGGATCGATAACCAATATCCAGAGAAACTGGATCTCCTCGCGTGGAAGGAGCTCCTTTTCACGTACAGGTAGAGGTAGAGGTATACCTGAGGCACCTTCTCGTTGCCTTACCGCACGTACGATATTATAGGCGTGCATTAGCTGCGCGACGGATATACTTGCACCCCGTCATCATAATCCGATGCACGAGGCGCGCGTAGGCGTTCCATTTTCGTATCTCTATACTCTACATATACTGTACACGTATTCCTTGTGAACGATCTACCGCAAGAAAATTTTTAAAACGCCAACCGACGCGAAACTTGTGTCAGAGATGATAATTTTATGTTGTTACAGTAATAATAGAGGAAAACAATCCTATCAGTGAGACAGATACTTAATTAGAGAATCGTGCACGTGAATAAATTTCACGAGAAAATACACGAACCTAATTGGCGACAGATAACATCTCTCGTAACTTCGAATCGATGTCGCTCACTATGTTCTCCGCTTCGCAAGAACGAGCCAAGGATCACCCGCAATAAATTAGAGGCGCGAGGAAGATGGAGAAAAAGGAAGCGCAGTTTCGCGATAATCGAGAGGGACTGAGGGAGGGTTGGAAAGAGACTGCGTTTAAAGGCCATATTTTATGATGAAGCGAGCAACCTAACCGTGAGAAGGCAGAGAACGCAGAGGAAAGAGAGAAGCGAGAAAGAGGTGGGCCGGAAGGGCTGAATGTAAACGAGCAAAAAGAGATGCAATATAATTATACGGGTGCGATGATACTATGGTAGGAAGCTCTGTTCGAAAAGCAAAAGTAATCGGTTGAATCGATAAGCGGACGTGGAAATTCTTTCCCTCCACATCGAATGCGACCGCGTTGTTCTTGATTCTTTTTCCTGTTGCCTTCCTTCTCTTTTGTTCAGTCTTCCCTTTTTTTCTCTCATCCCTTCCACCGTGTGATGCTGTATTCTGAATTCAATTCGGTGTACGGACCCAGAAAATTCTGGTCATATTCGCTCTGAACGGCTTCATATTCAACCTCAAAAACGAAATTCCTTAATACTACGAAGAAAAAGTGAAAGAGGGATTATACTGATAATTTTTCTCTGATTTTTTAATTAAATACGAGTGTGCTTAGATATATTATTAATTTTGTTAATCTTAATCAGTGAGTGGATAATTTATGTCAGACTAATAAAAGTGATGAAATATATGCTACAGCGTTGAATTTTCTTTTAATTTTCTTCAAAAATAAATAGACAAAAAAATTGAAGACTTTTATACAAAAGAATTATTTCATTAAAGTGAAGACTAAAGTTCAGCTAAATACAGATCTGAAAATAATTTTGTTAAACTAATAAAATAATTAAAAAGTAAAATAATAATGACGTTCAAGCTAATTGCTAGAATATTAAAATTTTTTTTACATTATGCTTGAATTTTCTACATAAATATTTTAATAGTCTTACAGAATTATTTTCTGATTTGTATGTAGCTTAAATATTTCAATAAAATCATTTTTCTGTATAAAAATTATAAGGAAATAATCGAGATAAGTATTATTTACTATAATATAATAGTATTATTTACTTTTATACGAATACAACTTCGTGTACGAATTGCTCACGATAACTAATATCGTTTTACAATATTATATTCATTGAAAACCCACTCTGTTACGAAAACATTTCGAGTTGCACAAAAAAATAATTTATTTCCAAACAGAAAAAAACATTTTCAATAAAAACTGCGTTTCAACCGTTTAAATTTTATCTATATCGTTAGCACGTTATTAATAGGCGCATTTATAAAACGTTTTATTTTTTTTTAATTACACATCGATTGAAAAATGTAAAAGAATTTTGACAACAGAAAATTTAACAATAATTAAAATCATCACAAATCTCTGGATTTTGCCGAAGGCAGTTCTCCATTTCCGCATGTCGACGAGCGGCTGACCCGTTCTCTTCCTATCCCTCCTTGGGCTGTGATTAACGAAATCACGATGCTGTTCATTAGGAAGATCCGGCGAAACTATTTCTCTGAGGTTTCGTGCCGCCCGGTGGCTGCACCAGGGATTTCATCGTGATGCAGTTTCAACTTCACCCTCCGGGCAACTGCAGTAACAGCGAAGGAACGAGCGGACAATGCACACGTAGTTTCGTGCTCTCCGATTCTGTGACCGCGGGTTCCAAAGGGACTGTTTAAGTCCCGTCATTAAGCTCGTAAGCACGGTTCTAATGCCGAGACACAAAGATGGGGAAACGTACAACACAAACCGGAGCGGAGAGAGCAAGTTGACGGTACAACCCGGGGAAATCAGGAAATTGCGCATCGCACATGTGTATAATTGGCTGTATCGTCATTCTAATCTTTTGTTACAAGTCAAAGTAGAGAGAGATAAAAAAGCTTTAATTTGATAATAAAAGTCATCCATCAAGGTTAAACTTTGATCCCCTTATATCTAACATGAAAGAACAGAAAATACTTTTTTCTGATATATTAAGAAAAAAATTATTTCTCTGTGTATTCGCGATAATAGATGGACATTAAAAGAAATGTTTTGATTAAAGCGACCAACAAGAATAGCATTTTGATAAGACTCAATAAAATTTTTGATGATTTGGTTTCTCAAAATATTATTCTTATTAGTCCTATTGTTAGTTTAATCAAAACATTTTTCTCAGTGTAAAGTTTCAAAAATTCAAATATCATGCCCTCATAGAATGTCATGCACTATACAATATAAATTCAATTTAATATTTTTGGCCAATTTAATATTGAAAATTAATTTTATTATTAAAAGCACTGAACAACGGTGCTTTTAATATTCAAGATAAATAATTAATTACCTTCTAATATTAAATTCCTGTAAGGGAAAAAAAGAACATTGAATCTAAAAATTTAGCTAAATAGATACATAATCGAAAATAATTTGGTTAAACTATCAAAATAATTATGTAGAATGTTCAAAATGGTCGTTAGAATGTAAAATTTTTTGTGACATTGCTCTCATCATTGCTTGAGTTTCCTACATAATTATCGAAATGGCTGTGTTCAGCAGAGAAAGCAGCTTTGCAACTGTTGTAAAATTCTTCAATATGATTGGTTTATACATTTAGATTCATAAGGAATCAAAACCACGAATCAATCGTATTAAAGAATTTTATAACAGTTACAAAGCTACCTTCTGTGCTGAGCACATCATTTTGTTAGTCCAACAAAATTATTTTCAGATCTGTGTCTATCCAAACTTTTAGATAATTCAACAAATCGTTTTGTTTCGTGTATGCGCATTACATTTAATTTCGATTTTATTGCCGCTATTGTGTTACTGAACTATTCAAATTGCATTGGAAACGCAACTCTTAATTACAGATAAAGTGTCAGTTTCTCTAAGATTGGAGGAGACGATCGTGCATTAAATCATGTTGTTAGGAGGGGCGCCAGTCGAGTCTGTTAACAATGCAACAACAACCATTAACTCGAAATACGTGTTAGAAAGTAGGTTAACTGTGGTGGATACTACAGATCGTGTATATGCGGTCGACATCCCAGTGCATTCGCATTTCTAGATAACCAAAACGATACACAATATCTGAATGTTTGTAATTATAACGACTATTTCTCCGAACACAACGGCGACCTTCCGATAAGAAAACCGTTTTACGCGCGGCTGATAAGACCCATCTCGGTGACGTTCTATTTCGATAAAAATGGTAAACAGACGCAACTCTGATTCTTTATGGTTAATTAATGCCGAGTATATAAATTTAACTGCATGCTTTATTATCATTTGCCTAGTATTTTCGAGAACAAACTATTAAATTGTCGAACGGGATAACCACGCGATTGTATTTGCCGCATTAATAGGCCTATTAAGAAGATTCGATATTAAAACTATTTTCTGATAAAATTACACGACGGCCAAATGACTCAAGACCGTCAAATTATCCCGCGGCGCAATCACCACGGGCTGGCTGGCTAGTTGTCTCTTTCTCTCTCTCTCTCTCTCTCTCTCTCTCTTTCTCTCTCTCTCTCGATTAGGTCTCTGTTAGAATTCCGCTAAGTTCGGGCGAGCTAGGGCTCCGTTAGAGAAGTGGGTTACAACAAAGTTACTCTCAATTAAATCTGGCACGATTTTCAGTAGTGCAGGAGAGCCTCGGCTAAATTGAATTCTATGTTTGAACATTAGTCGTCTTATACGTGCTCTTAATTAACGCTTGTAGTCGATGTAACTTCCAGCGTGGGATAAAGAGGCGCCCTAATGATGGGGCACGTGCTTAGATCATGTTATTAAATTTGAGCTACTCCAATTATACGAGATCTGATCTAATAAACCCGAGTTGGAAACGGAGAGAAAGTATTTTGAAATATAACGACGTATAATTTTTCCGTATACTAAAAAAATATCATGTGTACAGAAAAAAATATCACTTCTATATATAAGTATACTTTAATTATAATATTTATAATATCTCTAATCTTCCGCTAGTCAAGTAGAACTTTGAAAGTGCAGTCAATATTCTGACTGTGAATTTTGGTAGATAAATTTAAATCTATATAAAAAAATAAATAAAATATAATTCGACTTCTATGACAATAAGAACTCGTTGCCAAAATTTTATACGTATGCAAGAATTTTGCCAGATTTTTATACAATCTGGAACAGTAGGATTGAACAGCATAAATTCCTCATTCTAAAATTTTTATAACTTTTTCCGGATTTCCAGACATAATTCCAGACATATTTTTCCTAATGCTTTCAATAACGTTTTGAAATGTTTTGTTTTTTTCCCCTTAATTTGGAAACCGTCAAATATTTTATTGAAAGAATAATTTAGAAATATAAATTGCTATTAATATTGTTGATATTGCTTGTATTTAATTGTTTAGTTGGTAGTATTTCAAAACTGTGTAGATGATGATATACGGATATTAAACTTCTTTAAAACCAAGATCTTTTTATTTCCAAAAATTTTTGCCAAATTCCCTGATCTAACTATTTTCAATTTCTCTGACATTTCTCTGATTTCCCTAATTTCTAGTTTTATGGTAATCTTGAACATAAAAATCTGCATTGAAACTTGAAGACTCATTGTCAGGTTGCTAAAGGAAAATGCGAAATTCCACATGGTCGACGGAGGATTAAAAATGATATCTGTTATCATTTATAGAAAGGTACACATATGTCGAGTTTTTAATCAAAGATTTTCCTCTGATAAAAATTACCTATGCCATGGCACATCTTTTTGAATCGAAAATCCAAAGTACACGGCACTGCATTACCCCGAAAGTCACCACCGTTGTTGCACGACGAGCGCACACGAACATCCTCGCCGACGCCGCTCTTCCGACCGCGCTTGCCTCGAAATGGTAGCTTTGTGGCGTGACTCGCGGCTGTAAATCAGTATCCACACTCTCCCCACGTAACCGCCGTCGTAATCCCTTCACCCTAGAACGTTATAAATGCCGTCGTACTTCCTATGCACGCCGCGCGCAATAACGTGACGTCGACGGACGACGTCACGGTGAGCGTTTCATCGTCAACGTTAGCCTGCATATTTCATCCCGAATTGAACGATCAGAAAGCAAATTTCCTACTTGAGGATCAAGCGTCGCTTTCTGTAATTTTTTAAAACTGTTTTATGTAAAAAATAATTGAATTATTCTTTAAATTTAATTCAAAAAATCTTAAATTTAATCGAAAAGTTACAAAAAGACTCGAGAATCTTAAAATGTTAAAAGATAAAATAAGAATATAGTAGATAAAAGGGACAAGTATGTATTGGATTGGTCAGAAAGTTCGTGCCATTTTTTGCGCTCAAAATTATACATAGAATATATTTGTTGTTGTTATTATATTATTCAATAGAGCAAAGTTTTAGCATTAAAAATTGATTTTTTAAATTGCGGTATAATAATTTTTAACGAAGTTATGAGCGATCGAAGTCAAAATGCTCCTTTTATTTAATTCGCGATAATTCAGTAACAAAAAAATTCTTAGAAATATTTTTAAAAAACGATTTTGTAGGGAAAACTTTAAGCTTTCACTTGAATGGAAAATTTTCCGTCTTTTTCAACTCGTAATTTTTTATATGTAAAAATTGTCAAACTTACAGAAAACATAGTAATCTTTCGAAAGTAGAAATTTTAAGTTTCAAAACCGGTTTTTTTTTAATTTCGTTTATTTTTTGACAAAGATATTGTAAATACAATTTTGTGCTAAAAAACGGTGAACTTTCTGACCAATCCAATAAATAGATAGACAAAAACATATTTCTGTGTGTGTGTTTTAGTTGAATCGTCTCTAGTTTAAATTTTTAAATAATCAGGGATGGGTAGTAACTAGTTAAAATGTTAAAAGTTAAAAAAAAAAGTTAAAAAGTTAATAACTTTTAACTTAATTAATTTTAAATGCATTAAATTTTAACTTAATTTAGTCACTTTTAAACTTTAATTTAAACTTTAATTATTTAATTTAACTTTAATTTATTAATTTAAATTAAAAATTTTTCTGTCTCTCTTAATGCTAATTTTTTTTCTATAAGATCAAACATTAGAGAATTAATTTAGAAAAAGTTTAATGATTTTATGATGATAGATCTATAATAAGTGTCACACCATATGGTAGCCAGTTTTTATTTACTCGCTAAATTTTGTCAATTCCCGTTTATATTTAAATCACACTGATTTTAGATATTAGATTATATTTCAGCAATATAAATACGAAATGAACCTTAGATGAAGAATTGTTGTAGAACACACCTACACATCCCATTTTCTAAATTTTTACGTATATTTTTTGTAACAAATATCTATGTATCTAATCTATGTAGTAAACATGGATAAGCAGTCATTTCAGAAGTTGAAGAAAGTTAAAAAACGAGAAATAATGCAAACATATACCATTTGCTTTCGCAAGATTTTGACAAAAATGCCTTATAGTGTGACTCTTATTATAAGTAACTTGTGTGAATATAAAATTAAATTTAACTAATAATCTATATTTGTAAGTGTTATTTACAGTACTCTCATTTTAAGAAAAGTTAGGACATTTCTGATCTCAAAAATATTTTTTTCAAAATTAACTTTTTTTAAACTGAAATTAATTTAATCTTAACTTAACTTTTATTAAGTTAATTCTTTATTCTTTCAATTTTTAACTTAATTTTATTAATTTTATAAGCCACTAACTTTAACTTAATTTAATTTAAAAAAACATTAACTTACCTAATTCTGTAAATAATATAAGAAGATTCCAAAGACGTAAATAATTTTACCGAATAGATTTCAAGTTTACGATACAAATAATTTTACGGTAAAAATCCTTTCGAATAAAAACGAACAAGAACAGACAAATGTACAAATTTGCAAAATAATCTACACATGAAAGTATTCGCACCGTAATATTTCTCCGCACTGATTTTTCTCACATTTCACCGTTGTACATCACGAGGTGACTCACAATAGAACAAAGTTTCGCGAGCGAGTTTTGCGCGTTCCGGCATCACGTCACAGAAGTTTTCGAGCCGGTAAATGCATTCTTGCGAATATGACGTCTTTCTCGGGCACGGAGCTCTCGCTACGAAAACAGATAGGCATTAGTGGCGTGCGCGCGGCTTCATTGTCGATTATATTTTTCTCCATTCTATTCCGCCACGGTATTACGGACGTTACGCTCCACTGTAATTTCTGTGTGCACCGCTTTATTTATGACTCGGTCCGTAGCTGCCGACTGCACGACCTTAGCACACGCAGAGGAAGAAGAAGAGAGAGAAAAAGAGGGGGGAAAAGAGAAAGAAAGAGAGAAATCGTTTCGCTATCCTTTTTTAACGCCGGCAATAAAGATGTTACTTCCTCCGTCTAACAAATACTTATTTACATCCTGCTACATTTTTCATCTTACCGCCTTTGACTAGCGCGCCTTTTTGCACGTAACGATTTCACCGTCGTCGTGCAGGGAATCAGAAATGAATTCTCCATCTTACCGCTATACGAACCTGCTGTATGTCGAGTTGCAAAGTATTCGAAGTGCTACACGATATGGAGAAATCATTTATAAAATTATTTATTAATTATTATTATTATGCACTGAGCTATGTTGTTTATATTTTGGTCAAATAATTAAATAAACACGTTCATTTATATAGAATTAATCTCTCTCGTTGATATGCATGGAAAAACAGGTTTATGAAATATTAAAAAATTTAATTTTATATATACAGATACAGATTTGAAAATAATTTTACTTAGACCATCAAAATAATTATGTACGCTCAAATTGGTTGTCAAAATATTAAAATTTTTTATCACTGTCAATCAATATTTAAGCGTTCGAAAATAATTAATTATTTTCATATTCCATCAAAATTATTTTCAAGTTTGTATCTAGCTACAGTTTTAGATATTTCAGCAAAACGATTCTTTTCTTATGGAAAAAGAAAATCATATAAAGAAATTATATTCTGAAAATTATATCTCCTCATAATAAATTATCAATAATTTATTGTTTATTATAATTCACAATCTCGAAAATTCTGCCGTCTCCCGTAAAATTTGCTACTCTATGCATTCATGCGTACATAAATTTTGAAACCGAATGAAGAAATTTAAACCGAGCATTCTGTTAGTAATTTAATAAATTACTTGATTA
>Ga0157364_1006398_pt1 | contig 12093 bp, 6 predicted proteins | sample AttsexASBM2_FD_111476 | JGI IMG/M metagenome (GOLD analysis project Ga0157364, IMG submission 111476) | Fungus gardens microbial communities from leaf cutter ant in Ribeirão Preto, State of São Paulo, Brazil - Atta sexdens ASBM2 | ecosystem: Host-associated > Fungi > Mycelium > Unclassified ...
ACAATGAACAAATTCGCTGAAAAACGCATGATCGATCCTCATGCAAGTTTTTTTATTCTTTTCACTTTACTGCGTCTTGTTTCGCGAACAACCGTACGCCCATTTCCACGATGCGATACTTCCGGAAGAAATCTCTCATTTATCATTTCTACAACACCCGCTATCTCGTACCGGCAAGAAAAACGTCGTTCACAAAATCCGTCTTTTCAAAACTGAGTATGAAGCGATATCGCGCTTCGTAAAATTTTCTCGGACCCTTATTTTCTCGATCCTCGAGACGAATCCCGGACCATCCTCCCCGAAGTGGAATGTCGAAAATAATAAAATGCCACCCCTCCATCGTGCTGCAAGGGGTAACTGCGCTGTTTTCCGCGGACCCTTTCTTACGTCGGGAACGTCTAGCCGGTCGTCCCTCGAACGATCTATCACGCGATCCTGTAGGATAGTCTCTGATAAACGCTCTCACAACAAGAAACTTCTTCCTGCCAAGTATTTTTGGATGTAAATCAGAATTTGGTACTCTAATCGCAAAGAAGTTCACTGAGTGTCTCTCTCTTTCTTCCCGGTAACAAATTAACCGCATGCATTCCTAAACAGAACGACACGTCTTTATAGCGCATACAATATTTTTCAAAAAGTTCGATATTATTAAATTTACTTTGCCATTCAAGCGAGTACTTTCGCAATTACATTCGATCGAATTTTCACAAATGCGTCGAACGCGCTCTGCGCTATTAGATACCGAAAGATTCGCGCGTGGAATGCCTTTGAATATGCAAGAGAACGCTGCGCTATCAGAAAATCTCATCTCCTTCGCCAGCGGGGGCAATGAAAATCTTTTTGTGAATAAAGTACAAGCGTATCTTCTCCTTTATAGCACACAATATTTCTTGGAAAGAAAACCTTCTCTTTCTTATTCCCCCTGTTTTTCATTCCGACTATAGGGGGTTGGTTTCTAGCCTTGTCTTGTCTCTTGCAAAAAAAAGGGAGAGGAAACCGTGCTCCACCAAAATTCGGTATGCGAAAAAGAAACGGGTGCAATACGTCTCGTAATTTGATACGCGTCACTACGAGGAATTCCTCAGATTGCACGCGAAACGCGAGGTGCATAAAAGCGACTAATGTAAAGTACGAGTACTATGCTGGCGGTGCTAGAAAATCGTATCTCTCTTCCCAGGGGGCATGAAGCAAAATCTTTTTGTAAAAGAGATACCTTGCATTTCCTCTTTTATAGCGTACGATATTTCTCCGAAGAAAGCGTTCCTCTTTCTTACTTGCTCGCGGTGACGACCGTCTCTTTCTAAAAAGATAAGTTTTCAACGTATTTCTCCCTAAAACTAGAATTCGAGAACAGAAAATGGAGAATTTATTCGTTCAAAGTCGTTGCCTATTTGTAAGATCGATAAAACACAAAAAGTACGTTGACGTCGCGTAGGAAGAAATATATTAAACTGTACGGAACAAACTTATTTCATACTAAATTCTAGAAAGAAACAACAGAAGTACGCAATATGTCATGATTGTAACTTTGCAGTTCATTTTTACTTATCAGTAAAGAGAGCCAATATCGTAAAGAGTAAACTTTCTGCAATCATTGGTTTTACCACGTTTTACGTATTCCCGATACGTATTCATTCTGTTGCCAAGTTATTTCGCGGTGTCGAAATTCGGTACATTTCTATCCATATAGTAGAAGTTTCTACGCGGGGTCGATTCAAGCAGAAATAGATCGATCGACAGTCGTCGATCGTTCGGCGAAATTCGTTTGCGAGTAACGAAACGTCCGCGTCAATTTCCCGGCGAAGTTGCTGGCGATAAGTATCGCGGAGAAAGTAACGTTCACCGCGACTTGGTGAGTTTTCCAGGAACCACCACGAGGAAAAATCTCGAGTCGGCCGTCCCTCGAGCGATCCGTCACATGGGTGCTCGCGATGGCCTCCAGTATTAGACGCGCGCTATTCGCCGAAACGTTTTCGCGCAAAATGTCCTCGGATGTAAAAGGCGGACTCAGGGGCGGAATCCTCGCCCATAAATTCCGGTTGTCCTATCCCTCGGCGACATGACGGAAGGTACCCTATACATCCTCGCCGGCGGCGGACTTAATAAAATGCAAAGACGACGAGCACACGTTGCCAGGACGGACTGACATATCGACGCAATACTAACCCGTCGCACGGATCCCCACCGGTGTAACGTCGTCGTCCTTGGCAGAGGGAGGACGTAGAAAAATCGCCCTTCCGCCGGAAAGGACGCTCCGGCATACCGTATAAGGCGCGACGACGCTAACTTCGTTATTCACGAGCACGCGAGCGTGCCGCGTTTTTAGACTTAGAATGATTCGGTATTCCGACTCGTTTACATGCAAAGGTAAAAGCCGATATTTTTGCGTGTTTCCTGACGGCCTTTTTCTCTACGAGATAATGTTTATTGAGACAAGAACAGAAGGGTGAACGTGCCCGGCATGATAATTTAAGTATCGCACTTTAAACATTCTTATGCGCTTGAAAATTATTTACTCTTTCCGAGATAGTTCAAAGGAAATTTTTGAATATTAAATCAGATTTTATTTAATCAGCTTAATGTATCATACTGTGAATTTATAATTAATAAAATTTATATTGTTATCTCGATTCAGGCCAAGTGTTCTATGAATAAAAAAGTAGTGACGTAAATTTACATTATGAAACTGACGAAATGGAAAGTAAAGAGCATTATTACTTCGATATCTCGACGATCATTATTAATTTAAGTGTCAAGGCCGCAATAAAAATAACCATTAAGAACCAAGGATGAATTGTCATTTGCATCCTTTCGTATAAATCGAGAAGAACAGAAGGATGAAAAAGAATGCGTTGAGAATTTAATGGAGAGAAGTTTGCTTATTTACTGCTCTATTATGAAATGGCGAGGCACTCTCGACAATAGACGGATTATTATGTAATAATAAAATGAGGATTACCAGAACAATGCATTATTCTCTACGCAATAATATTGCTTACACCGCATGCAGGATCCATTTATCAAAACGAAGTAAAATGACCTCTTCAAGGATTTATAATTGCATTCCGTTATATAATTATATTCCGTTTCGATGAATTTTTGATACATTTTATCGATCGCGAAGCTACTGATGATATCATATGATATTCATAGTAAACAATGTCTAATATGTTATGCGTTTCGCGCGAAGTATAAACTAATCGCATTAGTTTCGCAGTGTTTATGTATAATATGCACGGCATGCACAAACGGCTAAAATCATTAACGTGTCTAAATCTATTATATGCTAGCGTAAATTAATGACTTAATGTTTAACGCTGCATGAGAATATACGTCAACAAAGCTGGTTATGGCAAAATAGCTACTATAATAATACTGACAATAATTATATATATTTTTCAATCATTTTTTTTCACAATTTGTTTATTTTAGAAATTAAAACATTAATTTTAATTAAAACCTTTATTTCAATTTAAAAATTGATTAATTTTAAATTAATTTTTCATCTTTTGAAAAAAACGTAAGTAATTATTCGAAAATCACTTATTTTATTTTGTGGAAAATACTCGACGTATGATTATTTTTCTAACTGAACCAGAGAAATTTAATATAAAGGAGTGTTTGAATCTAAAAGATGTCTGATGATGATGATTAGATCCACAAGAGATTCTAAAAATTCCATAACTGAGCTTAAAAGATTCAAAAGATTAAACCTTAAACACAAAGGCACGAACTAATACATTCAATGCGTGATTTACATCCATCGTAGGAAATAATTTTCGTAAATTTAGCTCTAACTATCGACGTAACGAAGGATGGAAGAGGAGACAGTAAATGCATCTTGATGTACGCTTAAAAATGTCTAGAGAGACGTGGACGAGGGTATGAGCGTGTTCCATACGTGGACGTCGTTTAGCAACATTCGTTGTCGACGCGTGCGAAGGATACGAGAAGGTAGGACGGGACGAGAGGGTTTAACGCGTTAAGCCATCTTGTTTAATATGGCTTTATTACGTAGGTGGTAACGAACCGCCAGGAGGCCATTATGCAGCGATAAAATGTGCAATGCCCGTTGCACGTACGTATGTCGTTTCGTACGCGTGTATTCCAACCCTCGCCGTGATATGCCCATGCGCGTCGAACGGACCAGACGGGGCACGCGTTCGCGATAAACGCCTGCGGTCGTGTAAAGCATTACGGCATGGTCGCCATAGCTACGCAAAATTTAATTCGTCCGTGAAATCGAACATTACGTGCGCACGTAGCTACGCACAGGATTTTTTGCAAAAATTGCATTACCTCCGCGAGTGCCAGCGTATGTAGCTCGCATTCGCATTTGTTCTCTCGTGATTTCCGATGGCTTCTCGAACGAAGCAATCATCTTCTCATTTTATATTGTACGGGAGCTGCGATGACAGATCTCATTGGAAAATACGGCAACAAGATGACGTGTGTGTGTGTGTGTGTGTGTGTGTGTGTGTGTGTGTGTATGTGTGTACACACTGAGAAAAAAGATTGGCTGTTGCAATTTTTAGTTGTGTTAACCTATCCACAATGTCAATACAGGATTTCGATTGGCTAACGCAACCAAAAATTGGCTGCAGCCAATTTTAAAATGCTATGCCATATTTATCATCTAATTTGCTACAGCAGCCAATCTTTTCTTTTAGTGTATATACATGACAATTGCTGAATTTTCCTTATTTATCCCAATGTCCTGTATAATAAAGGTAAATATTCTGTACGTAGACTATGGCGTGAATTCAACGGATTGATAATTTCGATTATATTTTTTTTCGTGTCGACATCTTGTGAAATTTTATGGCCGAGAGAGTATTTTCTCATCGCGGCGATCCAACAATGAAGTCAACAATTTTTCTTCTCACCTGCTAGGCTAGTTGTAATACATGCGCCACCAGCATCTTCCATACTATCGCGGTTATCTTATTTATCCTTATCTTCCTCGGAATTTCCTTCCGACGCGAGTCCGCAATTCCCCCCCTCACGGGGGGGGCAGGCACATTCGTGTCACCATTTCTCTAGCTGCGGAGGACAGCAGGCAGCAAGGGGAACGGATGGTATCCGGGGGTTGCTTTCTCGAAACGCGAAGGGCGAAAGGGTGAGATGGATGAACGGTGTGAGGTACGTCAAGTACGTGTGCCGTATTTTCCGCAGAGTCGCGGCCTCATAGAATGTCGGGTGTCGTTGGCGGAGGCGCCGGAAACAGCCAGTCGAGGGTGGGTGCAGGTGGTGAAATAACGGGGGGCGAAGGGGTGGATGGATTTGGTTATGCGTCGCCACGTCCCGGCTGGATTTGTCGTCGTCACCTCCTGCTAGGGATGAGAGACTCGGTATAGAAGAGGGGTTCCTACCAGTACCTCCTCGGTACAACTTTGAAAGAGATCGAAACGCGGTGTAAATTTTTTCCCTTCATCCCTTCTCGCGGGACGTAGAACGTCGTTCGAAAAACGTCAGTTGCACCAGTCATTGTGACTGTGTAATTGAGATCCGAGTTTCGAGAAATTATCCTTTATACCTACAGATACATGTATTTTTAAATGCTTTGCGCCAATCTCGCAAAATATTTTGCGAGATTTATATATATCTAGAATATAAATCTACAATAAATCTACATAAATCTGTTGTATTGCGATTCATAGGACTGCAGTAAGCAAAGAAAAATCTGCAAAGAAAAATCTGATGATGCTTTTTTTATCTTTTTTTAAAATTTAATATCGGTTATATAATTAATTCTTTCGAGTCAAAATATAACATAGTTACTGACACTGGGGCTGTAAAATCTAAATAATTTATATTAATTAAAAGGCAATAATTAATTTTATTAGTAAGGTAATTCCCGTATATACACCGTACCTATCAAAAACTTAATTTATGAAGTATTATTTCGAGTACGAACTATATCAGTAAAAACTTTGTATTGTTCACTATTATGAAAAAAATATTGGAAATCCGAAATATTTATATTTCGTATTAAAAAATGAACTCTTTTAAACTCTTGTATTTTTGCCTATATATATCCTATAAGGATGGGATATATGACTATTCATAGGAGGAAGGGGGATACGTACGGTTTATGAAACATTTACAAATAATGCATATAAATAAGTCGTAAAATGACACAATAACTTAAAATGCATTTATAAAGTTTTATTAAGGAATAAAAATAATAAATATGTATATGAAGTAATAAATAATAATTATAATCTTCCCACATGTATTACAAGTGTTATGACATGAAGTACATATTTCATGTAATGCGTTTATTGCATTTAGTGCACTGAATTCAATCTGCCTACTTTGTATACTTTGTATACTTTGTATACTTTGTATACTTTGGGCATAGATCCTGCCCATTAAAAATGCCCAAACAGCTGGGATATACAAGACAATCCTCATCCTATTTTTTTCTGACTCCTGCGGCGTAAATCTCAGCGGCATATTTGTCGGAGTTATCCTATATTTTAATAAGTAAACATCGGATTTTTTATGCAGATAATTATGCAGATATGTACAAAACGTGCAAATTTGCACAAATGTGCAAATATACATAATATGCACAAATAAATATATATTTTTAGAATGCTCTTTTAACAAGACAAATTTCTATTTTGATGTTTCCAATCTGCTTTCTAAAAAAATATGAAATTGCACAAAAATCCGCTTATTAATAGGAATAAGCCAAATGTACAGATATAATACAAAGAAAATTGAATTATTTGGCATTTTCGACAAAGAGATTTGAATCGGTTCATTGAACTCATTATCATCTCTGAAGGATTAATAATTAAAGAATAATATTAATTTTTTTGCAGGAACATATATTAGTGAATATTATCATAATATTTCAGATTACATAATTTAGTGTATTTTTTTGTCAAAAACTGATCCGAGCGCGACGCGTGGAAAATATCTTCGTCAACACTGACTAAAATCACGATGCAATCTGTTACATCTACTTTTTCAGACGCAGTGTTACACGGATGAGAAAACGCTACATTTAAATTACAACCGTGCCTTTTGCGCAAACTCGCAAACAGACATGGCAATCTAAAAACAGCACTTTGTAGAGTCGAGAATTCCGCCTCTTTTTCGGATTTATGAGAACCGCGGGAGGGCATGCGACGTGTTAAACGTTTCTCTTCGGGGTTTTATACACACATTTGTATTACTTTTATCTCGACGGCGGTGTTGTGAAATATACTCGCGCATCAGTTCCTAGATGCAGTCGGATATGCTCGACAAATTTCGTGCCTTGACAAAAATAATAGAAGATCGTATTTCAGTACGAGCTCAAAGTACTTTACAACGGACATATCTAGATCGCGACAAGAGACACGTCTGCACGGACACTCCGAAAGTTTAAATCAGGAAGACAAAGCCCTCGCTTGTAACCTTTTTACGCGAGCTATAATTTTTCATTATTCCTTGAGAGATTTATTCAACAAGATAATCTATTATTTTGCTTATTAGTTAAATACAGATATTTTACATAAATGTTCTCTTGAATTTTGTCGAGATTCATATTTCGAGATCCAACATAAATGAGACAGAATTAATTTGTGATACTCTTCAACTGATCTGCGAAAATATTCGACAACCAATTGTGAATCAAGAGTATCATAATCCAATGAAGAATTAAATAGCAGAGAATAATACACGATTCTGTATTAGGACATATATAAAAGGGTAGAAATCGTTTGTTATTGTGAGATCGATGAGTCATGATACGTCGACATGGGCGACGCGGCGCCAGCTACCCTTTCTTTATCGGGTCACAATTTACCAGCTAGTATAGAGATCGCAGTTGTTTCTACAGCCTCTGATTCAACCTCTCCCGTTCCTATCTCAACCTGCTTCTCTTTCCAAGCTGCGAAACTCCCTCGGCTTGTTAATCTCGCTAACATCGCGCCACAGGTGGTGACCTCGTATTGTCTCTTCTCCGTCGTGGCCTCATCAACGTCAGCCGCCTTCTATATTACCGAATAGATTATTTACGGACTTAATAACACATGGTCTCTCCTTCCGCCTGACAAGCAGTTTCGTCTCAGCGTATATGTGTCGCATATGTGTTTTTCACGACCGGTCCCTAATATTTCTCTCATGCGGATTTTTCAGGGTTGTATAGGTTTTTAAATCAGATTCAATCGCCGCGCGAATCCCACAGGATTACCTCGGATTTGCGACACAGGGATTTGTACCGTGTCGTCACCCAACGTGCGGTTGCTATTGTGCCGATAGTTGGACACGAATCCCGTCGTCGACATTTCGTCGCAGTTAACGACGATTAGATACTACTCATTGTCTTTGATAGTCTGTTTAGAGGGATAATAACGTCCAATCCTTGTATCATCACGCGGAAATCTATTGAATCGCTTTGCAGTAAGCTTATGCCTATCGCGATACTGTCCTACGATCAAGGAAGCCCCTAACCTGGTGGATCATAACATTGAACGAACGAGCTTTCTCAAGTCACGAGACTGATACTGATGTGGTTCCGCTTATCTCTACATAAACGGGCATTATCCAGCGTTATGTTATGTTCTGCGCAAACTGTCTATTGACAATGGCAATTTACCGAAACTAGGCATACGTGATTTATAGCAAGTTTAATAATATTTAGAATTGTATATGTTAATTCATAATCTTGAAATCAAAAGTATTATTAAAAAGGAAATGTACTTATTGTTTGTTACCTACTTACACACAATCTGTTATAAATTAAAAGTGACGAAGGATATTTGCAGATTTTATATAAATTTTTCTAATTTTAATTTTTATTAATTTTATTAATTTTCTGAAAACAAAAATTAATTTTTTTATTTTGACAAATTTGTAGTGTTTTTTAAACATACAATTAAACATAAAATTATTGTTGAATTTTATATTGCTTACAGATTTTATTGAAAATCGTGTCTGTTTACTAGTTTATTATAAACTTATCTCTTAAAAATAAAATATATCTCTTAGACGTTAAAACATATCAATTAGAATGTTATAGTGGCTTATCAAAATCGTTTGCGAGAATAACTACTTGGAGAATTAAATGCCCTACTAAATTCTCTAACGTGGCTTTGCTTTTTTTCTGTTTCAGGGGAGAAACCGTACAAGTGTAGTTGGGAGGGCTGCGAATGGCGATTCGCGCGTTCAGATGAATTGACGCGCCATTACCGCAAGCATACCGGCGCGAAGCCGTTCAAGTGCCGGCATTGCGACCGATGCTTCTCCCGCAGCGACCATCTAGCTCTCCACATGAAGAGACACGTGTAATCAATCGTCTCCGCGAGCGGTCTCAGCCGCGCGTCACACTCCGCGGTTGAGACCGTCGAGACCTCTTCCTCGTAAAGATCGCGGAGATCTTCGACATTTGCATGCGATCTAACATTTTCTGAGGTCACCTAATAATATGCTGCAGGTAGAAAGCGATCGATTATCGAACGCCTAAACTTGATGAACAAACATCAAGAGAGAGATCTACGAAAGTAGCTGTATTAGGTATTCGAGATTTGCCAGACTTTATCGTTGATAAAAAGAATCAATTTTTGAGAAACACTTGAGGAGATCGATGATTAGCGAAACACCGTTTGGAGACAATCGAGTTTATGTCTAAAACAATCCAGAGAACAATTCGAAAGAAGGCTTGACGAGCAGATGGTGTATTATAAAGCAACACTTCATCGGAGTCCAAAGAATCATGTGTATAACGTGTATTTCCTCCAAGTATCCTGATGCGTAAAATCAGGAGGGAAAAAATAATTGACACTTGTCTTTAAGAGCCAAAGGGATCGCACGAAATAAATCATTGACCCAATTCGTGCGAATTTGAGGAGACGGAAACATCCATGATCAGCAGTGATCCAGAAGAAAAATTGCAGTCAATGTAATATAGGGAGGGGACCTCCGAGGAAATTGCCGAGCAAAGAAGTCGCCCGGGAAGTCTCGCACGAGAGACGTCAATCACTGCCAATTCGTTACATTCTAAGATCAGCGCTACCGTCGAAGATTTCAAGCTGCGACTTTAGCAACCGGAGGTCTTCGAGAAGCGAGAAGCTGACTGGAGAAAGCCTAAAGTTTTCATCCTCAATGGCGCGCGGCATAGGCGGATGTTCATTTGCGATAAAAGAAGAAGAAAATTGTAATGTTAAATAAAAGACACGCTCCTATTATATATAGTAATATGTATATAATGTATAATTATCTATTATATAATATAATGTAAGTATATAATATATACTTACAATATATAATATTATATAATATATAGATATATATATATATATATATTGCTATATATATATATTTATACATATATATCATAGAACAAATCTTCTCTATCTTTTTCAAAACGATCGAGTCAACGGTTGTCGCATTTACCGATGAGATACGTCGGGTATCACGAGCGCCGTATCGCGTGCACTAAAAACTAGAGGAAAAAAAAACATAGATTTCGCGAGGACAATAATGCAAACTGTCGGTGCCAAACGTTATTTCCTTTCTCTTGCTTTTTCTTTCAGGAAACTCCGCGAAGACATTCGCGGCTAAAAACGCGCACGCCGGCACTCGCGATACCGCCAGCGATCTTTTTCGTATCGTAATCGCGCTCTCACGCAGCGGAGAGTCGAGACGGACGCGACGCGTGGTAATTGAATACGTGATTTCGACCAGTTTCGACGGCAACGAAGATTCGCTGTATCGGGTGCTAATCCTGAATTTACAATGCGAATTACAACGCGCGAATTACAACCGATTCCACCGCTACCGTTCCAGCTCATTCACAAAGAAGCTTACAAATGCGAGATACTGTTTCGCTTTGTTACTTACAGCTAATTTTTACTAAATGCTGACGCACTCCAGCTTTCAGGTAATCCACTCGATCGTCATTGTTGACGCAGCGCTTTTTTATTCTTGCGGAAAAAAAAACCTGATTGAATTTTGCATTTTTGTGGGGGAATGTAAAGGGCTTTTTCTCTCGTGATCTTTTCCGACTGTAGCATTACTCGAAACATGCGCGGGTAAGGGGATCGTTCGATGAAACGATCATCATGAAAAACTCAGCAGAATACAAATGAATATATATATTTTTTAATATTCTCGTCATACTCATTAAAACAATGTAGATAAGCAAGTATATTACGGGCTGTATAATCCGCATAAGATTTTCGTACGCTTTTCACGCAGCCGAATATTTCGCGAATGATTCCCTGCCTCGTACATGATCTACGACAGACAGTCAACTTTATCATCTTGTATCCGCGAGCGCTTCTACAACATATGGCCATCAGCGGGAGATTGCTCGTCTCGCTCGTCATCGATCTGCAAAATCTCGATATTTAAAATACCGTGTGCAACAAAATAATCAAGGCGACAATGCCAAAAAGCAAAAAAAGGGTACGAAATAAATCGAAATCGTTCGCAATGTAACTCATCAAAAACGAAGGAAGGAGGACATGCTTCAAAAAGACTAATCTTACCTGATCGTAAGAGGTGAAATAGTCAAGGAGACGAGAAATAAAAAAATAACTAAATTTTAAATGTTCAGTGGCCAAATAAATTAATTGATACGCACGTAGAATCTAAAGATATACCGTATCTACTGAGTAAGCCCGACTGACGGAAGGTCGGCACGGTTCGTACGAGTGCATGTGCATGCGAGTATGCGAGTATGTTAAGTCTGCGTGGGTCGTCGATGAGCGCGTGTATACGTATTTGCGTGTGTGCATGCGCGCGCGCATGTGTGTGTGTGTGTGTGCGCGCGTGTGTGTGCGTGTGTATGTGTGTGTGTGTGTGTGTGTGTGTGTGCGCGCGTGTGTGTGTGTGTGCGTGCGTGCGTGCGTGCGTGTGTATTTTTTCCATAGGTATTCCATACCTGAAAGATAGAGAATTTAAGGGAGGAGACGAGCTGAACACTTAGTTTGTATATTGTGCAATTTTTTCAATGTTTCATTATTTGTTACCATGTTCACGATTAATTATAAATATATATATATATATATATATATATATATATATATATATATATTATATACATTTTTAATATATATCACATATAAAGAGAGATCTTTTTTTTATAGATAT
>Ga0157364_1006399_pt1 | contig 12093 bp, 4 predicted proteins | sample AttsexASBM2_FD_111476 | JGI IMG/M metagenome (GOLD analysis project Ga0157364, IMG submission 111476) | Fungus gardens microbial communities from leaf cutter ant in Ribeirão Preto, State of São Paulo, Brazil - Atta sexdens ASBM2 | ecosystem: Host-associated > Fungi > Mycelium > Unclassified ...
GGGCGAGGACTCCCTGCCCCCCCGGGAGAGAGGAGCGAAGAGAGGGAGGGAGAGAGAGAGAGAGAGAGAGAGAGAGAGAGAGAGAGAGAGAGAGAGAGAGGGGCTCGTGCACGCTGGATGTCGTGAAGCGCCGTCGACGCCGCCGACGACTGATACTACTACGACGACGACGTCGAGCGACGTGCACGCGATCCGATGATGCATCCCGATCCGGAGATGATGGAGCGACTCTGGGCGTGGGATCGAGTCCTGGCCGGTCGCCGGGTCATGGAACGTGTCATGGAATGGATTTTCTTAGATGTATGGTGCTGGATGTATCGGCGAGCAATGGGAATCGAACGTGAGAACGTCGACGGCAACGCAGTGGCGTCATCGTCGCTGTCCCAAGAGACATCCGCGTCGTCGGGCGGTCCGCCCACCGATCCAGCATCTGTGGGGTGCAAGAGCGAGATGTGCCGGTATATCGCCGCCGGCGAGAAGACGCTGCTCTGGGAGAACAGCGCCTTTTTCGTCAATCTCTACCTCTTCATCGTGCTCATCGCGACATTCTGGTGAGTCCAGTCGCCAGTCGCCAGTCGCCAGTCATCAATCGGTCCAGTCTTGATGCGCGTGCGTTATTCCTTCTGTTGTTCCAAAGCCGCTTTCTTCGACCTACGTTGTAAAAAGCAAACAAAGGAAACGTTCTTTCGAGCACTCCCGCGCTCGTCGACTCGTTTTTCATCTGTTCGCCGCTCCGGCAGTTTCGCTCGCTTGTTCGCGACGTTCATGTGAAAGATCTCTCTCTCATAATGCGAGCCTTCTACAATAAGCCATTAGTCCTAAATTAGAAGCCAGAAGCTAAAAATTAACGACTGTGATTGGTCAATTTCTAGCTTCTTACCTCTGATTTGACTAATTGTAGAATGTCTCTTATCCTTTGTTTTCCAACACAGCATTGCTTCCGCTGGAAATCTCTATTCTTGAAATGGAGTTATATGAAAAACTAAGGAAATACTTATGCCCGTACTTCATAGTCATCAGGCCTTATGGGTCTTCTACAATAAGCCTTATTAGTCATAAATCAGGAGTCAGAAGCTAAAAATTGACGACTGTGATCAATTTCCAGCTTCTAACTTCTGATTTATGTTATGATAGGCCACTGGCTTATTGTAGAATAGAATGCCTGTTATATTTAAAATTTCCTTAAATTTATCTTCGGATGCTCTATAAATTATTTTATTGGCTACTGAGCATCTAAAGATAATTTTAAGGAAGCCTTAAATATAAAGTCTGACTATGAATACAGATATTAATATGCATTAAATATACTATTACATAGTATTTCTCGAGTTTTTTGTATACATTCCTTTTTAAGAATAGCGGCTCAGGTCTTTTATATTTGAACTAGTTTTTCTTTGTTATTGGTATATCCAGACAAAAGGTTCAATATAATTAGAATAAAGCACATTTCCTATGCTCAAAATGAAAGGATCGGGACATAATAGACAAATAACAGGAACAAGCATTAAATTTCAACCTTAGAAGTGCTGTAACATTGACTTCGCTTTCAGCAGAGACAGCAGCTTTTTTAAAATTCTTCAACACGATTGATTCCTGCTTTCAGTTCCTTCAGTTCGGATCTAAACCAATTATATCGAGGTATTTTATAATCATTGCAAAGATGTTGCTTTCTGAACGTAGTCATTTGTTATTTCAATATTGCTCGAGTAATATTGCTTTATGGATGTATTTTCAATTTTGTCGAAGATAATTTTTCGTTTTTTTATTCATATAGCATAGAAACTTGCAGCATCATCACTACAATATTTGCAATATTATTGCAATATTGCAGAAATGATCTACTCGGATAAAAAGGGAACTCGGAGGAAGATTCGGAGAATTACGCAGTTCGCGAGAGAACGTTTCTTTCCATTTAAAGAGCTATGCGTTTAAAGGACACGGTTTCTCCCATTCGCCGTCACTCTCGGCTCTCTAGTCGTCATCGACACTACGACTTGTCGGCTTTATATTATTACGTTGACGGTTATCGTTTTTGTTGCGTCTTTCCCGTCTTCACGTGCACGTTATGCGACGTGCCGCGCCTCCGACCGTCCGTGACGTCACGCCGCGCGGCATTACAGCTGTTTTACGTTTTGTGTGCACAAGAGTAACTTCGCCTTCTAGGTCAAGGCCCCCTTTCCGAACGGACGGACGTGGAGAATTGGCGCGATACGCGCGCGCGCGCGCGCGCGCGCACGCACGCACGCACGCACGCACGCACGCACGCACGCACGCACGCACGCGCGCGCGCGCGTAATCGGACAAGTGTGTAGTGTGTCGTAATCGCGTGTCCGATTATTCGTAGTAAAGCGCGTAAATGCGCGGTGTTATTTGGAATGACGACAGCGTCAACAAGACGTACTTCATCGTCCGCTGTTTACGTACATATATTGACGCACGCTTCACTTCCGGTATGCGAGTTTTCCTATCTACACGCTTATACTTCTTTCACTTACTTACGTTTTAAAGCTTCTTTTATGTCTTCCATCCAATTTGCGGTTTTAATTTACATCTTTTATATTTGATTTAAGTTCTCATTTTTTATTTACGACGTTTTTACATACTTTACCTCGCTTCCTTCCTATGCGAACGAAAAATGCTCTTGCGATCTGCGTAGTTTTCTTAATCTTTTTCCGAATTTTTGTTCAATTAGATAAAATAATAATATAACAAGTTACGCTCGGCAAAATATTAAGTTTGTTCTTTTACGGTTTTAATTTGTGCTGTATGGATATAACATTCTTCAATGAAAAAAAAAAAAACAAAGACTAAATTAATCCTTAATATACACACCTTTGGATTATTCGTGCATTTCTTTATTCTTGTGCATTTCCTTTCTTTGAAATACTATCTAGTCAAATATACCTTTCTCTTTTTTATTCCTAAAGAAAGTTTGGCAGCTAAAGAACAAGTTTTGTGCGTTGCCGACCTCAATTCGTGCGTATCCTTTAACTGACATAACTCCGAAGTTCACTTCTAGGTCATAAATGACTCAACGTGTGTACAGAGTGTATATTTTTTGTAATTAAACAATTTTTATTTTTTTTCTTTATATCCAACTAATTCTCGGTTGTATTGCGGGAATATTTCACGAATTATTAAAAAAAGAATTTAATCTCAAAATAGTATAGTAATAAACATGATTTTTGGCACTCTTGTGCTAAATGTTGTCATAGTAATATCATATATAATATTATGTTGTCTGTAATGTTTTAAAGAACATTTTCCTAATAAATTATAAGTTTTTTTTAACACAATAGTAACAAAATGTATTGTTCAAAATGTAAATGCAATATTTCTTCAATTTATATTTCATTCATGCATATTAAAAAAAACATAATTTTCAAGTTACTCAATAACTAAACTTTTTGGACGGTCGACACTTATATTTCTTTATTGTAGCTTGCAATGTCAATTTTAAGGTATTGAATCATATTTTTCCTTTAAACATTTTTGTTTCAGTTTTGCATTTTTATATGAAACAGCATTTTTCTTATTTTGTTAATTATATTTAGTTATAACAATTTATTTACAATTTATTATGAACATATACATTTGTACAAATACAAGATCAAAATATAGGTAAAAATCGTTTAATAATTTTTATATACTTATAAAAATGATGAAAATTAATCCAGAACACGAATGGTTGAACATGTGTAGTAAAAGTGTCCAAAAAAAAGGGTATGTACTAAGATTAATTTAATCAAATAAATAATTTTTTTCTTAGATTCTTGATCGAATAATTTTTCTCAATTCAATTCTCAATGAGATGCGATTAATCCAGTTAAGCATAAATGTTTACAAAAGATTGAGAAATGATCTGAATGTGAATATCATTAAGAGCAGTACAACGTACACAGTACACGTACAAACAATTTGTTTTCCTCACGATATAATTTATAAATTTAAATAAAATGAAGATGACGTTTGCTACGCATCGAAATGATAAATCAAATTTTTTATTTCGCGTATTGATTTTTGTCGCGCCAGTGTGTGAATTGTTTATTGGATAAGATTGACAGAAATGATTTTGTAATGAATTATATATGTAATACGAGTACGTACACATAATACATACTTAATATATAATATAGAAATAAATGAAGATCCATACCTCACAAATACAGAAAAACCTGATGCCTTTTTCAGTCGAGATAAAATAGATGGATGCAGGGAGTCCATTGTACGAGAATGACTGCTAAATTTCAAACTTTTTACAGAATTTATGTATCAATGGATTGTTTCAGATCTTTTTATACACGATATTCACATTTTTGTAAGATTTCGAGAGTCCTTTCGGTATAAAACAGAATACTTAAAGACCCCAGTGAAAAATTTTCAAATTCTTTATATAATTTTTCAAAATTTCTAAAAATTTTATAAAATTTTAAAAAACTTCTCTAATTTTTTATACGAATTAGAATACTTTTCAGAAATGCTGAGACAATTTGGATTTTTTTTAGAATTTTTTATATATATAAATTCCGAAATATTCAAAGATTTCTTATTCTATAATTTTCGAAAAAGTTTAAGATATTTTCAGAAACATTCATAAATTTAAAATAAGAGAAATTCTTAAAAATACTATAAGATGTAGTGAGAATTTTTTTTTATCAGGAGAAACAAACAAAATCCTCCGTCATTTTAACTACAAACAAATAGATCTTACTTTTTTGTGGTATTATTTCCTTTGTTACACGACAAATTTTATATATATATATATATATATATATATATATATATATATGTGTGTGTGTATATATATCGATTGTGACTAAGAAATTCTTGAGAAATTCTTGCCAGAAATCGATTTATCCTTATTTTTTCATTGTACTAAATAAATTAGTATCACGACTCTTTCTGGTTGCTCATTGATCCAAACGGTCTTATGCTATACTTATACATTTTACACATAGAATAACCTTAATTGTAACACGTGCTGTTTGTTGCAGGATCTATACTTTAATGGGAATGACGTCACCATTATTTCCATATAAACTTGTCGCCGTGTATTGTATTAGCCAATTGATAATCGCTTACAAATTCATGGACACTTTGGCCCCTGCAGTGTAAGTTATCGAAAGAAAATTATTACTCGCATTATGGCATCGCATTATTGTACGCTCATTACGTTGCACTTATATTTATTTCGTAGAAAAATAATCGTCGAGATAATTCGCTGAATAATATTAATCGAGATAAATCGCTGAATAACGCGTATAATATTTCCATCATCAAATTATCTCCGATATGATTGTATTTGTCAATCATTTGCTTATTAATAGTAAAATTAATAGTAATATTAATAGAACTCGAAGATATTTCAGTAGTCGCTCGTAACAATCTTGCTCTCAATTGAAAAGGACTTGAATAAAAAACAAAAAAAAACAATAATAATCTTGATCTTTTATAAATGTAGGGAGCAAAGGGAGTGCTGTGGACTTCACTGGGTATGGCAGACCTTGAAGAAGTTGCGGAGCGAAAAACCAGGATTGGTAAAATTCTCTTTGTCTTCTCACAAGGAGGGAATCTTGAAAAGATCGAAAATTCTAATCTTCTGTTTCTAATCTTAATATTCCGTTTACAATTTTTCAGCATTGCATCGTCCTTTGTCTCGTGGCCTTCTTCCTATGGTTCCTCGACCACGTCCATACATCAACCCTTTGCTTCATGTACTACGGCATGTTACTGGCATGTATGCTACTGCGATTTCCCCTAAAACTGTTTGACAAAGCACGGGAGTACCTCTTGTCACACAAAGGTAATCGAAAACGTCTAAATTTTCCTGACAGAACAGAAGACTCGAATCTTAAATCTTAAAGATTGACTCTAGAAGTATCCATACCAAGAATCATTATTGATAATTTCTATTTTTTTAGATTAGTATTATAGTAGTATTATATTTCTTGTGTAAAAATAGCTGTTTTAATTTTTTTATTTTTATAATTATATATTTTTTATGACGAAATATTTTGTTTTTCATCACTTTCTTTGTCTTCACAATAATTTATTCGCTTCATCCTTTTAAGATAAGAAATGTTAATACTTTTAGTGTAAACGATTAAACATAAATGATTTAGTTTTTAGATTTAACGTAATTAACTTCAATTTTGGACTATTTAACAATATAATTATGTACAATGTATAATTATCTAACTTTAACTGAAACACTTGATTAGGAGATGTAATTAAAGAATATATTAATCTTTAACTAAGAGAATTTTTAATTTCAACACAAACCGAAGATCATATATTCGATCAAAGCGGATCTTATTACCTAATAATTAGCTTTATGTGAATTTTTACAAATTCCAGTTTAAGCAAACGATTTACGCACCGATTATTTGTTAGTTTTGAAAGCAGAATTAAATTTATTGAAAAAATTTTCTCTTTTATCTCTCCTTCATTGAACTTCGACATTGAACTTAAATCTTTATTAAACTTTTTTTACACACAATTTAATACGATAATATTTCGTTATATTAACGTTTACATGAGGAAACATTTTTAATTAATCTCACTTATTTTTCAGACTGGCAATGTGACAGTGAAATCGAGGATGAGTTTTTACCTGTGGTAACAGAGGCGAGTCTGCTGGTATTAACTCGAGTGGGGGAGACGGGCGATCATTCGCCAACACCGACGAGTGTGCAATCGGACACTCAGAATGGTATGTGTTTGACGAATTACTTATCACTTATTATAAGTATAAATATAGTATAAATATTAATATAGTATAAATTCAACAAATCCTAAAAAAACTCGCGATTCAGATACTGGATTTTAAATATTTTCGTAACTTTTAGAGATTATCGATTACGCAATTTTTCATATTTATTGCTTTATTTGCTCGATAATTTAAAACAAAATAAAATTTTTAATCTCTACTCACCATTCAATCTTCTCTACATCTTTACATCTCGTCGCATTGCTTGCAGATTCTTTTTATGACGAGGATTTCATAGAGGGCCTCCAGGAGATAGCATTCAATATGCCCTCCCATGGAGAGGGTAGCACCGACGGTGTCGAACTATCGGAACTGGAGCTTAGCGTCGGCGAGAACGACGCCGAAGAGGACGGTATAAAGTTTCAGAGCGGTCATTTCGAGAAGAGTTCCTCTTCCGAGGAGGAAGTCTTCGACGCGAAGAAAATCGCGGCCAGCAGCGATGAGAGCAACGGCGATAGCGACTTTGAGATAATCGACAAGGAGGAAATAGCAAAGATAGAAATGTGATGAAATTCGATCGAGGTGCAAAAAAATACGGAGAGATTATCACGCGCGACATTACGTTATGATGTAAAACTGAAAGAAAATCATCTCTGATCTCTGTAACCGGCCGCGAACGAGATAAAAAATTTAATCCAGCAACGATAATCAATAGCAACTTCGCTTGAAGTACAATTGTCTCAACCGAATGTGATGGTAAATTGAGATAAAGAAAATAATATATCATTTAAGTACATAATTGTCTTTCGATCGCAACGTTGTACTCGCGCGCGTACAAAGTATCGATCTTGGTCGATGCGATTGGAAGATGCGAAGAAAGCAAAATTTATTTATTTAGACAACTTCAGTCGAACGCCCGTATCTTTTGTTCTCTACCGCATCTAGTCTTGCGCTACTCTCTCATTGTAAGAAAAGTAACGAAGAGTAGAAAGGCGGGGACTTAAAGAATAAGGGAACTCAACTGTAGATACATACACATATATATATATATATATATATATATATATATATATATATATATATGTATATATATATATATATACAATATGATACCACTGGTATTGTATTTAATGTTTCTGGATGATTAAATAGGCGTATGTACATTTGCAATGTAATAAATATGCACCTGTGTACAAACGTTTTAACCTGAAGTCAGTTTGACCTAATTGCTACAATTAAGCAATTGCAATGGCGTTGACAGTAAGAATGTGAAAGGTATCTAAATACGATCAATAAAAAGCTGCACTCCGGTAGCGCAAACAAACATTTTAGATGTAAGAATGTATTATATTGTAACATGTGTCTGTGAGATGTGTAAAAAAAAACAAATGCGCGTGAAGCATCGACGAAGTGTTTGTCGAGTCTGACGCGTTTTTGTAGCCCGTTTATAATTGATGTTTACCGTCATTCTCTTGTCTACGCATCTCATATATTTGAAAATACACGACAGATGATACAAAAATACGCTGTTGTTATTATGTACACGGCCTTAAAAATAATAAAATAGATTCTCTCTGATTTCTGCAGTATTCGCGAAGTAGCAAAAAGGATTAACGTCAAAATGAAATAAAATTTTTAAAAATGTTATTAACATTATATTTACGTAAAACTGATTTGATTAAATCTTTTATACTTTGATTTCTTGTACGCATAAATATTGTGTACATATTTTTTATATTTAAAATTTTTTTATTTTCCCTTTTGCACGTCGCGAATTCTTTTTGAATATTTTACTTGCATCTTTTAATTAATCACACATTCGCGATTCTACGTTATGCAGGAACTTTCATTTAAGATATCTTTCGAATTTACTTTGCACTCAGATTTGATATCGCTCTCCTTAATATCTTTTATAACCGTCAATGTATTATTTACAGTAATCGACACTGCATTATTTACATCAACCGGCATTGTGTTATTTACATCGACAGTTTTTGAATCAACTGGTACTGTATTACCTATATCAGCCAGGACGGCATTATTTACATCAACAAGTTTCGAATCTTGTGATTCGTCTCCTTTGGATTGCACAGAAATGATCGGACGAGCGTTCTTCCTCTCCGGTAACACCTTTAAAAATGCTTTTTGCCAGGTATCACCCTCCGAGACTCTCAATAGTATTTCAAAAACTGGAAAAGTTCAATCATTTCTTGAAAATGTAAACTTCAATGACATGACTCACTTATTGTTAAAATTTGATTAATAGAATAGAATGTATGTTTAAATTCTTAATTTCTCTCATTAATTATCAAAATAAGATTAGAGATGCTCACAGAAAACGACAATAATATAATAGCTTTAGAAAATTTATCTCTCATAATGCTTACCGTGATCAATAGTCAACACTTTTCTTGCTTTCATCTGTAGGAATTTATCTAATGGCAATCGACCGTGTTTGACGTTCGCCTCTCTCGCTAATTTATGACACATGCCCTACAATTTAAACTTTTGATAGAAATTCGTAAAAAGGGACGACTAGCCAAAAAAATCTCACCTTATGTGCATTGTGATCAACGAGACCACCTATAACGTACACGCAATCATGTTCTAGATGATCTATCACGTTATTTGATTCGCTCGTGAGATATATGATCTTATCTTTGGGATAAACGTTTATGTACGGCTCCGTATGAAAACTCACCTGTAATTTAATGAAATTTAACAGTTAATTTAATAATTTAAAAAAGGATTCTCCATGTTTAAAATGAAAAAAATTTACATTTTATAATAAACTTTATTATAAAATGTGCGAGGTTTTTTAATAAATAGTAATCCAATGTAATTTAATTCAGTGTAATCCAATAAAATTTAATAGCCAATTTTATAATTTGATAGAAGGATGTTAAAAAAAAATCGATTTTTGTCCAATGATTAACAAGTTTGTACAAACATGATGTATTTATCAAATTTTAATGTTCCCTAAATGCAAACTTTTTAATAATTTTATTGTATCTAGGAAAACAAAATCTAATAAGAAATTCTTCGTTTTTTCTGCTTTTACATCTTTTTAAAAACAATTAGTCCTTTTTTAACATCTTCCTTTATTGGATAGATATAAAGACGGTTTATAATGTGAATTTTAATTTCACTAAAAGTGAGAGGAAGTGTTGACTTATATGCAATCACATACATCCCAATGCTTATATCCATTGTGCTTCTCCATACTGATTCGTGATTTGCCAGTAAAACTAGTGAGGGAAAATTGCATAGGTGCCGTAGCTCTTCTATTCAAAGTATAGCACCTTAGTATTTGTTTCGTTAGCTTAGCGATATCCTTATCGATCATTAATTCATCGAATGACAAGTCGATGGTTACCGTGAGCGTGCAAGCACTCTCAGCCATGGTGCTTTTCTTTAAGAACTTTCTGGATGGACCTAGGCTTAAGTTATTTGCACGTGCAAATGCACGTTTCTCTCTTGCTTTAATCCTCTCTCGCAATCTGCATTGATAAACATACAATTAGAAACTAATTCAAAAATTAGTAGAAAAGACTGCATAAATAAATTTCCTTCCGTGTAAATAAAAATGAATATAAAAATTAGTAAGGAACTACATATTAAATCTCTTTCTTGCAAATTATTATAAGTTAACGTAAGGATTGTAAAAATCATATATATATATATATATATATATATAGGTTGATACAATTTGAAACATGATATTCTGAACAAAATAAAATAATCCAATTTTTGAGGTTCAAGTTTGATAACCCAGGGAATCAATTATGGATTTTGAAACAAAGTAAAAGTTAAAAAATGGACAAATTATTGGTCAGTTGTGTATCTTGTGAAGTGACATGAAGATTACAAAAGTAAATTCACTGGATGTTGGTCAATGAATAGGAAAAAATTTAACTTGGACAAATGGATTCAAATTTTATTTTATGTTGTTCAGAATTGAACCGTTTTTGAAATTGTACTACTTTACCCTACAGGTTTTTATAAATAAGGAGATTTATTGTAGGCGCCTTGGGGTAAAATGATGCGATGGGGTCATCGCAATTTACAGATTTTCGTACGTTGCTGCCGCGTGACATCAGGAGTTCCTAACCTCTTCTCGCTTTTTCGCTCCAACCACTTCTTCTCTCTCAGCAATCTTTTCAATTGACGCTTGCTCATATTCATCGGTGGCTCGGATAATTTATCCGCGACCATAACCGCGTTATCCTCCGTAGAATTTACGTCATCCATATCGTAAAATTATTAATTTTGCCCGGCATGAACCACGTGAATCATGCTATTGTGCTCAATCTGTTTTCTGTTTATTTGTTTCTTTTTCGAATCTCCATAAGAGCGGTCTGTTCTTTTCAGAATTGCGAGAAAATTTCAAGCAATGCGAACAGACCTATATACAGGGTGTCTGAAATCAGAATGTCTGTTGCCCTGAAAAGATGTAAATAACTAATCATTTCGATGGTTTTAAGGAATTAAAGCAGTAAATTGTTGACTGCATAAGTCGTTAAACTCTTGAGGTCTCCAAACTTTGCTTTTTTTTAACATGTCCAATAAAATCAGTTCTGAAGGGATTAAAAAGACAAGTCTAGAAAAAAATGTTTCATATGTAATTATATATAATTATATAAAATTATATAAAATGACATAATTATATATATATATGTATATATATATATATAAATTAACATATTTTATATACAATTACATATATTATACATAAAATACGTCCATATATATATATATAACATTTTTTCGCAGGTCAGATTATTCGAAATTTTTCGACATTTTTTTCTGAAGAATTAAATAAATATACGAAAATGAAGTTATTTATATATGCGTTATTTATATATACAATACAAAAGAAATATATTGGAGCTGAGGGGGATCTTCTAAATAATTACCAAAAACCAAAAGCTATACGGATAATTTCAGACACCGTGTATATATTTCTAACGCGAGGTGATAGCTCCATCGTAACCTCTATTAAACAGATCGGGAGTTTACCGCCATGATCTGACCTGCTGATTGGCACCGTCAAAATATTGAAGAATTATCGAGTTTCATATGCGCGATTGTCACTCGGAATGGCATAATCATCGCCCGAGAAAGACGGCCGTCGCCGTATTCGAGAGTTCCATTGATCGATCAGGATGGCTCGATGTTAACCGTCAAGCAAACCTAAAAAAGGATCGTATCAACATCGTTTCTTTTATTATATCAAACATGTGAGCTTCTTCTGGATTTCCATTGCGACATCACGCATTATACACGAAGAAAGAGATATCTGCATATACACACACACACACACACACACACACACACACACACACACACACACACACAAACACACACACACACACACACACAAA
>Ga0157364_1006400_pt1 | contig 12093 bp, 11 predicted proteins | sample AttsexASBM2_FD_111476 | JGI IMG/M metagenome (GOLD analysis project Ga0157364, IMG submission 111476) | Fungus gardens microbial communities from leaf cutter ant in Ribeirão Preto, State of São Paulo, Brazil - Atta sexdens ASBM2 | ecosystem: Host-associated > Fungi > Mycelium > Unclassified ...
AATTTAAATTTTTTTTTTTATAAATAAGTTTTTTAATTTTATTTTATTTAATTTTAATTTAAAAATTTATTCTTTTTAAAAATTTTTCATAACACGACCAAATTTTGTTTTTTTTTTTTTTTTTAGAAAAATCATTCTGTAGTTTTATAAAAACTCATATTTATAAGCACTTTTCCAACCTACAACATGGCGGTGAGTTATGTGACCTGAGACTACATCAAATGACGCTCAGTGTCCATACTGTATGTATTTATAATGTGACCAAGGAGATGTGGGTATGAATGAAAGGTACAGACAGCAACAAGGAAGAATAAGAAGAGAGAGTGATAGGGAGTATAATAATAGGAATAATAATGGAATAAAATAAATGGAATAAGGAGAGAATTGATCGAAAGGGGTGATGAAGAGGAAAAAAAGATAAAAGGAATAATGATAGAAAAAATAAGATGTGGAAAAAATAGCTGGAAGTATCAAGAAATATTAATTCTACATAAATAGAGATCTGAAAGAAACTGGAGAGTTTAAGGGAATCGATGGAAGAGAAAAGAGGAGTGAGAACAATAGTGGGAGGGAATTTTAATGCAAGAACGGAGAGAGGTGATTTGAAGGAGAGGAATGTGAGGAGAAAGAGCAAGGAAGGAATTCAAAGAATAAAAAAATAAACGGAGAAGGAAGAAAATTGTTAGAGTTCAGTGAGAGAGGATAGATAATTTTGAATGGGGGGATAGAGGAAGATAAGAAAGGGAAATGGACATTGGGTACTTCGGTTCTTCGGCCGAGCCACAGATGGCACTGCCGCCATGCGGCCCCTAAGCCTGAGCGGTGCTTCTCGACACGTGGTACAATTTTCCATTAAACGATTTCATTATATTAAACCCGTGTTGCATATCCCGTGCCATCGCTTTTCCTCGCATCACGTCCCCAACTGTTGCGGACCCTTCTTTTTTTTCTACGGATTTTAAAGTGAAAACGTGATAACGTCTCAACCGAGGATGACGAACACGATGAAACAGATCGAGGCTTTGATTCGCCGCCATTAACAGTCTTCTCCAACTTCACCAACGAAGTGACCAAGAAGCGGCATCATCAGTTAACATACCGTCTCTCTCTGAGACTTACAATCATCTAAGTAGTCGTGTAGAGAAATATCATTACGACGATCTGGCGACGACATAAAATCTTTCACAAAATAGCTACGTTACGAGTACACAATCGTCACGGAAGCAACACCTGGTTTGCCACCTGTTTGCCACCTCAAATGCAAACACGTTTGATGCTAGACAAGCTCGATCAAGCAGAATTTGACAGGTTAGTAGATTATGTCGCGCCTACCTACGAATTCGCGCATGCCTCAGCATGAACTCATTAAAACGTTGAAAGAATTTTTCCGAGACAAAGTTCCCATTATTCGCCGTCGTATAGAAATTTTATTTTAATATTACGACAAGTCGATTCCGATCACGGACTTTGATCGCATCAACTGTCACGCAGCCGACTTCGATCGTTCTAAGTTGTCTTCACATCCTTCTTTTGTTGCAATCATTCTACTCTAAGGATAACAAGTTAAAGAAAATCGCTCTCTGCATGATTGAGAAGAACCAAGACACTTTATTCAAGGACATCGTCGCAGAGCTCGAAGCACACGCGAACGTTTCTTCCGGCTTAAAAACACTGAAAAATACAACGAAACATTCTCAACTTTCAGTGTAAAAGGTCTCGTTGTTTAAAAAGAAAAACATTCCGAAACGGAAACGCTGGAAGGTAGCAACAAGCTCGCCGTCGCAAGTATAAAGTGTAACGGTTATGGCGGCATACATCCACGTGCAAAATGTACTTTCCACGACGCGATCTGTAATAAGTGTTCGATCAAAAGTCACATCGCGAAAGTGTCGCTCAAGTGCCGAACAGACGAAAGATAATGTAGCGTGAGTATAGAACAGTGATCTAAAGCGCCGTTAAATCAAGTAACATCAAAATTCACTCGCTCTCCGCGATCGATAAATGTCGATGACAATATGTGATTTCCGTGCTCGGTAACCCTGTAATTTTCCAATATGATACGGGGTCAGATATTACGGTTATTGGCAAGAAAGATTGGATTCGCCTCGATCACCAAAACTTGTTCCGAGCGACACGTCGTCAAACACACTGGCGATAATGAACTTGACATTATCGGCAGATTTTATTGCGCAATTTGAGCCCTCGATCGCATAGGTGATATTTACATCGACGTCGCGTAGCGAGACGACATATGTCTATTCGGTTCAAACATCAGATAGTCTTAATCTATGGTCCGTATCGTTATCAAATTTGCCTCAAACTATCTGTGAAGATCACGCACAAAACGCTTGTGCATCGTTAATATCCGAGAATGTACCTGCTACGAATTTGTCGTGCGAACAGTCCGCGTATCCTTTGAGTGCGGTCAATCGCGAAGTCGCGTCAGAGCACGACACATATCTCGAAAACGTCCTCCATCGTTTTCCGAATCTATTCGCTAAAAGAATTAGGCACGTGCCGCGACTTCAAAGCAAAGCTTGACCTTGCAAATGATAGAAATCTGATCGCCCATCATTATCGCGAAGAAAAAGAACGGCAAATTCCGTCTGTTGATTTTTCAACGGGATTTAATAACGCGATTATGGACAACAAGCACCTGCTGCTCTCAATAGAAAGATCATGTCAAAATTGAATGGTGATTGCTTCTTCAACTTATTGGATCTCAGTGACGCGTTCTTCCAATTGGAGATTAACAAGGCTCATCGTGACATAACAACTATTACAACACCAAAAGTACTTTAAGATTTAAGCGTCTACCTTTTGGAAAACGGCTTTATTTTATATATTATTTTATATTTTTATATAATTAAATTTTATATAATTAAATTATATAATTAAAATGACTCCAGCTATTTTCCAGCAGGCGATGGATCTCACATTCTCCGATCTCCCTGGAATATATGCATATTTAAACGACATCGTAATCCTAGATTCCTCTCAACAGGAAACACAATATCCGCTTGCACTCTGCAAGGCACGCCTGCAAGGCGAGGTTGGAAACTCAGAGTTGAAAAATGCCAATTCGAAGGAAATCAAATACTTAGGACGGATCATAAACTTCCACGGTTTTTCAGCTGAGCAAGAAGCTACCAGTGCTGTAGTTAACGTGCCGAAACCTACCTCTGTCCCAGAAGTACAGAGTTTCTTTGGTATGGTGAATTATTACGAAAAATTTATTCCTCACCTACATCAATTAAAGCACTCTCTGGAAGAATTCATTCGCAAAAACCAACCCTGGGTTTGAAACAAATCTCATTACTCAGCGTTCGAACAAATCAAAAAGGTTATGCTGAACCCTCTTCTATTGGAACATTACGATCCTTCGAAAACCTTAGTGGTAGCAACCGATGCTTGTGCTATTCGGTACTATTCTCCTACAACGGCCATGAATACGCGGTCTCTCACATGGCAGAGTCTCACTGGCGCAACTATTCTCAATTGGAGAAAGAAGCTCATCACAGTCGTCGAGCGAGTCCATAAGTCTGAGGAAGAAGATTTATACTACAAACGGATCACAAATCCCTTGTGGCGCTATTACAGATAAACAACACTAGGAGATTCAAACCAACGACTGCAGCCCGGCTTAAATATTGGGCAATATAATTACTAGGGTATGACTTCAATCGAATACATATTAAGGATTTTGGCCAAGCAGACACACTCTCTCTCATTTAATCGATAATTTTTGTCGCGACAATGCTAAAGAATTTCAAGTAGCTTGCATCCATGATTTCGAATCAGAGCTCTTTCTGATCAAAAATTTGTCAATCGATTTTTTTGGTAAACAACTTCGAGACAAACTGAAGTTAGCAACTAAAGAGTGTCCTCTTCTACGATCTGTTTCTCAAGCCATCAAACAAGGCTAGAAAATAAAGTTCAGCTTTGAAATACTACACGCGGAAAATCTAAACATCACCGACTATACGCTACTCCTCGGCGACAAAGTCGTCATCCCTGCGAAACTCAGACCGACGATCTTAGCTTCACAAAATTCTGAAATACGTAGAACCAAACAACCGCGAGTATGTGCATTAGCCGAAAATGAAGATATTGAATGTTTCATTCACCAGGGTAATCCTTGCGCTGTGAACCAGAAACTTCCAGTAAAGATACCACTGAATCCGTAGCCCACTCCAACACGCCCTATGTGGAACGCGTACATCAGACTACGGTCCAGTCGACGGCCAATATCTGCTCATTTTCGTAGATGCGTTTTCCAAATTCATCGATGTCGCTATCACTGCTACTATATCGGCTAATCTTACTGTCGATCTTTGTCGAGAATTTTTTTACAGGTACGGACCCTCAGACGTGCTTGTCACATGGAACGCAGTTCATCTTAGAAACCTTCGCCATACTTTGCAGGAATATGCAGCTCTCTCATTTACTTTTCCCGGTCAACACCCACAATTTATTGGCTAGGCCGAAAGGATGATGGATACCACAAAGAGAGCAATCGCTAAGGACCCATCCAATTGGAAGCAGCAGCTGTATTTGATTTTCTTTACAGTTATTGTTACATCCCTTGCTTCAGCTGACCTCTTTTTTGGATGCCGTATGAACTCTTCGTTTACCAAATGACTCCCGAAACCTAACACCCCGAATCCAGGTGTTTCTATGGAATACTTAATTAAACAACAAGACATATCGAAGCAATTTTCGAAGCTCGACTACACCATTTAACGGCGGGAATTATTAGTGGTATTAATCCGTAAGGACAGAAGAGGAACAAGGTATTATCATCAAGGCCATATCAAATATCAAACCTACTCAGTCTCGATGACGGCAAAATCATCGACCGACATATTAATCACGTCTGGAAAGGGGGCTCCCTCGCTCCTGTGCCCTCTACGTATCCGGATGACGACTGGACACTGAATAGCCCCCAGAAGATTTGTACTGGACCCGTCTATCAAAAGTTACTCTCAATGGTGACTTCTTTAAGGAGAACGATATTGGACACCTCGGTCCCTCAGCCGATCCACAGATAACATTGCCGCCATGTGACCCGGCAGTCTCTCGTTGCCTCTGAACCTGAGCGGTGCTTCTCGATATGTGGTGTACTATTTTCCATTAAACGATTTCATTATACTAAACCTGTGTTACATTGTATCGTACATTCCCATCGCTTTTCCTCGCATCACGTTCCCAACAGACATACAGGAGGAAGAGAAGAGTCGGTCATCGATAAAACAATAAAAGAGAAAATTATACGATTGGAGGTAGGAAAAAATATAGTCAGATCATCACCCGATTACGTGGAGAGAAAGAGGCAACAGAAAAAAAAGGAAGAAGATTGGAAGAAAAGGAGGGAGAGGGATATGGAGGGAATGAGGAAGGTAGGGAAACAGGAAGTTGGGCAGAATGGAGGGGGAGAGATGAGGAACTCAAGAAAAATTGGAGAAGAATTAGGAAAACGCTAGAAAAAATAGAAAGGAAATTGGGAGGGAGAAAGGAAAAAAGGAAGAGATGATGGAATGAGGTGTGTAGGAGAAAGAGGAAAGAGATGAGAAGGAATTTGAGAGCGTGCAAGGCAGAAATAGGAGAGAAGGAGAAGTATAGGGAGAGAAAGAGAATATAAATATAAGGAATTATGTAAAAGAAAAAAATAGGAAAAAAATGAGAAGTAGATAAGAATAGTAGAGCGAATAAAAATGGAGAGCCAAATATGGGAGGTGGTGAACATGAAGAAGAAGAAGGGTACAATACAAGGATAAATAAAGAAATGAGTGGGAAGAGTATTTTATGGAACTTCTAGGAGGGATGAAGAGAGGGAAGGGAAGAGAACGGAACGGAGAAAGAGAAATAGGGAGAAGAAATGAAGAAAATAATAAAAAAAAAAAGGAAAAGTTAAAGAATGAAAAGGCCAGTGAAGGAGACGGGATACCAAATGAAATTTGGAGATATGGGGGGGGGGAGGAGATTGAGGAATTGGGAATGAGAGATTTGTAATAGGATATGGAAAGATTAGCCGGAAGAATGGAAAGTAAGGCTTGTAGTAATAAGGAAGAAAGAGAGAGAGGAAGGGAGTACAGAGGAATGATACTGACACCTTCTCTATACAAAGTGTACATGGCGATTCTGGTGGAGAAGATAAGGAAAGAAATGGAAGAGAAGCAACTGATATAGGATAATCAGACAGGATTTAGAAAAGGAAAAGAGACGATAAACAACGTATATGCGCTAAATTATTTGATAAATAGACAGGGAGGAAAGGGGAAGGGATAGTGGTAGATAATGTTCGTGGATCTTAGAGCAGCATTTGACACGGTGAACAAGGAAATTTTAATAGAAGCGATAAGAAAGAAAGAGTTGAGAGATGAATTAGTAAAGAGGTGGTAAGAGAAACGAAAAGCAAAATCAAAAATGGAGAAGAGATGGAAGAAGATTTCTGGACAGCAAGAGAGGTAAGACATGGGTACCCGCTGAATCCCTGTTTAATTTTTTGGTAGCGGATCTGGAAGAAGCAATGGGAAAAGTGAATTGGAAGGGTATGAGGAGAGAGAAAAGTATTTACGATGACATACGCGAATGACATGGTTTTGATGGCGGAAAATAAAGGCGAGATGAAGAATATAACGGAGAGATTGGAGGGATATCTGAAAAGAAAGGATTTGAAATTAAATACTAAAATAATGGAATTTAGAAAAGGAGGTGGAAGATAAAAAAAGTTTGAATGGTGGTGGAGGGGGAAAAGAATCGAGGAAGTAAAGGAATTTAAGTACTTGGTACACACTTCAGACAAACGGGAGACAAGAGGATCATAAAAGAAAGAATAGAGAAACCAGCGGCAAGAATGAGGCAAGTGTGAGAAATAAGGAAGAGGAAATTTAGGAAGGAAAAGAGGAAAGGAAATGTAGATTGTGTAGTTTCGAGATGGAATCATGAGAACATGTGTGGGAGAGAGTGGGAAGAAGATGAAAGGAAAAGCTGACAGAAAGTAGTTGATAGAGTATTGGGAGAGGAGGGGAGAGATCGACAAGGGAATTAGGGAGGGAGAGGGGGGAGGATAGACTGAACGATGAAAGGATGGAATCGAGAGAGAGAGGAGGGAGGGAGGAGTGAAGAGGCAAACGAGGCAATACGAATTTGTAAACGGAAGCTGAATCCATCAGCGTAGTTTAAGTAGATTAGATAGCCTTACGTATATAGGCGGGTGCGATGACGCGCGCGCGCGCGCGCGCGCGCGTGTGTGTGTGTGTGTGTGTGTGTGTGTGTGCGTGCGTGCGCGCGCGCGCGCGTGCGTGCGTGCGTGCGTGCGTGCGTGCGTGCGTGCGTGCGTGCGTGCGTGCGTGCGTGCGTGCGTGAGTGCGTGCGTGCGATGTCTGGTGAATACGCCAGATGCTGTAAGATCCTTGGCTATCCCAGCCAAGATTCATTATGTCTTTTATTTTAGAAGCAATATGAAGCCTGGCATTATCATGCAACAATTTCACAAGACGTTTTCCAGTATACGGGCGTTTTTATTTCAATTCTTGACTCAAGCGAATTAAATGGCGTTGATAGCAGTCGGCAGTAATTGTTTTACCCGGTTCCATCAGCTCATAATAGAGCATGCCTTTGTTATCCCACCAAATGCACTTTACTGAACTAAATATTTTCGAAGATTATGTTAAGCCTTTCGCCATACTAAATGTTATTTTTAATAGCTATATGTCAACAACATTACATAATCGTAAAAGAGCGGGAAAATCAATGATTTTAAAATTAATTTCTTAACTGCTAAAAAACATTTGAATTATTCATTTGTACACTTAATACTTCCCCTCCTCGATGCCACCTCACTTAGCTTTCAAAATTCAATGCGCGCAATATTAGACAAAGATAAAGATAATCCCCAGAGAAAATCAAGAGAGAGTGAAGCGGAGAATGTTTCTCTTTTCTGATTGGTCATTTACAGCTCATGTGCATGTGTGTGTATGTACATATTGTCAATATATCATACAATACGATACAATACTATAATACGATACAATAGTTTCATCACGCTCCTATTATATCTCCTACTCACTTCAACACGCTAAACATGACTTTCGGATGAGTCCACTCCACTCTCCTTTGATTCTTTCTCTAGCCATCCCGTATGCTTTCTTTTTCTACTGTCTAACATTTCCATTTACAGGGACCCTTATTCCTTGCCTACTCTATATATACAATCTCTTTGGTTCGTACACAGATACGATACATTCATGCGTGTGTGTACGCTCGCCTCAAAAGTTTCTCTCTTCAGAGAGTACGCGCGGAGAGGCATATTCGTAGATTGTACGCGATTAACTTTTTAGTTACGATTATAGGAGGAATACTTTAAAAACAAAGCTCGTCAGAGATTCGATACTGGCTGTAAAAAATTCGTTTTTTTTATGTTAAAGTATAATTCAAGAATTAATTTAAGCTCATCTTTTCGAAATGTTTCGCACGTCAAGTGCATCAGCTACAAATTTTCAAAAATAATAAAAATACGTTTTTCAGGAATTTCATTTTTCTCAAAAACCTGACATGATAAAACATTTTCACTAATGTATTCAGATTCAGCACAACAAAAAAAAAACAATAGAAAATTATTATTCTTTTTCAAAAATCATGCAAACTTATATTATGCTGATTCTACAATGAGTTTACAGTCGGAAATTATTAATCTTAATCGGTGAAGCTGGCCAACCAATATTAGTCGTACAAATTGGCTATTGGTCAATTTCGTCGATAAGATTACCATCTATCGACATTGTAGAATCAGCATATCGATGATGTAACTCACCTCCATTCTCATGAATCTCGTAAAGAGCATATTCTGGGACGGACAGCATTCTCATGTCGGGACGAAATTTTTCTATAAGCGTTTCTATCACTGCCTGGCTAGTCGCATCCGAGGCAACCCTGATGCATTTAGTAGCGACTTTTTGACCGCTGTCTTGGAAATAAAACCTCATCACGCCGTGAAACTCCAAGTCCTATTGAGAAAAAAGTAATACAACTCGACTGAAGACGGAAACGATTTTGCAAAATTTAGATGCGACACTCACTTCGTTGGGCTCCGAAAGTTCAAACAGGTCCAAGCGATTGGCGTTCCATTGCTGTATAACTCCCCTGAGAGCGTCTCGCTCCGCCTTTTTATTCACCAATTCCGTTGCCATCCTGAAAAACACGACGGACGATATATATATAATTGTAATCAATCGTTGCGAAAATTGTACAAATTGTACGAATTATTAAACAGGTTACGATTTTTTAATTGCACTGCATAATTGCAAGCTTTTCTTTTTAATTAAAGAACCAAGAATGCATAATAAGGATAAATAGAATGCACCTTTAGAAATTCTTATACAATATCTTATTATACATTATAATTGAATCAAATATATTAGATCTATTCGTGTTATTTGCACTTTTTGCACTCAGAATCGTTACTTTCTTTCTTTTCAACGCATAAACGTACATTTATTTTTTAAGGATCAATTGGAGAGACTATGGAGATTTTTAGTTGAAGACGAATTTCTTTATAAAATTGGCTAAAATATTGCATAAATAGCATTTTAATTGCAATATTCGTTATTACAAAAGTCATCTAAAGACTCGACAGAGCGATTTTTTTTGGAAAGAAAATAATAAAATAAAAATATTCCAACTGTATAGTGCAATTATAATTTTTATGCACATAATTATAATTTTTCAAAAACCAATTTACAAAATCCGACTCTGCATGCACTTTCACAGCATCAGAAAATATAGATAGGTCAGATAGGTCTCACAATGCAGTATTACTTCTAGGAGATAAAATATCACTAATATCAGTATAAAAACATGTATCTGCGAATAGGAACATTCCATTTTATTTATTATAAAATTTTTAAAAGCGAAATTGCAAAAATCGGGTTTTTAATTTAATCGGCTTCCAGCTTCATAGTAAAATGTAAGCTAAAACAAGTTTCATAGCAAAATATTTCTTTTATATAATACTCAGGATTGGCAAACATTATTGTTTTAAACCATATAACTTTTGTCTGAAACATTTTTCTCTAAAATTCATTGATAGTTCAAGAGATATTTTATGCATTAATTAAAATAATAATAATATACTTTGTATATAAACCTTAACATCTAAATTTTTTAATAATTGTAATTATTCTTTAATAATAAATAATCTAAACATTGTGTTTTCAGTTTGATTTTAATCTTCTTTATGATATGTTTCTTTATTTTATTGATAAGTCATTTAAATTTTAACACTAAATTATTACTTAATATGACACTTCATATTAATTTTAAAACAATAGGGAGTTTACATAACAAAAATATTTTTTTTTGTTTATTATGGAAATATGCATTATTATAAATTTACGTTTTTTTTTAGGGTAACTCCGGTATACACGCCGCACCTATTAAAAACTTAATTTATCAAGTTTTTTTTATTTTTTATTTACTATTTATTATTTACTATGTTTAAAGTAAACAAATTATATCTAGTAAAAACTTTGTACTATCTACTATGAAAAAAATATTAAAAATCTGAAACATTTATTTTTCATATTAAAAAATAAACTTTTTGAAATCCTTGCATTTTTGCCATATATTCCATAGAGGATATAAGGCTACTCATAGAAGGAGGGGGGAAGGGAGGTATGTACGATATGTACGGCTGAAAAATTTACAAATAATACATATAAATAAGAAGTATAATGACACAATAACTTAAAATGTTTATAAAGGAATAAAAATGGTGTATATGAAGTAATAAATAATAACTATAATCTTCCTACATATATTACAAGTGTTATGACATAAGGTATACATTTCATATAATGCGTTTATTGCATTTAGTGTATTAAATTCAATCTGCGCATTTTGTATGCTTTGGGCATAAATTCCGCTTGCTAAAAATGCCATATATCTCAAACAGGTGGGATATATAAGACAACAAATTAAACAAAGAATACGAAAGCAAAGCATTGTATTTTGCTACACAACATGCTTTACTATTCCACTATATGTATTACGAAATAACCATTAATGCCCATTTCTATTTACTCTTTGTCTAATCTTTAGAATTAAAAAAAGACGAAGTTGAACCGAGATTAAAGTTAATCTACATTGATGGAAATGGGCATAAGTCTTTTACATGTCTTATATTAATTATTTTACGTAGATTATAATTTGTAATGGCGTACTTATTACAATAACAAATCGATTCAACTTACAATAATTTCATTAATATTAACAGTAAGAAATTAAAATCGTAACACAATACTAATATAACATAAAGGCACGTAACAGAGTAGAGTTGCGGGAAAATTACGCTCACTCCTTCTATTTTTTCTGACTTCTGCGGCGTAAATTCCAACGCGTATTTGCCGAAGCTACGCTAATAAAATTTGTAGTTTTTAGCAATAGGTAGGTACTAAAAAACTATTAGGTGTACAACTTTGCTTCTGCCGTTTTCCTATAGGCTTTAGCAGTAAGTGATCGAAATAAATAGATCATAGACGTCATACAATAAACTTGGGCATCTGTCAACATAACTCCATAGGAACATTAGTTGATTTGTGTCTGCATCATAAAGTTATTCTCGATTGAAAATGTCAGTTTACGAGCCAAATTCTCGTCATTTGCGGGAGGTTTTAATTTTTTGCTTCAATATGAAATCTGCGGCTGAGGCTCATCGAATGCTCTCAAATACTTATGATGAGGTCACTATTAATGAAAGAACGTGTCGTGAGTGATTTCAACACTTCAAGAACGGTGATTTTGACGTCGAAGATCGGCGTAGAGGTGGAAGAAAGAAGGTTTTCGATGATGCAGAATTGGAGGCATTACTTGAGAGCAAGACTCGTGTCAAAATCAAGAAGAATTGGCACGATCATTGGGAGTGACTCAACAAGCCATTTCAAAACGCCTCAAAGCCATGAGAATTATTCAGAAGCAAGGAAATTGAGTGCCGTACGAATTGAAGCCGAGAGATGTTGAACGGCGTTTGTTTGCTTGTGAACAGCTGCTTGAAAGGCAAAAACGGAAGGGATTTCTGCATCGCATTGTGACTGG
>Ga0157364_1006401_pt1 | contig 12092 bp, 8 predicted proteins | sample AttsexASBM2_FD_111476 | JGI IMG/M metagenome (GOLD analysis project Ga0157364, IMG submission 111476) | Fungus gardens microbial communities from leaf cutter ant in Ribeirão Preto, State of São Paulo, Brazil - Atta sexdens ASBM2 | ecosystem: Host-associated > Fungi > Mycelium > Unclassified ...
ACACACACACACACACACACACACAAATGCACGCACGCACGCACGCGCGCACATATCTTAGACTGTGAGATCAAAATCTCGCTACAAATGCTTTGAAGCATTTGATGGACCAATTTATTGGCGATCTTGCTGCGTGCACGATGCATTTGTGATGGCATGGCCATGCGATCACCGTCCAAGCGTTTCCCGCGGTATGATTGCTTCGAGGGCACTTAGTCGAGAAAAATGAGATTTTCCTTGCTTTACAAATTTTATTTGAACAGACCTCAAATGCGGGCGAACGTGTTTTACAGTAGCGGAAAGGATCTCAACGGTAGCGCGGTATACTTGTCCACGAGGCGAGACACATGCTGTCGACGAGACAGTCAGAGCGGCCGTAATGATCTGAGTGTTTTAGATCGACGCATGCGTCGCTTAACAATCGTCATCTCGTGGATTGAGCGACTCTTTATCGATGTGATTAGACGATATGACTAGACGAAGTAAACGATAGGGGTACCGAACGCGCCGCCCGCCTTGAAAGGATTGACTTTCAATATCACATACAAGCACGAGTTCGTTAGCGTAACATAAAACGCGAATTGCTCTGATTTAATATCGTATTTAGTCATTGCACTGAAAATCAACAAGGGTTAACATCTAAGTACGCAAACTGAAAAACAATATAATAAGTCATTCTTATTTGAAGGTAAAGAGAAGCTTGTGTGAGATACGATATAATTAGAAAATAACAGCTAAAAACACTTAAACCTAAATGTTTGATAACGCATGGACTAGGCTTCAATTGATAATATTGATAGTTTAGACAGTGGCCTCACGTAGGAATCCTTGGCAGTCTTCGCAGTTGCGGTACGCGCGATGCCGTCGGAACCGGGATGAACATCCTGAACCCGCTCCATTGCCCACTGAAGTGGAGCTAGATTCGGCTGCTTTATGAGCACAAGTTGATTAGTTGACAGCTGAGTTTCCTTGTTAGCTATCCATTTGGTTCGGACTTGTAGAGAATGAAGATATTCATTACTGAAGATATTCATTACCTGCGCCAAAAATGTTGCCGGGTTCGCTCTACGCGTTGCCACCGCAGCAGCTTATTTTCGTTATTGACGTCGCTCAAGTCAACACAAGGAAGACCATTCAAAGTCGTGCCAACCAAGAAATGTCCCGGACTTAGGTACGCTAGAGTCGGCGCTTAACGGTAAGAGAGGACGCGAATTGAGGATAGCCTCTATTTCACAGAAAGTCGTTTGCATTTCCTCAAAGATCAAATGAGCCTTGCCCACGAGTCATATGGTATTTGACAGATTTTACGGCTGCCTCCCATAAACCTCTAAAATGGGGTGCATTAGGCGGGATGAAGCTCCATGAAATTTCCAACTCCCGCAAAAAATCTTTTATCTCGGACTGGATTTGTTGATCATTATATAGGGACGCTTGAAATTTGTTAGATCATAGTAGCCATGTTATTAAAGTGACATCTTAAAGTGTCAAATTTATTGTGAATTGTTTAGTAGTGTATGGCAAATCATCATGGAAAGTCATAGTGTTGAACAATGTGTGCAAATCATAAAATTTTATTATCAAAATCAGTGCTCCGTTCGAGAAACGTTCCGCGCATTACATGATTTTTATCCTCGCCACAACCTGTCCTGTCGAGTCGACTATTCGACATTTGGTGGCCAAATTCGAGTCAACCGATTCGATAAATAATCAGCCAACACCAGTACGTCGCCGAAACACAAGGTCTGCTGAAAATATCGCTGCTGTGCGTCACAGTGTACGGGAAAACCCGAGACGGTCATTTCTCGTCGTTCACAAGAACTTGATCTTTCTGCGACTTCAACTTGGCAAATTTTGCGTCCGGACTTGGTCTGCACTCCTATAAAATTCAACTGACTGAGGAACTTAAGGTAAACGACCATAGACAACGTGTGTTCGCTGATTGAGTTCTGGAGTAGTTGGAAGTTAACTCAAATTTCTCCAAACAAATCATCTTTAGCGATGAGGCCCATTTTTGGATGAATGGATATGTGAACAAGCAAAATTGTCGAATTTGGGACGATACCAATCCACGCAAGATACACCAGCTCCAAATGCATCCCGAGAAAGTCACTGTTTGGTGCGAATTTTGGTCTGGCAGAATCATCGATCCATACTTCTTCCAAAACGAAGCGGGCGTTGCTATAACCGTCAACGGTGAGCGCTACAAATCAATGATAAGCAACTTCTTGTAGCCTAAAATGGATGATATGGATATCGATAACATGTAGTTTCAACAGGATGGCGCTACGTGCCACACACCGCATGCCACGATGGACATTCTGCACGAGTGATTTGAGGGCATAATTATCTCGCGCGACGTGAACTGGCCACCGAGATCGTGCGATTTAATGCCTTTAGATTTTTTCCTTTAGGACTACTTTAATTGCAGGTCTATACGAATAAACCGCAAACAATTGATGCTCTCAAAGTCAACATAACAAACACCATCCAGCAAATTCAGCCAGATTTATGCGAGAAAGTCATCGAAAATTGGACCGCCCGAATACGTATCACCAAGCGAAGTCGCGGCGAACATTTGAGCGACGTTATATTCCCTACTTAATGCCATAAAATATTTTTTCAAATAAAAAAAAATTGAGTGGATATCTCACACACAATTTGTTTTATTTATATTTAAAAATCGAGCGTCCTTATTAAAGACCTTTTATATGTCGTATAATTCTTGAATTTGTCTATGAACGCTCACGAAGGTGGTCTCGTTATCCGAATACATGTGCGCGGGTCTATCCCTACGCGAAATAAATCGCTTAAAAGCGGCAATAAAGGCTTCCGACGTAAGGTCACTCAATAATTCTAGGTGGACCGCCTTCGTGGCGAAGCACACAAAAAGCCAAACGTACGTTATGTGACTCCACGCGTTTCGACGCTTTCCCTCGTATAATAAGAGTGGCCCGGCATAGTCTACACCGCAGCGAGAGAAAGGTCTAGAGACGTTAACTCGGCTGGCCGATAATGAGCCCATTAAGGCCTCTGATTGATTAGATTTAGTCCTAAAACAGGTAAAACATTTTTGTATTATTCCATGTATGGTGGATCGCAATGATAGCGGCCAAAAGCGCTGGGGCACGAAAGCCATCGTGGCTTGCAAACCCGCGCGTAAATTTCGCTCTATAATATGCTGAGTTAATATGTGTCAGGAGAATTGGCACGCATTGAATGCGAGATTTGAATTTTTCAATCTTCCGCCAACTCGCATTAGTCCGCCTTCATCTAAGAAAGGAGATAGCGCTAAGATATTACTAAAGGCGTTTACAATTTCGTTCTTGACTGGCGCTTGATATTCGCTCGCTGTTGCACTGTTCTGCAAATACAATCTAAGGCGGTAGATACTTCAGCGGCGGACACGAAAGTAGATATTCTGTGCTCCCGGTGAGCCTTGGATAATCTTAGACAATATGCTATGATGCGGCATATTTTGTTTAAATTGGAAAACTTGTTTAGTAAGTCGTCAATGATGCAGGGATGGAAAGTCGAAATGACTACGCGGATTTTCCTTTGTTCAGGATCATTGTCTAAACGCGGAAAGACACTGGGTGGTCAGTGTTCTTCATCCCATTTTAGAAATTCGGGGCCATTCCACTACCTCTCAGTTTCAATTAAGTCATAAGGATTTATCCGCGACAATGTTGTCGGGGGATATATCGCCAGCGTTCGACTTTTGTTAGGCGCTGAATTTCACCTACTCTATTTGCCACAAAGATTGACCACTACCACGAGGGGGAGATTATCCAGTTTAAAGCAATCGTTGAGTCCGACATAGTCGGGCATTGCGAGAATTCCAAAGACTCTCTACCTTGTTGATTAAGCACGCCAATAATAAAGCGGCCGATAGCTCTAATCGCGGTAACGAAACGGTTTTGAGCGGCGCGACGCGAAATTTTGAGCACAGCAACTTGAAGTGAGACTGAGTTGATGCGAAGGTATATGCAGGCATCGAACGCGCGTTGGCTAGCATCGCAAAATCCGTGCACTTCCACGATTGGCTGATGAACATTGAATTTAACGCATCGAGGAATTTTTAGCGATAATCATTTTTAGCGATTGATTCAAATTACTCATCTGTGTTCTGAAAGCGATCCAACGAGTGTGGATGTCCTGGAGGAACAGACTCGTCCCATTGGATAACTAATTGCCACAAATCTTGCAAGATGAGCTTTGCGATCACAATGATCGGATCCAGAGGATCGAACAATCTAGCGACTTCGGAAAGTATGACTCGTTTTGATACAACGTGAGGTTCTGTATCAAGATTGCAGAGAAATTGAAATGTATCCTGACACTGATTCCATTGCATGCCCAGAATACATGAGTCCGCAGCATTATCTCTGATAATGACCGGCAAACGATCACGATTGTTTGTTTCTAATAATTCAGAGCAATTCGAGGCCCATTTGCTTAACTCGAATGCACTTAATTTTAATAGTTGAATAGTTTCATCACGAATAAGTTTCAATTCGTCAATTGTATCTGCTCCGGTGAATATGTCATCAACATAAAAATCTCGAAGGACGCATGCTGAACCGCGAGTGAATTGATGAGCGTACTGCTCGGCTAAATGCTTAAGGCTTCTGGTGGCCAAGAATGACGCGGAAGCTGTACCGTAAGTGACAGTAGTGAGTTCGTACGTATCGACATTAGCAGAAGGATCGTTGCACCAGAGAATTCTCTGCAGGCGCGTCTGAGATGGATGCATTAAAATTTGCCGATACATTTTTATGATGTCAACGGTGATGACATAAGTGAAAAAATGGAAGCGCATCAAAGTTGAGATCAAATCTTGTTGAACGGTAGATCCCACTAGAAGCGCGTCGTTTAACGATATGCCGGAACTGCTGCGGTAAGATGCATCAAATACAATACGGATTTTCAATGTTTGCTTCACCGTTTTGAAGACGCAATGGTGAGGAAGATAAAACGACATTGGTTCTTCCGCAATGGGTAGCTCTAGGCATCGCATATGTCTCAGCGATAAATATTCGTCGAGAAACGCCGCGTATTGAATTTTAAGCGTAGGATCTCGCTTGAAATGCCTCTCGATGCTCCTCAATCGCTTGAGAGCTGTCTCACGCGAATCGCCAATGTTATTTAACATTTGCTATCTGACCGGAAGCTTAATTGTATATCTATCCTGAGAATTTTGAGACACGTTGTCTAAAAAGTGACGCTCGCACATATTTTCCTCCATTGTGTAATTGTCCGATTGCGCAGAGATGTCGTCCATTTGCAGGCACGACTGACATGTTAATTCCGCATTGGTTACGGAAACGCGTCAAACGAGTGAATCTTTGAAGCGGTCGATATGGTGCTGCCTAAACGACCCGCCAAAATCCAGCCCAATCGTGTTTTCTGGAGAGTTAGGTATTTGTCTGAAGACTTGATTTGACCATATCAGATTCCAAAACAACTCCACTTCGATTAAAAGCTCAATATCCGACGATATGTGAAATCGTGGATCAGCTAAACGAATGTTACGCGGAAAATTAAATTTGTCCCACCTCGAAGAAACCGCCGAAATTTTATCAGTAACCTGATCAGTAACAATGCATTCGATAGCCGCGGTGTACGAGTTGAGTCGCGATTGTAATTTGATTCTAACCACGTGATTGGACGAGATTACCATGGCATTAACGCCGGAAATCGAGACATTTAATGTCATTTTTTATGTTTATTATGTAAAGATATTTTAATATGTTATAATGTCATTATAATTTTATACTGTTGCATTGATACAGATGAAGATTCTGAATATTTCGATATTAATTTTTCGTGCAAAGTATCATGCAAAAACGTGAGTATTAATAGGTGAGTATTAATATTAATTTTATGAATAATAATAACGATGTAACATCTTCCTTTAATATAAGCGAAATGTTTAAGATTTTCAGTGGATCACCTGTATATTATATGTGCAATAAAATATATACTTAAATGAAATTATTGCATTAGCAAATAACTCTCTTATATAGTTATGTAGTTATACATACAAGGTGTTTGGAAATTAATGATAAGTCTTTCGCACAGAGAATGGACTAAACTGAAAAGAAAAGTCTGCAAGAGACGAAAATTGTTTATTTTCTTTTCATTTTTTATCAATTTTTTATTATTGTATTTTCTCATTTTTATCAACTTGAGAAAATACGGTACTAAAATATGGTATTAAAAAATTCTGAAAAAATTTTTGGAGTCTATAAGAATATTTTCTTCTATAAGAAGAAAATAAATAATTTTCATCTCTTGCAGTTTTTCTGTAAAGTTAACAGTATTTGAATGAAAAATTATTGAAGACCTATTTTCGGCAATTTTTAGCAATATCTTGTTAACTATTGTGAAAATTGCAAAATGGTAGAAAACTTTTCTTCTCAGTTTAGTCCATTCTGCCCCGATACGAAAGACTTTTCACTAATTTCCAAACATCCTGTATAATACATTAGTAACACAATATATTAAACTTGTATTTTTTGTAGTTACATTTTCTATAAAGAAAACAATTTAATTTTGAAAAATAATATTTTAATTGTTTAAAAAGATATTAATTTATCAGATCTTGTTTACTAATGATTATTTTATACATATGTGTACTGAAGTACTATAATTTATTTAAAAAATGAATAATCTTAAATGAATACATAAATTTTACCAATGTATTTACTATATGTGACTACATAATAACTATGTATAAGAGATTTCTTTGCTAATGATATTGCACATTTGTAATGTACAGGGTTCCACTTAAATTGAAAATTTTAATAATTCATTTACTTTTAAAGATAAATTTAAGAAAAACTTAAAGGAAGAAATTTCATCGTTTAATGGGACAATTATTCAAGATTACTGTCATTTTTTAAATGCAATTATATAACTTTTCTTTAATATAATATTAATAATATTAATTTAATATAATTCGATTATTTTGTATATAAAAGTATTAAAATATATTTATCGAATTAAAAAGTCAGTTTACAGGATTTACTTTATTCTAGTATATACATAGAAGGTCTCATAATTCGTAATTAATATTTTAGATGAAAGAGGATAAAATTGAACAAAAATTCCTTTCCCAATTTTGACTCAAATCATTATTTATCGAGTTATTAACGATTAAATTTGATCAATCAGGTAGCGCGCAGCCAGAGTATGTATGAGTATATTCTAATTTTTCACAGTCAGTAAATAGGTAGATAAATAAATAAATAAAATAAAATAATATAAATAAAATACTTACTCCAAATAAAATAAAATGAATACATAAAATAAATAAATAAAAATTAAAATCAATAAATAAAATTAAATAAAATATCTATTTAAAATAAAATAAAATAAAATAATGCAGCGATAGATTAGCATTTCAGTTTATGCGTTACAAGTTCCACTGTGTTCGGTGATATATATTCAATATAGATATGATCTCGATGAACCTAACATTTAATTTAATAATTTACGTAATTATTGTCAATAATCATTTTTTATCTTCTTGCTACTTAAAAAAATTTCTTGTTTTAAGCTTATCTACAACATACTCTTTCCTATTTCTTGTTTTTTACCTGTTGCTTTATTCCTCTTTACAACCGTTTTATTGACAATTGTATTTCTTGCTTCGTGTTTCTTATTTCTTCCGAAGTTCGTTAATTTATCTTGTGCGACATAAAACAAAAAACTAGATAAGAAGCAAAAAGACAAGATGTAAAAAATAGCAAAGAGCAATAAACAGAAAACAAAAAGCACATCGTAGAATAGACTTTAGAAAGAGGGTATATGAGAAAAGTTGAAGGAAAATATTTTACTTATTTAATTTTTATTAAATAATGATTGACAATAAAATTAATTACATAGATATTTATTTATTATTAAATTCCTCGAGATCATATCTTGAATACATCAAATAATTAAGGAAAGAGGTTAATAAATTTTAAACTGCGCGCTGAATACAGTTGGACTTGCGACGCAATCATAAATTGAAATAATAATCTGTTGATGACTATGTTAATGCCTGACTTTATTTTATTTTAAATAGATTTTATTTTATTTTAGTATATATTTTATTTGCTTATTTAGAATAAAATTTCAATCGGAAGAATATTTACATAGTAAGCGTGAGGAGTCCCATAGCATATTCTGGTAGCGCGCTATCTGATCAATTTTCATCAATTATTAATGGATGTAACAATGATTGTTCACTGAACGTTCATTAAGTTCTGATTGATATATTTCGTTAGATTTAAAAATACAGACAAACAGAATCAAGAGCTCACTGAGCGCTCACTGAGCGCTCACTGAGTGGTCATCGTATTGAATGCACCCAATAATTCTGTAAATAATGGTCTGAGTAAAAATTGGGAAAGGAACTTTTAGTTCCTTTAAATAATTTCATCCTCTTTCACTTCCTGAAATATTAATTAAGTATATATAACCGGTAAATTTTTTATATTTATTGATTTCGGATAAGCATAAATTTTCTATTGATTCGGATAAACACAAATTTTCTAATTATACACAATTTATTAAGAAAATGACAATTGTGAAATGTCAAATGAGACAAGTTATAGTTCTTTTAAAAGGAAGGAATAATTAAAAGTGTAAAAGGATTAGAATGATAGATCTTATTTTTTGAAAAAAATTGTAAAGTTTAGCATTCAAGCTTTGTAAGTACTAAAATTGATTGCTAAGAAAGAGATATAAAAAAAATTTAATTAGGCAAAGTGACGTAATTGTGTAATAATTAAAAATATGATTATTAAAAATAATTTTTCTTTATAATAAAATTCAATAAAAGAATATAATGCTTGAGCTTAATAATTTTTTTGAAGCACTTCTTCAGAATGCGCAATTTTTTGAACTTATTTTATCTTTCTCTATTACCAATTACCATGAACAATAATAATAATGAATATGTACATGTTTTTGATAAAAAAAATATATATCTCATATCTTTTGTATAAATACTTTTTGAATGCTTCTTCATTTCTGCATCTAATTCAATTTCTAGCTCTGAGCAAATAAAGTCTTTATCAATTTGTTAGTGTTGCATTTAATTTTTCTTTATTTAAAAATGGATTTTTCTCATTATTAGATATATTTTTGAAAATCATAAATAAATACTATAATATAATTAATAAATACGTATGCTCCCGCCTGCTGCTATTATAGCAGAAGTGGGTAAGAATAAGTATGCCCACTAAATTTTTTATGCATGAATATGTATAAATATGTATAAACATACATAATTTTATATGAAATATGTCCATACAATGTCCTTCTTTTTTTTGTAAAATTATTTTTTAGTGTAATAGAAATTACAATAGTAATGTGAAAAATAATTAAAAGGATAATTTTCACATTGTTCATTTTAGAATAAAAAAATCAAGTTTGAAAAAATGTAAAAAAAATTATTTATGTATAATAAAATTATGCATAATTATGTATGATTTTTTCAATCTAAAACGAACAATTGTCCCTTTAATTATTTTTTATGTTACCACATTACTATTATTATTTCTATTACACTAAAAAGTAATTTTACAAAAGAAAGAGGGATGTTTGAATATGTATGTACATATATCATAATGACTATAAGTGTTTATAAATATTTATGTATGTTTACATATTTATACATATTAATGTATGAAAAATTTTACCAGGTATTGAAGCATGCAACGCGAACAAACTTCTTATAAATAGATCAATATATATTATTTATTTTCTGTATAAAAAATAATTACTAATGTGTTCTTTATATTTATTGTTTTTTTTTCATTAATCCTTTATAATATCTCTTTTTATCGCTCTTTTTATTCCTTTTGTCTAGACTTTCCATATTATTTTCAGTAGAAATTACAGATATTTACTTAGTTATTCTCTCTCTCTCTCTCTCTCTCCATCTCTCTTTCTCTCTCTCTCTCTCTCTCTTCTTTCCCTCCCTCCCTCCCTCCCCTTCCCGTCCTCCCTCCCTCCCTCTTTTTCTCTCTTTCTCTCTCAATATAAGTCTTCTGTTTTCCGATATAAGATTGCTATGTGCTGATAGAGATTGCTATGTGCTGTGCGTCTGTAAAGATCGGATGCTGTGTGCCTGCGAAGATCGGGTGCTAAAATGAATATTTTAATGTCATTCCTATTAAATTGATTAAATTTTTTTGTTAAGAACGGAATAAAAAGCATCATAAACCATGACAAAACGGTTGATGTATCAACGTATTAGCTCGATCAACCGGCACTGTACTTCTGACTCCGATATTCTTTAGTCTCTTATTAATTATCTCAAAGATAAGTTTAAGTGGATAATCATTATTCAATAAAATGTTTATTAAAAGTGTTAAATTTTTCATGTACAATTCAGAATCCGATAGTAAGATAGCTCAAGCCACCAAACTGATAATTATATCCTCTTTCTGAGATAATGGATGATTAGAGAAGAAATTTAAAAATCTCCTCGAGAAACTAGATTTATGATACCAGTCAAAAGTTAAAAGATTATCTTTAATCGTTATTTTAATATCAAGAAAATTTAATGAATCAACCTCCAGAATGAGTTTTAGTCGCGGATGGAACCCGAATTAAAACATTCCAGAAAAGCGTCAACTACAAATGATACCGCAGTGCATAGGTCATCGACATATCGATAGTAAAAAAAAAATATGATCCTTAAACATACTTAATGCCTCTCTTCTAATCTTTGTATTATTAAATTAGCGATAATAGGTGACATAGAGAACCCATGGGTTTGTCAAAATTCTGTTTGTAAATAATATTATTAAATAAAAAATAAGTGGAATCTAAATTATCCATAAGTATACAGGGTGTCTGGAAATAATCGCCAAATATTTCATGGGCAGATAGAACTAAACTGAGTCGAAAAGTCCTCTACCATTTTGTAAATTTCCCCAATAGTTAATGAGATATTAATCCTTAAAGATAGCCAAATACGCGCGCGCGCTCGGCCTACTATTGCGAAGTGTATATGTTTACCGATCGCTTGGCGCACGGGCTTTGGGAGTTGGGGATTGACTGGCAAGTATCCCGCACCGCGCACACCGCCGCAAGCCTTCAGAGCTCGGACGGGGCGCTTGCCAGACTATACCCACTCCCCACGGCCCGCGCACCAAGCGATCGGTAGGCGTATACACTTCGCAGTAGTATTCGTCTTAGTTCGCTCTATCTGCCCGTGAAATATTTGGCGATGATTTCCAGACATCCTAATAAACCTAATAATCCTAACATGGTACATTAAGGAAGAGTTTAAAAATTACTTATTATTCATTAATAACTTCTTAATTAATAACGAGCGATAGAAAAGATCAATGATCTTGACCTCCTTGAGGGTCAAAGTCAAGATCAAGATCATTCAAAAGTCATTTGAAGCAGTAAATTTGAAGGCTGTAAAGATGAACATTTAGCAAGATCACTTTTTCTCTATATCTCGAAATGTAGCTCTTTTAGAATAAAAAAAACTTGGTACAAAATATTCCTTCATTTGAGTGTTTATTTTGCCCCTTGTAGCGATGGATTATGTGCGGGGCCTGAAATCTTCTCTTTCTGTTATATCATTATAACAGGGGAGGCTCATTATAATAATTTTTAATTACACGTAATAATTTTTAAAAAATCTATATTTATTTTTGGAAAATTTACATTCATATTATTATATTTTTCCAATTTACAAAGAGCAATCTCTAAAATAATCTATTAAAAAAAAGAAAAACATATACGCCAAGTGCTTAAAGAGATATGGAATATTACATTATTCTTTAACCAAAAACAAATACGAAATAAATGCCAGTATTTTGTTATGCCAGACACATAAGATGGACTGAAAGTGATCAACTGGGTTATAATGAAAAAAAAACAGGATGCGTCCAGGTCGCATTAATTGCACTCAGAATGTATCTCGACGCAATATTTCGACGCATTACGAGAATATAAAAATAATATACATATATATATATATATATATATATATATATATATATATATATATATATATATATATATATATTTTTATGTGAAAATTTTTGTTTCTGTCTTTTACACACAGAGCGAGA
>Ga0157364_1006402_pt1 | contig 12092 bp, 4 predicted proteins | sample AttsexASBM2_FD_111476 | JGI IMG/M metagenome (GOLD analysis project Ga0157364, IMG submission 111476) | Fungus gardens microbial communities from leaf cutter ant in Ribeirão Preto, State of São Paulo, Brazil - Atta sexdens ASBM2 | ecosystem: Host-associated > Fungi > Mycelium > Unclassified ...
CAGAGTTTGTGATCTTCAGAGAAACCTAAAATTATATTGCAGTACACAGTAATCAAATACTATTCACCTTCAGAAAAACATAGGAGAATGGAATGAGATTTCCCAAAGATAGCTAATATCCTAAATACTTTACTGTTTATTGCAATCTAGCAGTTAAATGCTAAGCTAATATTGGAATGATGGTATGCAGATAGTCAGAAACTTGAGTTAAAATATCTAAAATATTACCTAAAAAGACAGAATGTATTTGAAGTAATAGAGAGCAATGAATTAGTAATCTAGAAAATCTTCTGAAAGAGTAAGGTATAAGCATAGGGTTTGAGACCTATAGTAACAAAGTATATAAGTTTAGAAATATAAGGAAGCCCATAAAAAAGCTTATAGAATATGATGAGGTAATGAAGTTTATAATAAAGTCTAGAGAGTATAAGAATAAGAAGGTTTGCCTGACTGAGCATAATAAAAAGTTAGGTCCTCTTATAGTGCCTAGGTCTTGTTATCTTTGAAGATCAAGTTGAGATAGACCCTATGAAGATAGCTAAAATTTTATTAATAATTCATCTATAGATTTTCCACTATTGTATGCCCTCTTATTGATTTTATGGAAAGTAATAGTATGTGAGCATAAAGTATGGACTAACAGACAGCATTTAGTATTTTAAAGATTACTATCACTTCAGCATCTGTGTCAGTCTCATCTGATACTATGGCCTCATTCTATATTAAAGCTAATAGCTCAGATTTTATAACTTGTACAGTTCTTTCTCAAGAGTTAAAAAGAATGGTAAATAGCATTCAGTAGCATTTTTTAGCAAGTCCTTCTCTTTTGATAGATATAACTATGAAATACATAACAAGAAAATATTAGCAATAATTTAGGCCTTAGAGAAATAGCAATACTTTCTAAAGGATATAGTAAACCCCATAGAGATTTGAACAGACCTGGAATATTTCATGACAGCTACAAAAATTAATAACAGATAAGTATAGTAATTGTTATATTTAACAAAGTCTTTATCCTCCACCATTGTCCTAATAAGTTTATGAGGGTCTAGATATACTGTTTACAAGACTGGACAATGGTAATAACTCACATAGAAATAAAGATATGGTCTTGATTAAGCTAGAGTTTCTAGTAGCATATATAATGGAAAAATTAGTATTCAGAGAAGAGAAAAATAGTCTTCTGACAAATATTTACTAGAGTAATTAAGCTGGTCAGTAAAAAGAAGTTTGTACAGTTAGAAAATTTTTTCTGTTCTTTATCGAGTTAATATGGACTTCCAAGTGATTAGAAATAGATAGGTTTCTTCTTTTCCAAAACAAGATCTATATTTTCAATATTCTGAACTTGTAACATTACATTGTCTTTCTCCATCATGATTCAAAGATTGCAGGGCATGCAGAATATTAGAAGACTATGGAACTGGTGTTATAAAAATCCCAAGGCCCTGCAATTTATTCATTTGACAGATCTACAGAGCATTAAGTTATATCTAGTACTCCTTGCTTTGAGTTATAGTAATCTAGAAGAGAGAGTAGATATAAGATAACCAACTACTGGTAAAGCTCATAATAGCTTTTTTCTCTATCTGCATACAAGTATCAAATACTACTGTTAATTTTATGTGTTAGAAATCTTCTAAGTAGACTTAATTGTTTTTTACTTTTCTAGTCTTTTATAATTTCTCTTTTCTTTTATAGTTTTTGTATTTTCTTCTTTGGACTTAGCTAAGTATGTGATATTTGTGACTGTCACACAGTCATGTGGCTTGGTAGAACATTATAGAAACTACTGGAAGAACTTGATTATAGTTTTAGATGTATATAAACCAACTTTTAGAGATATAAAGAAAGTCAACTACTTTGTAGTAGAAACTTTATTGAGTTCTCTTATGTTGCTCAATGCAAGAGTATATCTTTTGTTTTAACACTTAGGTATAAGTTATAACTCTATGAAGTTTATCAAGTTGTTACTACTGTTTCTATGTTGGAATTTCTTTAGATACTACTTGTTATGGAATGCTTTGGACCTAACATTTTATTTTTCTTTTATCTATTTTTCTTTTGATTTTATATTTCTTTTAGGACAATGAAGAAGGCATGTGACAAGGAAGTCACATGACAGGTCACATGATGTAACGTCATAAGCCTAGAACTTGATGGAAGGGTCTGGAAGATGACATCAGGGTACCTGGAGTACACATGGTAGCCTTGAGTAAGACATGAGGCAAGAATGAGGATGAAGTATGGACATAAGGGCAGGGTTATTTAGTAGTAGCACGGACCAGGAACCCTTTGTATAAATAGGACTCTAATTAAGAAGAGGCTCCTTGTCGAGTTCTCTTGTGAAATCCCTACTAGATATCTGCCTTAAGAGATTTACTCGTTGTGTGATCATTGGACTTTGTGTCTAGTGGTTGCCACAACACTACTTATAAGATGATTATACTCTCTTTCCTTCAACTATAGTCTAATAAGCTCACTACCATCTAATCAATGTTATAGGCTATTTTATTTAAGTTATAGGCTGTTGATATATCTGGAGATATTAGTGACAACCCTTTAGAAAACTTCATTTTGTTCTTTTAGAACTTTTCTGAAGATGAGTTATATATTCAGTCACTGAAAATAATAAAATTAGAACTTCTCTGAAGATTGTAAACTCCACTAAATACTGTTACAAACTTCATTTAGCTTGTATCCCCACAACTAGTAGACTGATTTTCACAAACTAAGTTGTGCTGTAAAGCCCCAAATGAGGGCTATCTGCATATATATAGAATGTACAAAAGTGATAACAAACAACTGAGATATTAGGCCATCAGAAACTATAAAAGCTTTGTTTGCTAATATCTTATGAACAGCTAAACAGATTTACATGATCAAACTTATATTGGAAAGTGCTCATCAAGCTGTTTCCAACGATATATAGTATATTACATAGTAATAAGTATTCATAGAGATAAAGCATATTAATATAGTGACATAATTAGTTACCTTCTAAAATTAGCCTGACAGCTGCTATGACAGATGACAGCTCCCATCAGATATGAGTTTTGATCATATGATGGCAACAGCTTGCACACAAACCATTACTCTTTTGTATATATACTTTTGTGTCTGAGGATTAGACCTCAGACTTAATAACATTAATTTACATCAATTATTTCTGTTAATACTACTCATACCTATTATCATTATTTCCTTATACTAAACCTCTGAAATACCATTAAGTTCAAGTATTATCACTAGTGAGTAGCTCATTCATGATGAACACAATGAAATTTGCCTAGTTTCCCTAATAATTATAGTGAACAATCTAAGACTGCTAGATCAATGATATTTCAAGATCCTAGAGGAGAGATTTTGTTCTGCTGTTAGAGTAATTAGACAAAGTCTATGAGATATACAGAGTTTTACAAACTTTAGAAAATTCTAAGTTTATTATATTATTTTATATAATATATAATTTACCTCCAGAGAATTATGAGAAAATAGAATAGAATTCTTTGGAGGTAATAGCTACTCTAAATACTCTAGACAGTCCATACCAATTAATTAGAACATTAGGTAAAATACTACAGATCTAATCTTAAAATAATTATACCAAGTGGCCAAGAACCTAGACAGAATAATATCAAACATCAACTTGAATGTAGAAAGCTCATTGGACAATGGTTAAAGAGAAAGAAATAATTATAATTGTCTTGGAAACAGTATCTGAGGAAGTTCTAGTTGTAGAACTGGGATGTTAACTTGACAAACTCTATAAAGTTACAAACAGTGATTAAGGCTTGCAGGCAAGAAAGAGAAAAGGCTATGGGTTTTAATGGTATTTAAAACTTGAGTTTTGGTAAAGTGGCAGTTCTTTCATACAAAGTACATATTGTTACAAATGTTTATACCTCATATTCTACAAATGTTTACTTTATGTCTTTCATAACTTGGACATGTGTTAAAATTTGTTTTATCTTCTAACTATATTTCTCATGTTGTGTTAGTTAGCATCTTATATAGTAGTTGAGATTTTATCATATTTCTCTTATATCTTTCTCATTATTTCTTTAAGAATACTTTTATTTTTCTTCACAGTTAATCTGTATATATAGTTGTAGATATAATCCTATATCTTTATACTTTACAAATTAATTATTCTCCTCTTCTTTACTCAAGTTTTTGCCTAAGTCACACCCTTAGTTAAGCTTAGAATCATAATATATATATAATAACAAAGTTACTATTCAAAGTGAACTATGGAAGAGAACTGAGAAAGTTGATAAGTGTTAGACATGGTTTACACTTCATTATATGATATCTAGAAGAGGCATCTTGGAAGTCTAGAGCTAAGTAATTATCTATGAACATGTAAGATAGAGTGAAATAACCTCTAGCTTTAACTTATATGCTACATCTCTATAAGTTACACAGATCACATATTTCAGATTAAGGACTAGGGACTTAGAGAGAGTGGAAGATTACCAGAAGGTAGTGAGATATATCATTACTAACACTGGAAGACAAATATAGTATAAACTACTAGATTATATACTAGTTAGTATATCTAAGGTACTTATCTGTAATATAACTATTAAGCAAGTTACCTTGATTACTAGTGATTCTTGGATGTCAAGAAAGAAAAATCCATGAAGTTATCTTGGACTAGTGAGAATATCTAAGGTAAAATAGACAGGTTTGATTTGTACCAAAAGAGATTTGAGAGCATAAATAAGAGTAGATGGTTATCTATGAATTGGGACAGATGAGGTTGAAATATGGGATGTAACAATAAGATTTTTGATAAAAGAGAAGTTAAAAGAAAAATGAAGTATTTGGTTAGATGGAAAAGATATGTAATAGAAGAAGATACTTGGAAAGAGTTAGAGAATTTAAGAAATACAATAGAGTTAGTAGAAGAATTCAAGAAAATCCACGGAGATATCACAAAATAAACTACTTATTTATTATTATAGTACACTTGAACTCTAAAATTTTATTTTTTGTTTTATTTTATTTTTATCTATTTTTCTTGATTTTATTTTTTATTTTTATTTTGGACAATAAAGAGACAGTAACTATAGTCACATGATATGTCACATAATGTGATATTATAAGTCTAAAATATAGTAGAAAGAACTGTAATAATAACATTAAAGATATAGTTGTAGCATGTTTACCTTATAGTAATAGTATAATAAACTCATAGATAACATATGTACTTTAGAGTAGAGTTATTTACTTGTTATGAGATGCTTTGGACATGGACAATTTTTATTTTCTTTTTCTTTTATTTTCTGACTTTATAGGAATTTTCTTTTTATTTTCTTTTTCTTTTAGTGACGATGAAGAGGCACGTGACATCGCAGTCACATGACATGTCACATGATGTAACGTCATAAGCCTAGAACATAGTGGAAAGATCTAGAAGATGACATCAGGGCACATGTATGCAACATGGTGGTCTTGAGTAGAGAATGAGGCAGATATGAGGTTGTAGCATGGACCAGATGTATTTAGTATATATAGGATGCTAATTTAGCAGAGACTCCTTGTTGAGTTCTCTTTTAATTTCCCCACTCTTTACTTGATAGCCCTACTAAGAGCTTTGCTCATTGTGAGATCATTTGTTCTTGAGTGACAAGTGGTTGCTACAACATTACTGATAGCATAGACCATATATCTATTATATAAATAGTATAGGAATGCATTAGAGACTCCTTATCAAGTTTTCTCATGATTACCACAAGATACTTTGCTTATAAGTTTAAGTTTACTTAAGTAGTCTATTGGTCATCTTAACTAGTGGTTGTTATAATACTTATTTGTGATATCTAAATCTTAGGTATACTCTCAGAAGTTTAAGAGTGATTCAGAAGTTTAATAATGATGACAATAATAATAAATATTAATACAGATGTTAATAAAAAGATAAAAATTAATGAATAATAATTGATTATAATTGAAAGATGTTGTTAAGTCTAAAGTCTAATTCTTAAATATAAAAGTATTTATACAAAATAGTAATAGTCTGTATACAAGCTATTTCTATCACATAATCAAAAATTATACCTGATAAAGCTGTTATCTGTCATAGTAGATATTAGGCTAATTTAAAAGATAACTAATTATATCACTATATTAATATACTTATATTTCTATTGTCAGAATAACAAATATTAGACTTTGTTTCATTTTTATTTTTGCTTTTATTTAGGGCTAGAGTTTAGCATGACATCATAGTCACACAGTCACATAATCATAATAAAATGTGGTAGAAGCTTCTAGAATAATAATATTATATAATATACTTAACACATGTTAATTTTAAGGTTTATATATGATTTTTAGTATAGACTAGATGTAATAGTAGCTAACTAGTATAGTATATAAGGTAGATACATTGTACAAAGAATTTTATTGAGTTCACTTATAATTAGCCTAATCTAAGATTTAACTTCTAGTTCTAACTCTTGAGTCTTAAGTCATAACATCTATAAATACTAATCTCTATATGATATATGATATATCATTAGAGATAGTTTGATAAGTGCTTTCCAATGCAAGTTTAATCATGGAAATCTGTTTAGTTGTTTCTAAGATAATAGCCAATAAAACTTGTAGTTATTGATAGTCTAATATCTTAGTAATCTGTTGTCACTTTGCATACTCTATATATGTACAAATAGCTCTCATTTAGAGCTTTCCAGTACAACTAAATCTAGAAACAAAGAAGCTTAGAAGAAGTGAATTAACAGAAAAGTATACAGTAAGATTGTTGTTTGAACAAAAATAATGAAAAATTTGAGAATGAATATTTAAAAAAGTTGGAGAGAAGTCAGACAAAATAGAAAAAGAAGCAAGTTTCTTCAGAGACAAAACATTAAAAAAAAGATACTATTATAGTATACTTGTATTCTTACATTTTTGATTTTATTTTATTTATATCTATTTTCTTGATTTTTTTTGAATAATAAAAAGAAATGTAACTATTGCATATAACAATATTACTAGTTATATGACTTGTATATATAATTACAATTATGTATAATGAAAATTTATAGAAGATACTGAAAAGATGATGTTAGAGTATATAATTATGACATATATAATTTCCACAATATATTAGAGTTAAAGATAGTAGACTTAACTTTTTTCATTTTTATTTTATTTTAGACTTTAAGTTAGAGTTTAGCATGATAATATATGACATGGTGTTATACATTTGTCACATATCATAATTCATGATTATATAATCATATAGAATATTATAGAAGGCTCTGAAATAATGATATTATTTTATATATATTAGACTTATAAAGTTTGAACTCAAGTTTCTTTTGATTTTTCTTTTGATTTTATTTTTATTTTATTTTATTTTCCTTTATTTTCTTCTATCTGGGAAACTGGGGTTAGGGTTTTGACATGACATTACTATTATAAGTCATATGATATAGTCACCATAATAGTTACAAGTTATAGAATAGTAATGGAAGGAAGTAGAAGGTTCTGGAAAAATAATGTTATATATATCAGAGTTAGAAACAATGGACTGGTTTTATTCTATTTTTCTTTTCTTTTATTTTTCTTTATTTTACTTTGAGTTTCTTTTTCTTTATTTTGATATAGGTAAAGAAGACAAAACATAACATTATATAGACATGACTCAATGATCACATCAGTCACAGTCATGGTCACATCAGTCACATACTCACATAACACAATAGAACAATAAAGAAGGTTTTAGAAATAATAATATCATATAGCATAGTTAACATATATCAACCTCAAGACAAATGCATGGTCATTAAAGTAGGGCTAAAGGAGTATAGCATGGATCATCAGTAGTTTGTATATAAGGTAAACATCTTATACTTAGAAACTCTATTGAGTTCTCTTGTATTACTCAATACAAGAGTATATCTTTCACTTTAACATATAAGTTTAAAGCTATAACAATATAGTATATACAACACATATTGACCTTGAGGCAAAATACATGGTCATTTAGGGTAGGCTAAAGTAGTAGTAGCATAGACTATAGAAATTTAGTATATAAGATAAACAATCTAGTACAGAGCTTTTTATTGAGTTTTCTTGTATAAACCCTATATAAGATTTCTTTTCCTGATCTACTCTAAGGTTTTGAGATCATAACAATATGTCTCTTTAGAGTAAGCTAGATTAGTGTAACATAAAATAGACTATTAGCCAATTAGAGTTAAACTTTTTTTTCTTTTTTATTTATTTTATTTTCTTAGAACTTAGAGTTAGTATTAGTATAAGTGTCATACCTGTCACAATCATGGATCACATAATCACATAGTATAGAGAAGATTATAAACAGTTCTAAAGCAAATAATATTATATAGTATAGTAATAATATATTAGCCTTATAGAAAGTATATAAACTTTAGGATAGGTTAGTGTCAGGTGTAGTTTACACCAGGGTAGAAGTCCATGGAATAGACTTGGAGATGAGTGGACTTGTAGAATAACCTTAGCTTCAGCTTATATACTGCGCTATCTATCTGCCATGTAGTCATAACTTCAGATGATAGGGAGAAGTTCAAGATGGAAGTGAGTGCTAATTGGTATGTCGCCATTGAATACAGGAGATCGAATTCAATAAGAGATTATCTTTGTTGATTATCAGACTAGCAAATTACAGTGTAATTACTAGTCTTATATACAAACTGATAGTATAGGAGATGCTCGAGGTTTCAGTGTTGAGACACTGACAGGAGTAACTCTGTCATGGAAGACCAAGTTGGATAGGAGTATCTCTACTATGGAAGATGGAATACCCAGATGATTGCAGCACTACCATAAGACATGTTACAAAAAAGGTGGACTTGTATGTTTGAAGGTGACTTCACTGCAGGGATGTAGTTTCTGGATAGGTGGACTTGCATATGACAAATATTCATGCAGTTTTATATTGTAGAAGATAAAATACCTATAGAGCTTTGATGTAAATAAGGCCAAATGACTATGAAGTTTTGATTCCAGAATATCTGTATTAGAGATGGATATAGCTCAGAGTTTGAACTATTATATCTAGAGTTTATAAATTCTATACATTTAGTTTTTTATATCTCAATACTCAAAACTCAAACTAGCTACTTCTAACATTTTTCCCAAGAGAACTCAACTTACTCCAGTACTAGTTATTATTAATAGAAAACCTAAGTATAAAATCTTATATATAATGGACTCTAAAATTGACTATAAATAAGCTTGTAAGCTTCTCTACAAGTCTATTTAGCTAGAATATAAAAATACTGAGAATAAATTTAGATAGCTTTCTACTACTAAGCTCACTTATACTATAAATATAGTCTCTGATCTCTATATACTTCACTAAGCCTAATCCTCTTGTATTTGTTTTGATTATACTACTATAAGTCAACTCCAGCCTCTACACAGTATTAACAGAGTTTTTTTCTTATATTTCTATCTCTGTTTTTTCTTCTAACTATCTTAATTTTTATTACTTAGTTCACTCAGTCAAATTTAGGCAAAAGAAAATAGTAAAAACAATAAAAGATTTTATTACTTATCTGCTATGATAGACCAGACAATTATATTTGGCCTACACATACCTCTTACAGAGGTTCTCATCCCTTATCTTGACTATCTCCTTACTATGATTCTTTTTGACCTACTTATTCTTTTTTTTTTTCAATGATCATGAACTAGAATTGTTTTCTGAAAATATCTTGAGAATCTCTTTGCACTTTGATCTCACAATTGGAATGATCTTGATACTTTCCATCATATTAAACCTCTATACAAAAACATTCTACTTTCACCATTGTTATATATCTTTCTCCTTATATTATGTCACAAACTTCATCCAAGTTGTATCTTTATAATCAGTAGACTGATTCTCACAAACAAAGTTGCACTAGAAGGTCCCAAATGAGAGCTATTTACATATATATAGAATATACAAAAGTGATAACAGATTACTGAGATATCAGACTATCAGTAACTACAAGTTTCATTAGCCATTATCTCAGAAACAACTGAATAGATGCCTACAATCAAAGTTGTGTTGAAAAATGTTTATTGAACCATCTCTAATGATATATCATATATCATATGGAGATTAGTATTTATAAAGATACAAGCATATCAATATAGTAACATAATTAGTTATCTTTTAAAATAAGCCTGACATCTGCTATGACAGATAATAGCCCAACCAGATACAAGTTTTGATCATATAATAGAAACAGCTTACATACAGATTATCACTATGTTATATAAATATTTTTATATTTAAGGATTAGATCTCAAACTTGACAATATATTTTAATAATCATTAATTATTATTCATCATTTTTATCATCATTGTCATCTATATTGATGTCAGATTGCTTCTTTTCCTCTTACTACCATCTTGTATGGTAGCGCCTATTGGAAAGTCAGCGAATAAATTGTCCTTTTCTTTTTCTACCTTCAGCAACTCAATAACGGAACCAAATTTCAAGAACCTTTTACCAGCTATGCCTTCTGAAATAAGCATAGGGATGGACAATCAGTCAGGACGCATCCTTACTAACAATAACGAGGTACAAGGGCGAAGTTCCTTACCCTCTACTCATTCGTCTAGAGAACCATCTATGGTGTCCTCTGGTCGCTCCACTCCATATCATGACCGAATGGATATGGACCTAGATGATGCTCCTGTAGCAAGAAACATGGAAAACAGAAGTCCTGAACTGTCTTACGAGTCAGAGCAGGAGAAGGCATTGAGGATTGGCAAGGCGGCCAACACACTGAACAACACGAGGCCTCCAGATGTTAGCAATGAGGCCACCCCACCTAACGGCCTACATGAGGACAACATCATCAATGTACAACTTCCTTACGATCCGCAAGCTCCTACTGAGCCCAAACTGTGGAGTGGATCCTTCCACCCCATTTCACTTCATGGTTCTATCGAACACTTCACATCGGATGCCAAGAATATTAAAGTTTTGCTCAACTTCTTGGCCAAATATATCCAAGGTAAACAAGTCGACAGTAACAAGGCAAATGATCTCGGCAATTTTGATGGTATGGGAGATGCAATATAGAATTTCATCTCATCCGTTTATGCATCTAAGTGGGATACGTTATACACTGATCGCAAAACTAATATCCTTAGGTCGAAAATATCGTCAAAATTCACTTCTCGTATTCCCCCTACCAACGGTAATTCAAAGAAGGATTCTCCCAAATCTATTCCAGTCACAATTAACAAAGCCCCGCCCCCTCCCCCTCTTCTGGCCAAATCCAAGAAAGAGATAAACGTTATCTCTAAATACTTCCATTCCAAGAAACCCGAGAATAACAAGAAGAACAATGATAACAGTTCTCTTAATTCTCAATCTAACAAATCATATGCCCAAGCCTCCAAGTTGCTGTCTTCAACATCCGATGTCTTGAAAATCAAAGAAACATTTCCCGCCCTGAATGCTAAGAAAATTGATCAGGTAAACAGTATTGTTAATGGAAAAAACCAACAGAAACCTCGAATCCAGTCGACTACTAAAGGTCCTTCTAGGAAACTTCCGATGAACACTGACAATATGTTGTCCTTCATAAAGAACTCGTCTCTTCACATCGCTAACATTAACAGAGAACTTTATAACGCCAAGACTGAAGTTCTAGTTGACTATATCCGCTCTGACTCTTCCAGCATAATCATCATCACCAACAAGGTAGGCCAACAGTCCGACCTGTCTATCATTGACAACTACATCAAAAACTTAAATGATGTAAATACGCTTCAAGTCAAAAACTCTAGACTCCCCATGTCTAAATCATACCTGAAAATTATTGGCATACCTTTCTTCTCTCATTCCAACTCCATGGAGAAACTTACTTCTTTTGACATCGAAACCATCCTCAAGCAAAATCATATTTTCAACAACATCTCCCTCGCATCTAAACCGAGAGTTATTAAAGTCTCTCCTAAGTCTGATATGGCCATCGTTTGGATCGACATCTGGGATGTTCAAAGTGGAAAAAACGCTAAACTTCTCATTAACAGGTGCTTCAATGTGGGCAATTACATCGCCACAATTAGAGGTGCGAATATG
>Ga0157364_1006403_pt1 | contig 12090 bp, 4 predicted proteins | sample AttsexASBM2_FD_111476 | JGI IMG/M metagenome (GOLD analysis project Ga0157364, IMG submission 111476) | Fungus gardens microbial communities from leaf cutter ant in Ribeirão Preto, State of São Paulo, Brazil - Atta sexdens ASBM2 | ecosystem: Host-associated > Fungi > Mycelium > Unclassified ...
TCAATAGGAGAGATGTCGTCTTCCATCACGACAACGCTCGACCACACACATCTTTGATGACTCGGCAAAAATTGCGAGAGCTTGGCTGGGAAGTTTTAATGCATCCACCGTGTAGTCCTGACATAGCACCCTCAGACTATCATTTGTTTAGGTCTCTGCAGAACTCTCTTAATGGTGTAAAGCTAACTTCAAAAGAGGCCTGTGAAAATCACTTGGAGCAGTTTTTCGATCAGAAACCACAGAAGTTCTATCGCGATGGAATTATGGCTCTCCCCCAAAAATGGCAAAATATTATAGAAAATAATGGAGGATATTTGGTTTAAATAAATTGATTTCAATACTTTAAGAAAGAAAACACTTTAATTTTACTAAAAAATCGCCACCAACTTTTTCCCATACCCAATAGAACTCTCCTGTTCATCGCCATTACGATTTTATGCACATCCTCTCATGAAAACGTCACGCGCCATTTATTTTATTTAATACAATCATAACGGAAATTTCAATTTTACATAATATTATCTCTTTCTACGTAATATTATCTCGTCAGACTTGGTATTAGCATACGCGCATATCGGTTTCATCCAACTTTTACTCATTACTCTTATATTTTTTATTTCCTACTAGAGAATTATTTTACTTCCTACTATGCGAACAATTCAAATGCGAATCAAATCAGATAAGATTCGATTCAGATTTAAATATTTATGATTTGAGACCGAAATTTTGTTTATCAAAAAATCCTGATTGCAGATAGAAGATTAGAAGATTTGATGTTCTAATTCGATTTGATTCAATTCGATATAAAAAAAATTTTGATTCGCACATCTCTACTCTCTACTTAAAGTGTAATTTTTATATCGTGTGTTATCACGCGCGTTGATGACATCAGTTGATTTGAAATGAGACAGTAAGAAAATCTATACATAGTAAAGAGTCTCTACGGAATTACGGAGAATCAACGGAAGCGATCTTATTTATAATTAGGGAAAAACAAAAATTGAATAATCATCGAACTCCAAAAATCTCGCCGCGAAAGAAAAGTATACAAATAAAGACTCTACTTTAAAGTGACATTACACGATTAATGATACTGACAGTAATATTGAATCAGTAATACTGACAGTATGCATCAATATTTTTAGTATTTTTACAACCTTACATGATCAGTATTATTAGCAATATATTTCACATTAGTTTTACGTACAATATCTATTACACTGTGATATATTGCGACACAGATCTTAATAAAGCGATACTCGAGAATCAAAATCCAAATCACCGTCAGTATTTTATCCATCAATATTAAACACGATCAATAATAGAGATGCAACAAATATCTGGTAACTATTCGATAGCTGGCTTACCCAACTGGTTTTTTATAATTCGACCGTTTGGCCGGATAATCCGGCCGGTGCAAAAATTATTTTCCACAATTTGAATATAAAAATTATTTAAATAAATCATATATAAATTTTAATTTCAAAATATTTTATTATATATATATTTGACCAATCTATAAAAAAATTACATACTCTTTTATTAATGCTTAAATATTAATTAAACATATTCAATGTAACATATAAATATTAATTAAACATATATAATGTAACAAAATTTTCTTACTCTTATCTAATCGTCTAACCTGCGATTAAGAATGAAATGCCTACATGTATTTGATCCTCGTTCATTTGTAAAAAATAATTTGAACAGTACAAAGTTAACACATATTTCATTATATATATAAATTAACTCAAAGTATGAAAAAATGTTGATCAAATTTTGGAGTTATTAAATACTTCAATATAAAGATATAATTATAAACAATAACAAAATATAAGTGTAAACAAAACAAAGAAATCCAACATACTCTAAAATTGGAATATCAAAAAAATATACATGATTTGTACTTTTTGTTGGTATTTTAGGAGATATTGAGCAAAGCACATTCCTTTATTACATATTCCCTTGTGAATTCGATTGCTTCAAGTTTTGAATTTGCCTGCATTATTTCGTTAACACGAGTCACTATCCTACATACCAGCGAAGATTTCGGGATATTCACTAAAATTTAATAGCGACATCTTTTCTTTTTTCTTTACATATTATAAGCAAGTATAAAATACAAAAAATTATTATATATATATAAATTAAACTTTTGATTTTTAACATAACATATTTAGTATAGATCAATATATCTTTATAAAATATACCGTAAAAATATCGCGTCAAGGTAAATTTTGATTGATTATGTAAAATCGTAGAAAATGTAACAAAATAAAAAATAGGCCCATACATATTTTTTTTTGCTCTTGCACGACTACAGAAATGACTTAAGGATCATTGTTCTAAAATAAGTGGCATTGTGTATTATAAAAGGATATTCAAATCAAGATCAATATATTTGCCCGATATATTCACTTTCGTGACGCCGCTAACCATTTCAATGCTAATATGCAGTTCATAAATGATAAAAGGAATCTGTACCAATCTGTATAAAAATACTCTTATCAAAATAATGCAATTTCTCGGCTAAAAGTACATAAGTACATAAGTAAAAATTAACTTCTTGTATATTCATTATTCCAATGATTGGACCCATTCGTGTAATTAACAATTCAGTCGTTTTTCATAATAATGGAAAAAGGTTGGACTACATTATTTAATTAATAAATATCAATTTTTTTCTAGATTACATTTTTAGTTACGTTATAGAAACAAAACTTTTTGTTCTAATTCAAACACATTGGAAATGCGAACAAATGCAATTAAACTCATGTTCATCTTTTATCACTATGATATCACACGATGGACCACCTCTTTTCATCCTTCTAAAAAATTAGAAGAGGAAAAGGGTGGTCTGCCTCGCTTGCTACTTAGTCGCTTCGGGCGGACAATCGGGCTGATTGTTGGGGTGAGTCGTAGTGAAGGCCGGATGGTGTTCCAAATGACGGTCTACTCTCAGAATTGTAGAAAAGGGTTTCAGATCAACATGAAATTTTCGTGCATTGTATACCTGTGGTACTAAGCAACAATCCGCTAATGTAATTTCATCGCCGACACAATATTTGCCTGCGCTCGACAATAACAACTTCTCCACAGCTAAAATTATTATTAGTACTTAATTATGCATATATTCATATATTAACAAGGTATGTAGTTTTTAATATATGCAGAGATTGTAAACTTATGTGATATTTTGCTGGATAAACTTGATATTCAGTCAAAAATAATTTTAATTGCCAATATTTGTGACCTTCATATTACTAGCATTTAAAGGCAGTACATTAAATAAAGTAACTATTTATTTTTTTCATTTGTAAATGTTTAAAAATTTATTTATTTAAATTTGAAAGTTTTCGTGAGAAAACTTCATATTTGCCTTTTATCACATAAATGCAATCCTACACAATATTACAATTATTACAATTATTCTAATTTTTTATTATCATTGTAATACCTGTAAATCCTCTAGTAATCCAATTCTGCGCCCATTCCGTTTTACGTTCTTCTCCAACATGGGTCAGAAGACCAATATTTTGCAATGGTTGTATACCACTGGCAATTATTTCGCAAATCTCTCTCACTCTAGCTCTTTTGACAGGATCTACTGGCATCAATGGACGATTTGGTCTAGTTTCTTCCAAATATTGTAGGATATTCAACTATATTATAAAGATTGATATTATTCTAAAAAAAAGATTAAAACAACTACAAGAATATTCATGAATTTACTCACAGACTCTATCAAAGTATGATTGTCAATATGTAGCGCAGGGACTTTCTCCATTGGATTAATCTCGCGGAATTCATTGGAATGTTGTTCTCCACCACTCTTCACCAAATTAACAGGCTTTATATCATATGGTATCTCCTTTAGGTTCAATGCTATTAATAAATATCAGAAACATTTAAATCTATAAACATTAGAAATGCATTTAAAAAATAAACTCTCAGTAATAATAAAACTAATTCTATCTATGAAAGGACATTATAGCCGGTTCTTATTTCAAGACTTATTATTCAAGTCTTAAATAATATCTTAATATTCTAATACAACTCTGTGGACAGTATTCATTGTCAGTTACTATTTTAAGTTTTACAGTTTTAAGACAGTTTTAAGATGTTAATTCGGCTCTCTGATTAGTTCATGTAGAAATATTCTTAAAACCCTAAGCAACACATAGTGCCTTAAAAAGTGTTAAAAAAAGCGCTAAAAAAGTATACATAATAAAAATATACATCTTTTTAAAGCTTTGCAGGCGTTGCTGTGTTAGTTGGAATCTTACTATAATATTGTATATGTTACATCTTGAATCTGAATCAGCCAGATAGTAGATAATATATTGAAATCGTTGCATGTCTATTTCTATTGATGTACTCGGATGAAGGTCATCAAAATTTAAGTAGCTTATCTAAAAAGTTCAATGTCGATGATACACTTGCATCTTCAATAATAAATTATATAACTATTATATAATTATTAAACCTGACTATTCTCAGTTTTCACAACTTTTCCTGATTGTTTTTAATTCCTTATCTTTTTCTGGTTTTTATATAGTTTCCCTGGATTCCAAAACTCAACTCTATCAACCAGAATATCATTTTATCTTTGTTGTTTACTGAACAAGGATAAAAGATACTCAAAGTGACAGAAGTTGATACAATTGACAAGTTTTGGAACAAGTTTTTATGTGTGTGTAATGTATAAAATAATTTTTCACTTACCAATTCTTATCCTCCAAGAGCAGGAACTTCGCCAATAGGAATAAAGCACCGGCTGTAAAACGAAATAAGAGAGCTATGAATACTCAGCAAAGCTGAATTACGCAAGTCAATCTTGAAAATTTAACATAATCAAAGTTGTCATTCATATTCAATTTAATAATCTAAGTTGTGTACTACATTCACACACTAGAAAAAATGTAAAAAAAAAGTATAATCATTGATAAATATGAACAAAAATAAATTGTGAGTGTTGAAATACACATTAAAACATGTTTATATCACATCTGTTGATATTATGTGATGTTAATGATGGTCCATTTAGCAGATATTCTACTACTTTGGATAAGCAAGGGATAAATCATTAGGTGATTTGTGAAACTTATCACATAAAAAAATTTTTTTAAATGGGTATTTTTTAAATGGGTAAATTTTAACCACAAAATATATGTAAAATATGTAAAATATGTAAAAAATTTTCAGTCTAATGTCCAAGAATATTTGAAAAAGGATACTTTTGAGAAATGCTTTTCAATTAATATCAAATAATTTTCTCTTATAAATTTATTCATGCAATTTTTATAAATAACGAAAATTTCGAAAAGGAAGTTTAGAAGGAAGTTTAATATAATAAGCATCAAATTATTTGTTAATTATTTATTTATTAATCTAAAGTTAATTTAATTATAGCTTGAAATAAGCCATGACATTGTATTAATTTTTAGAAAATATATTTTAAGAAAATATGCGAACTTTTTTACTCCATTATCAAATATATTCGCTAGTCAAGAAAAGAATTTTTTCATTGTGTTATTTTTTCTTTTTGAGCAGAAATAGAAATCGCCCGTAAGATGCGCGTTCAATTGATAATCGTGGCGAGTAAATGTAATGGAATTTATTTTCGCGCAATCGCGGATTTCAGGATTTCAAGAGCAATTGTCCAACGAGATATACCGGTGTGTCATTTGAAGATATTGCAGTAAAATAATGCGTGATCACCAGTACAGTATTCGCAAAACGGCCGATTCTGATTCTATCTTATTTTCCTCTCTCGACATTTATCTATTTGTATTTTGCCTGTTTACATAAAGGTTAATTCGCGCGTAAATACTCACTTTACCCATTGTGGACATCATCGGCCTCTCATGACAGCATTCACCTTTAGCCACTTTTTGCCTGACTCGATTATCTGATCGATGACTCTGATATTATGCCACCGAATCTGTTAATTTAAAATGAACGATGAACGCGTGAAATTCTTCCCTTTTATTTTCGAGATTGCTTTCGAGATTTCTTTTCTCTAACACTCTTCACACTTCGCTGTTCCGTCCACTGGTCTTCCCCGCTCTCTCGTGTCTCATGATCACTCGTAATGCAAGTAGACAATAGGTCTGTTCTTTTTCGAAGATTTCTGAATTCTACTAGTTCTTTTGCGAGCAGGGTGGCTCTTTTTGAGAGATTTTCCTACACGAGCATATCTGTATAATGCCTGATTTAGGGCATAATTGGACATATTTTGGACATAATTTTTTTTATGGATATGGTTATGTGACTATGTGTGGAATGACCTTTAACCCTTATAACCGTAACACAGTTCTTGCATAACGCATAATGCATGGTACATAAGGGAATCAACCAATCGAAATTGTTTTTTTCTACGAAATGGGAGTAAAGAAAAAATTCTGATTAATTGATTCGCTCATGCATTGTGCATTTTGCAAAAGTGCTGCAACCTTTATTTCTAAAGTCCTAAAATTCGGCCAATGAAATATAGATTTTAGTAATTACTTATTAAGACTGACAACCCTATTGGTTGTATTTTAGGATTTTAGGTTTTAAGACCCAAGCATAAAATCCAAAATCTACAAATAGAAACCTGAGAGAGGACATGAGAATCTTTTTTCTAAATTTTAATTATATGCTTCCCCTATTTTTTTTTTATATTCTATGAGTAATAAAAGATTTGTTCCTACTAAGACGTGCTCCTACCATAGGCCTTACTCACTCCAATTAACTCGTTGGAGTGAATAGGAACTATGGAAGGAGCATGTTGGAGCATTCGATGCGAACATCTCTAAAGATAGGACGTCCATTTGTTATGTCGACTTGTGTTAAATGAAAAGCATCCCTAGTTTCCATAGACAGGTGCTAAGACTAACATGGTTGCTACTGTGCTGCCTATTCGTCTTCTCGTGACATCGCCCTTTGTCTCGACAATACTTTTCTAATCAGCGAAGAATAAGGAGTACCGAAAGGGACAGAGAAAGAGAGAAAGAGGAAGAGAGAGGGAGAGGGAGAGAGAGAGGGAGAGAGAGAGAGAGAGAGAGACGATGATGACGACGACGACACATTAGATGGAACAGCGAACTTCAATGGAAGACTTCAGCTAGCAAAATGTCAACCCGATCGCAGCTTACAAAGGATTTAAATGGTTCGTCTGTGCTTTATCGCGTGTTTACATTGCTTGTCATAACACTAGAATCAAACTGTTTTCCACACGAATGTTCGTCTCTCCCGTTGGCGAACGTCAATATTGTTGCCCAACATTCTACATCTCGCGCGAGTTTCAGGATTAATTAGCCTGTCGTTGTATCCTTTTGGAGTAAAAAGGAGCGACTGGCCTGTAAAATCTTCGTATTATCTTTGATGTACTTTCTTTGTAGTAAAAGTATAACTGTGTGTAAATTTTATTCATTTCTTGCAGAATCGGTGAAAGCGCTACTTGGCAAGCATGTAAAAATACTATTAAAGAATGTGGTGAAATTGGAAACAAAACAGGACAAACAGGAAAATCGTGTTCTCGTGAGTGATTGTTTTTTCCGTCTTTTTTTTTATCTCTCTTTCTTTTTGTAATACTTTCTTATTTTTTACATTAATAAATATTGATTTTGTCTTATCATTAAGGTGTTCTCGCCATGTCGCCTCTTTCTCTTATCGGCCAAAGTACCCACAAGAGTAAGTAGTTTAGTTTATATTCTCTTTTATTATATCTCTTTTATTCTCTTTTAAACCGTTTAATCACACTATATATTGCCAATTTCTGGTTTCTGGTTAAGTTATACTTTATAGTGTTTTTGACTATAACAAATTTGCATCTGGATTCAATTAATGCTGTATTGGTTGACGTTCTACCAATAAACCATAAACATCATTAATCTAACCCAAGTTGATGCAGATCTGCTATAGAAAATGTTAGTCTATCACTTTGCAGCTGACTATATTCTCTGCATCATGATTGGCTAAAATAAGATCAGAAATCTACAAGTTTTACCAATATAAGATTAATTTAAGTTGGTTCATTTGCTCTTTATCTTTTTCTAATTTTGAGAAATAAAAAAAGATAAACTTTTAAACTGAGATTAAAAAGTATTCTGAGATGGAACCAGATCATAAGTGTATGTTACTCTTTTATTGCATGCTACATTTACATTTTATTCTTTTTTTAGATCGACTGCCATTTTCATTATCTAGAAGTAACGGCTATAGAATCGAGAAGAGCGAATCAGCTATGTTTGACCGTCGGAGAACGGTATTACAATTTTACTACAAACAGCGTCGGCGGAGATACCACAGAGGTAGACGCTATGATAGAGGCCTTACACACGGCAATTCGAAATATCTTTCCTACAGTACCATTAAAGTATGTTTTGCTTCATTTTGTAGCAAAGAAACATTTGTAAGACTCTGCTGATTACGTATTTTAAATATTTTTAGTTATATTATACGAAAAATAGAGGTAATACCAGCTAGCAGACTGCAGAGTATACGAGGAAGCGAGTTAGCTAGAAGCACAGAAGCCACGAGACACACAGGGCCCTGTGGTGGTTTCTCTACTCAATATGCGTGCATGTGTGACTTGCATAGTGTACCGTACAGGGAGGAAGTGGCCTGGGTGAGATTGACGGCGTCATTAGAATTTGCTTTAACAATGTTGAATTATCTGCTACAAAAATCTTATTTAGACAGATACGAATTTCAGGATGTCGACACAATATACCTTTCACATGACACCAGAGAGCTGAATTTGACAGACTTTGATCATTTAGATCAGAAGGACTTGGTGCCAATTATCTCGGCCTTGGAGTATAACACTTGGTTCACTAAATTAAGGGCATCTCACCTCAAATTAAATCACGAGCCTTTAGAAAGATTGTTACATGTTATGCGAAGATCTTTGTCCATTCAAGAGCTTTATTTAGATAATCTTGGGATTAAGTGGTAATGGTTTAAGCAATTAGTTTTTACAGAGAGAATGTATTTAATGGATAATGTAAATATTTGTTTTTGAAAGGGATTTCGCTCACAAGCTATCGTTAGCCTTGATCTCTAATGCTAACACGATGTTGCAAACAATAGATTTGTCACACAACATGATCGAGGATAAAGGTATATATTAATTAATTTCAATTATTTATTCAGTATTCTTTTTGTATTTGAAATCTTTATCTGCACTACAGCCTATTGAGCTCTATTTTCCGATTGTTAACCGTAATCAAAAGTGTCCTGAATAGATTTTTATTATATTTTTTGTAGGAGCCTCTAGCTTGTGTGGGATAATAGCCAAGTTAATGCAAGGTGTGCCAATAACCATGTATTTTAATTATTCCTAATAATTATACTACAGGCATAGGAGCAATTCACTTTTCTCATTTATTTATTTAGAAATCACTTGTAGATCACTTTCTCATTTTTCTAAAAAAGACTCACTTTTCTCATTTCCTTCTTATTTATTTTGAGCACCAGACATGTGAAAATATGAAGAATAATAAATAGATGACATTTTCTAAGATTCCATAGGGGCTGTGGGAACTTTTGCCTGTTCATATTTTCATTATTTACTATCAATTTCAACATTTATCAATAGATGAAATCAATAGATGAATGAAAAATAGATCAATACAAGAAAAATAAATCATTTTCACATACATTCACTATCATTCGTAAATTTGAGAACGATTTTCTCGCATCTTATGAAAAATTAAGTATCTTGGTGAAACAAAACCATACAAAAGTTTTCAAAGATGTATTTTGAAGAGAAAAGATAAAACTGTAAATTTATTTTTTAATTTTGTTTTTGCAATATTTCGTTCCTAAATAACATAAAATAAAAATTTTTTTCAATACTTTTTATTTTATTTTAAAGCGTAAACTGCTAAACCATTATTATAACTGCTAAAACATTATTAAATAAAAATTTATGAAAAACTTTTAAAATAGAATCTGAAAACAAATTTTTCTTCTGCTTAGTTTCTGTAAAGTATTTCATTTTGAAGTTGACATTTTGTTAAAGTGAGCTTTTACTCAAGAAATTCAATATTGTGAAAAATCATTGTACTTTTTTTAAAATCAATTTTTTTCAATATTTCTCTCTAATTTCTTATGTAAAAACTCATTTTTATAAACTTTGAAATTAAATAAATAATTTATAGAAAAAGAGACAGAAAAAATGTTTATTATATTCTCGATTTATATGAATAAAGAAAATATTTTTTCAAGACTTTTTAAGTATTTCCGTGTTCCTGACTTTACGAACGGTAATGTTATCACAATAGCTAATATCGTCCTTAAACTCGGCGAACCGAGTTGATGAGGAAAGCGTCCACTGTAGAAGCCACACTCTCAGGCCTGCTTTATGTATTATGAATCATTTCTCTATGATATAAGATAAATGATTCTCTATGATACGATATAAGATAGATGTTATATCGTTATATAAATATAAACAGTATATATAATAAGTAAACTAATTTTTATATATTCTCTAAAAAAACTTATTTTTTCATTATTTTTAAAAAAATAGCTAAACTGCTCCCTTGTCTGTACTAGTATATGATATGCTTTTTCTTTAAACATGCACCTTTATTTTATAAACTTATAAAGAGACTCATATTTATTTATTTTTTTTTTTTATTTCAAATTATATAATATTCCAGATTTTATTCTATACAAACATTGTGTTAATATGTAAAAAATTATTGATCTCTACCTGTGCAAGCAAAAGCTTCTATTAGAAGCTTTTGCTTGCACAGGTCAATAATTTTTATTATTTGTACATCAGACAAAATTTGTAATATATTTTTAAGGTGGTACTCATCTGAGCGGTCCTATTGGCAAGTTGCCTAAAGGTTTACAAGAATTAAATTTGGCCCACTGTGGATTGACCGGGAAAGGTATAAGTCAAATAGCTCACGCATTAAGCTTGAACAGAAGTATGCCAACTAGTTTGCGATATCTGAATCTTTCGGAGAACACCTTGAAGGATGATGTCAATGTGAGTAAGGCTGATCTTGACGATAAATTACAGAATAATCTTAATTTGTGTAATAATTGCAATAATTAAAATTATAATTTATATTTAATAATTGCAGAATTTGTGCAATTTCTTGGCACAACCTAATAGTTTGACACACCTAGATCTTAGCGGTACGGATACTACTTTAGAATATGTAAGTAACTAATTTTGCATAGCTTTCTTTTAAATAATAACTTCAATACTCGACTGTCCTTACAGAAATTTAAATCAATTTAATGGAAGGTAATGTTTTTGTTAATGTTTTTAATATTAAAATAAAATAATTAATCATTACCTTCCAGTATTAAATTAGTTTAAATTTCTGTAAGAGCAATACAATTTGCATTGTTCTTTATGACTTGATTTAGTTGTTCGGTGCATTACTACGGGGTTGTGCAACTAATTTAATCCACCTGAACGTTGCCCGGAATTCCTTTTCAAGCAAGAAGACCAAAGAAATACCTCCAAGTTTTAAACAATTTTTTACGGCGACCCTTTCGCTGAAGTACTTAAATATATCTTCGTGCAAACTACCGTTGGAGGCATTAAAACATCTGCTACTCGGTTTGGCGTGCAACGAAAGTACAGTTGGCCTAGAGCTTGACATGAGCGGAAACAATTTGGGTTCTATGGGCGCACACGTTCTAGAATCATGCATTCACGGAGTTAGGTGTATAGCGTCATTGGATATATCGGACAGCAGTACGTATACAGCTATAAAAAAAATATAATTCGATTGGATGCACTCAGTGCGCATTGAGCATTAATTCAGCATTAAAGCTGCCGTACACAGGTTAAAAGTATGTGTTTAATATAAATATAGAAACGGATTAAACTACTACATATCTTCTACTCATTTTATTGCATTCTAGGAAAAATGTGTATTTTATACCTCAAAGTATTTTTATTTTATTTTTACATAAATAAAATCAATATATATCAATATATATATATATATATATATATATATATATATATATATATATATAATGTTTTTTATATATTTTTTTGCACACAACAGTATAATATGTGTAATATGATATCTTCCCGATATATATTGTGTTCACAAAACA
>Ga0157364_1006404_pt1 | contig 12089 bp, 6 predicted proteins | sample AttsexASBM2_FD_111476 | JGI IMG/M metagenome (GOLD analysis project Ga0157364, IMG submission 111476) | Fungus gardens microbial communities from leaf cutter ant in Ribeirão Preto, State of São Paulo, Brazil - Atta sexdens ASBM2 | ecosystem: Host-associated > Fungi > Mycelium > Unclassified ...
TATAATAATAATAAGAATTTAGACCGCAGAAATTAAATAAAAAAATTATAGAAATAATCCAATTTTCGGTCAAATCTTAATATTTAACAAGATGCAAATTTTTTGCAAATATATTATTTTATAAACTGCGCACCGATAAGATTTATTGTATTTGAAATGCAATCACAAACTGAAACTGAAATTAATATCTCAAATTAGATTGATTGTCCATTTAATAGTGAAGCTAATAAGCATCTTAAAAACTCTGAATAATAAAAAATAAGACTCTCAAAAATCAAAAATAAAAAAAATTCATAAGAGAAGTAGTAAGGAGAGAGTAATAAACTGAGGATGGCTTGAAGCAAACTAAAACATCCGATCATTTTATATAACTAAGTTGTAAATATATTTTACATTATTAGTTACGTACCAATTAACGCACCGTTTATTATTTTTATTTGCCGTTAAAATTAATTTTATTATTTAAAAATCTGCTGTTTTCATATTTTTAAAAGCCGTGATTGCGAAATTCAGTACGATTTAATACACTCGCGCGGTTGCCGCGATTCAAACAGTTGAATTTCGTACGCGTATGCATAGACATCGATATACAATACGACAAGAACAGAGTGTAAATGCACGCGTCGAATCGCATCGCGAAACCGCGAGCCGCGCTTCCGGTGATATAATTTCCGCTCCGCGTACGCATCCGGATAAGTCGAGTATTTAATTCGCGAAACGGCGGCATGATAAAAAAAAAAATCATCGAGGAAAACTGCAGCGCTGGTAGTTGTATAAGGTAGGCGAAAAAGCGCGTCGACGGCGGACAAGCAGACAAGCGCTCGTGGCGTTAACGTAACTACGAGGGTGGAATTACAAGGGGGTTAATCAACGCACGCGTACATATATACAAGCACACACATGTATACAGTGGCTCGCCTGACTTTCGAGTCCAAGGATTGTAACTGCGCTCTAGCAATTCCCTGTGGACTTTATGCTCGTAGAGTCGAAAATAGAGGGAAGAGAGGGGGAGGGGGAGGGAGAGAGAGAGAAAGGGAGGAGAGAGACAGAGAGAGAGAGGAGGGGAGAGAGAGAGAGAGAGAGAGAGAGAGAGAGCAAATCTGGGAGAAGTGAAGAAGCGGAAATAGAGACGAATGATCAGAGGAGCGGGGAATGGGTGCACGAACAGGGGGCAAGATAGGAGAACGGGCGAAAGAGGTACAAGAACAGAAGTGTCGGGACATGGTCCATGGCAGAGAGTGGAGAAGAGAAGGGGAGAGAAAAAAGGGAGCTTGAAATAGAGAGGGGTGGTTTTACGAGGTGGACGCGGCACTTGTCTGCGACGAGCTTGCGGGCTTCCTCGTAAATTTAACTCGAGATCTCTCTCCTCTTTCCTCCATGCTCTCTCCATTCTGTTCCCCTTTTTTATAATTTACCGTGAGCCAATGGGGATGCCTATACCTCATATTTCTTCATAACGTCGAATGACCCGAGACTATTTCCTTTTTTATTGCGGCCTTTAATTGCAAACGAGCCTCGGGAGATAAACCGTTCCGGGGCACGTGTGTTTCACGCGCACATAAAATCCACATACTAACTTTTTATCACATGAAATAATGTTAAAAAACTGATGTTATTTCATGTCTCACAAGAAAATGTATCTTTCCGATTTTGATGAGCTTTAAATATATTGTTTTCTAGATAAAAATAAGGGATACGTACTTTTTTATAAAGTGCTCAATCGCACTTTTAGATGATGCAACACCCCTTTGAAGAAAATTGATTTTTTTCTCTTGAAGCGAATGTAGTCGAAATGGTAATAGAAAAAAAAATTTTAAATAAAAGTTGAATGAGAGAGAAAGAGAGAGAGAGAGAGAGAGAGAGAGAGAGAGTTAAAAAGTACTTTACAATAATAATAATAATTTAGAAAATTAAAAAAATAAATTTATAAAAAATAAAAATTTTTTTATAAGAAATAAAAAAAATTTAAAAATTATTTTGAAAATTATAATTATTTTAATTAAATTATTATTTAAATACTCTTAGAAGCATTCAATTTTTATTTCAATATTTTTTTTTATCAATTTTAACAATATTCGCTTCGAAAGACAATAACCGATTTTCTTCAAAGGAGTGTTACATCCCTTAAAATAGCAACTGGGCTCTCTGGGAAAAAACATGTCTCTTATTATTATCTAGAAAATAACATATTCAAAGCTTATCAAAATCATCGTTTTTTTATTTTCGCCATTCCATTTATATTCGACTTGATTTATTTATTACACGTATCGTACTTTTTAATGCGATTACATATCTCCCGATGCGACGCCGTCATCGATCTGGCACGATTTTCATGATGGACTGCCGATGAAATATCTGCCATTGATATGGTGAAGTGCTATCGTAGCTAGGACTAATCTAGGATATTACTGTTTCCGATTCCAGTTATTAATCGCCAAAAACTTTACACTAAGAGGTATATATTGTCTAGCGAACAGCCGCGGTTTGATATTGTCGTCTAGGTAATTAATAATTTCTGATAAGCAAGCTCAGAGAGTAGGAGTCAGAGGCGATCGAACTGCACCACGTTAATTAATTATCGGGGATTAATATAACAATGTTTCATGGGGATATCACCAGTACTTTATCGTTGAAATACGAAATGTTTTAAATCGATAAGATATACATAGTTAACATTTACAAATATAAATTAATTAGCGAGAACATTAATCACACACATTATTATTGTATACGTATTTAATACATTGGTTGTTACAGAATTATACATATGGAAAAAAGTAGATTATTGTGATATATTGCGTTTTGTATGAGTTCGAGCTTTTCATGTCACGATTAGAAAAGCAGCGGAGCATTCTTAGGGGAAGTTATGCTCTTTTATTTGTGAATGTATATTCTCCCTGGAATTTCTGACGGAAACTTCAACGGCAGGAAACGGAAATAAAATAGGCGAAACGATTCGTCGAGAAAAGAGGACACGAAAGATGCGACGGGAAGAAAAGAGAGATTGTAACGTTTTCAGGGTGGATTCCCGACTAATTCGAAACAACCTCCGCTTCTCCTTCGGATTACAAGCGAGTAAGGAGGAGAGAAATTGGAAATGGGATTGCACCGTCAGGAGAGAAAAGCCCTCTTCCTCTTTTAAATAACTTACGACGCCTCACGGAAATCGTGGACGTTTCAGCCTCTTGAGATTTTCACGAAAACTTATCCGAGAATTTGCACACTGTACACGCTTAATTTGCGAACATCTGCAGAGCCATAAATTGAGAAATGATTTTGAAACATTCTAAAAAGGACGGAGACTTTCGCAAAAATATTTTCATTGTTTATCTTATACACGTACTCACTTACGTAGCCTATTTAAGCCTCGACTACAGCAACATATGAATCTTAAAGACTCAAACAAACATTTTAGTTTGTTGCACTTTTCTCCTAAAATCCTTACTTACGTTTTTGAACATAACATTTAATATACTTATTAAAATCGTAAAAGTCAATTGTTCAATCTTTAAATCAACTATGTGATTATTTATCTAATGGATAAATGAAAAAGTAAAAGAATAAGAGGATAGAAAGTAGAGAGTAAAAGAGTAAGCTGATGTTAAGCTAAAGTTTATCGAAAGGTGGAACTCAGTTACAGATTTTATATAGTTTTGGTTAAAAAAATTAATTAAAATACATTGAAATTTTTGAAAGATATAATGGAAAGAAGTTTGCATCTAAAAAATACCTGTATATGTCAATTAAAAATATTTTTTATTTAAGAGTGTAGTTAAGGATTAATTATTATTGAACACTGTATTTCAGAAATTAGACAAAATCATTTTTAAAAAAAGCTCGCATCTTAAAATCCATTCACATCGCAGTTTCCACTATTCGAGACGCATTTTTCGTAACCATCCGCCCATTCATTGTCATTATCACCGCGGAATTTACCGCTACTCGTTCTCGCTTGGATAACCAATTCATCCGGCCATTCGATGTTACGTTGGTTCGGCAATGCGTAAGGCTTTATCGCCGAGCGATTACTGGCGCGGCTCGCCGATTTCACGCGACCCGACGTTATCAATCTTCGTCGGGAATTTCATGGGATCGTTCGTATCGATGTCGACGAGACACGGCGAAATGTCGCATTGCACCGCGTCATAAACGGGCGCGCACGTGCGAATCCACACACGACGTAGCCATGTACGGCAGAAGTTATTTACGCCACACGCCTGGTCCCCGGCCAAGTTTCGCGACGCGTGAAACGTGTCCGCGTGAAATATGATACGGGGTCTCAGGACACATCATTTTTTTTCTCCTTTCTTCACCCCGTATTTAATATTCGCGACACCGAGTGCGACGTCGTCGCGCTCAATGTGAACTTCCTTTCCGTTTGTCGTTAACATCGACAATTCAGTAAACTTTATTCGCAACGATGCGACGCAACGCCGATTCTTGTTCTTTAAAATTCCATCTTTATTCGCAATGTTATGTATATCGAAGTCGTATCTTCACGTTCTTCTCACTTATTTAACGATATTTTCTTGCATTATAAATGCTGTAATATTCAAAATGAAAATTTTTATCCAGGTTTTTTTTTACACAATATTTTGTACTATTTATTTAGTAGTTTAGTCGTCTGCATATTATGGATTTAAAGAGACGGTTTAACTTTAACTTATCATTTATTTCTTTCTTAGAATTTTTAGAATTATGGGTCAATTCTAAACAGAATCGTAAGACTCGTAACGTGTTCTCGTAAAACTTGTAAGAACTTATGACTAATATTCTAATTTTATGCGAATGTATCGTAAGACGCACGATATCTATGATTTCTTGTAAATTTTTTTTGGCTAATAAGAAACTGTTTGTAAAAATATTGTATAAGCACTTAAAAATTCTTACAAGTCTTAAGAATATGTTACGAGTCTTACGATTCTGCTTAGAATTTAGGCTATTTATTAGAATTATCAAGAATTTCTTACAATTAGAATTTTTAAAATTAGAATTATTAAAGAATATTAGATTACCAAAGATTTCCGAAATACAAATTCTTACACGGAGAGAATTTTTTTTTTTAAATTTACCCTGAAAATATGATAATTATACAATATAATATTTTAAAGATTTTTACCTTTTTTTTACATGCACTTCAGTAAAATTAATCAAACTTATTTTATACTTTATTATAGTTTTATTAAATGAGAGATTTACATTAAAATTCTTCGAAATACAATGTTGTTCCACTGTCATATATTTCCAAAGTAAATTCTAAGAAAAAATTCTCTCCGTGATAGAATTAGAAAAAGATAAAGAGTCAATCAAATAAGAAAATTAAAGTTAATCTTGCAATGATGAACCTAAATGATGAAAGAATAGTTTGTAGAGATTTATGAACATTTTCTCTCGATAATTATTTTCACGCTTGATTTGTCATTGTGTGAAAATGTAGAGAAAAAAATCTCTAGTGACAGAATTTTTATTTACCCTTTAATATATTTTTGTTTCGTTATACACGCATTTTCACTTTATTTCGGTCGTGTATTTCCTTCCGTGCGGCGATACTGCCTCGCCGGATGAAAAATACACGCACGATAATTTTCCTGCGATAAATTATTCCCCGCTCAGAAATTTTTGTTTGCTCGCCATCGTGCCGCCGCGATGCCGCGAGAGATGCACTTCGTACAACGACCCCTTGCAAGAATCATCGTTCCTCCTTTTTTTTTAATTTTTGCTCAGCGTTACTTGTTCCGCGTTTAACGCGCTATGTTTCCATTATGCACACAGCTCTCGTGGTATTATGCACAGCCGCGCGTTTCACTGCGAAAAGCACGACAGCGATAATAACGCGAGCGCGATAATAAATTGGTTTCGCCCTTTCCGGAACGTGTCTGTTTGCGGAACGTAATACCAGTAACACGACTATTTTTCGCATTTCGACAATGCCACCGCTGGCTATACTTTCGTGACGCACGTTTGCTGTTCTACCGCAGCCGTTTCGTATTTTCCACGAAGCAAACATGAAAATCTATATTTCTCGCCTGTGAAACATTTCTGTTTGTTATATTGAAGAATTTTTATCGAAAACTTGCGCGAATGTAAAAATATAATTTCTCAAAACATGTCGAAAATATTACGAATCAATATTCATTTATCATATATATACATTCGTAATAATTCTTTTTTCACTTTCTTGTCACGAGACTGTAACTTGTAATTTTCACAAATTGTAAAAATCATAAAAATATGTGACTAAAGGTACAATCACGGATAATGATATTTTTCGCAAGAGATTTTTCTTTTCGCTTAATTACCTACATATTTCAGCGAAAGCGACACAATTATTTCCATTCCATGATGTCATGGGTCTTTAAATGCGCGTCCATCAGCCAGCATAGTTAAAAGACACCTCGTAACATGGTTAATGTCGTTTTTTAGAACACAGTTCTAGAATCGTAAAGCAGCAAATGTCATAAGTTGAAATTACTTGGGATGGCTTTAACAGTATTATGGAATGATATCTGCGAAGTTAGCACGACATTATATTAATATAAAAAACATTTATGATTCCAGTATTTCATTTTTGGTTTTTTTCAACTATAAAATGCAGAACTTTTTTTCATTTTTTATGTAGAACTGCAGAACTACTGAAAAGCTGATGGAATTGTTGTTGTTTTCTTTATATCAATAGAACGTCGTGTTAATTTCTATTGATTGAAAGAAAACTACAGTTCCAGTAACATTTTTCTACAGTTTTACATAAAAATAAAAATAAAGTTCTGCTTTTTTTATACAAAAAAACCAAAATAGATTTTTTCATTGTTTCATTGTCATTTCATCATCATTTTTGATTGTTTTAATATAATAAATGTGGAACTTTTTTTTAATTTTATAGAACTATTAAAACTATGAAAGGTACCATTAGAATTTTCTAGTTCTAATAGCACCTTTCATAGTTCCTTTATATCAACAGAATATCGTGCTAACTTCATAGATTCTATGAAATGCCATTGGATGAAGTGCTAGAGATAGAGATGAGGCACAAGTGACATCTGCCATAAAGCTCATTTACGGGAAGAAAAGATATTTTTTATTTCATAACAGATTTCTCAATGGACAAGGAAGAAAATATTTGTGAAATAATTTCAAGGGAATTCAGACGAGGATTTCTCCGCCGGCGGCAGAGCAGAAATCCTGCGGTATTTCAGGTATAATTTCAGACCGTCATTCAAATCGGATTAAAAACGAAAAGCGAGCTGTTTTAGCGAAGTGCCGATCCACTTTGCCGTCACAAAAGGAATTACGAATAAAAGATTTTATGACACGGGTTTGCATCGAGAAACACGAAAATTTCTATGAGGAGCATCTGGGGAAATCACGAGTTTATCCAGGAAGAGTTGTCTGTCCGAACCGTCCTTGTTTTATGAAGCTTCAACTCGGTAAAACGATCGTTTAAATTCAACTGTGAAATGAATATTGTTGGATTAATGTTCCTTTAATTTGTGGTGATTTAAGATGATGGCAAAGGGAAAGAAAATATAAAAATATAATACAATATAAATATAATATAATATAATATAATAAATATAAAAATAATTAGCGATACGTTCTCGAAGTATCGTTATCCAAATCAATGGATAAAAAAAGAGAAAAAGAAAGAAAAAAGAAAAAAGAGAAGAATGAATTCAGCCTATCGAAAAATTCGTGACTAATTAGAGCAATAGCAAGACGTTCGATGAGTAAGCGGGATTTGGACGGGCCTTGCTGATCATTAAAGAGAAGTGGTCTTTTTCTTCACCAGCCTTTCTCGTCTAATCTTCTATCCTCAAAAGCTGCCGGCGAAAGACGATACTATCTTGGAGACCAAGAACTTGAAGATCTCGTCAAAGATCTCATTATATTTAACGTTCGCTTCATTTTAGTCGGATGCTCCTTTTGATGGGATAATTACCTAATAAACTTTAACATTAAGCATGATAACTTTCAATGTAATTAACTAAGTTGTTTCGCTGCGTTTCTATTTATGAAATAGATTTATGAAATAGATTCATCCGCAAGTATTGTATATTATTTTTTTAAATATATATAAAACTGTAAAAATTTGTAAATGTAAAATATAAATGTTATGGCTGAATAAAAAAAAGATAGAATAAAAATTTCAGAGAATAATTTGCTTGATTTAGTCCCCGGAAATTACCGAGTTGCCTTGTAAAAACGAAGAGTAGAAAAAAAGGTAACTGCAATTTGTAACTAAGATATATTAGGTGAGAAGGTTTAAGTTTTTACATTCATTTCAAGCTAAGCGCAATTAAAACGAGGAATCATTATCCCCACATTAAAGCTTTATTTACGAAGGAACGACTATTTTTCGAGTGATATATTCCCGTTGAAAAATTCTACCTTGGCGTGCAACTTGGTGTCTTATTTCCTTCTCATAATAACCGAGTCGCTATCGTATCTCCAGTAAGAGAAGTGCACCCACTATTTTTGAATTTAAAGTGCAACTTAGTGTCTCCTGTGATATATATATCATGAAGCTAAAGATAACAGCTCGGCTTGCAACCACCTTTTTTCGCACAAGTTATCCAAGCTAATCTACGCAGTTCTACTTGTGCACATATTTCTGAAATCATAATTATCATAAAATACCAGGATTGGCAAACATTACTTTTTAGTTACTTTGCCACTACTTTTTATAGAAAATAATTTAATGATATTGTAATTTTTTATGACGGTAATGCTAACTAAACGCTAAAATTGTATTAAGTTGTATAAAGTTGTATTAGGAAAAGTCACTTTAAAAAGTAACTTATCATTACACTTATTTGCTGAAAAAAGTAATAAGTAAACGAGTAAAAAGTAACGTGTTACAAATTAGAAGTTATTTTTTTCAATAATAAAAATGATTTTTTCGTTATAAGTAACGATTGACTTTTCTAACTCTGACGTTACTCTTACCGTCCTAAAAAATTCACAATGTTATTACCAAATTGTTATTATAACAAAGTAACGATCAACAAAGTCAACGAACTAATAACATTACAAGTAACGCGTTACTTGCCAACCCTGTAAAACTTAATCGTTATGATCCACGATTTTATTTATTATGATGAAAATATATGAAAGCAAGAATATGATTTATTATTGTTACAGTGCGTAGCAATTTTTTTTCTGGCTGCAACACGTCGAGTAATCTAATCAGTACGCATGATAATAATATTACTATACAGAGAGTGTCAAAGGTACCGACGCACTAAGTATCATATTGCCTCACGAAAGGCAGAGTGGATAGTATAGTACTGCAACGTATATGAATAATTCAATGAAACGATAACGACATGTCGCGTGCTAATTTAGGGTCGCGTTTCTACCTAATAATTCATAGTTAATGATATATCAGCGCCGCCCTGTGTTCAACAATTCACAATAGCGAGGCAAAGTACTACAGGGAATATTTTTTTAGTATCAGGATAAACACGATATTACTTGAATTAATAGTTTCAAAGAAGTCTTATCGTGCTTTTTTAATAGCACACGTTAATTATATAATTCCAAAAGGTTTTTGATATGCATAAAATTTCAAAGAAGAAAATTTTGCTTGCACATATTAAGTTTACAGCACACGATATATTTTTCCTACTGGATCTCTTGTGTTTTAGTAAATTACTATAAAAATACAGAAAATTACGTACTGTGTGCAAATAACTTATTTCAAGTATTTCAAAACTATCGAATTTATTTAAAATATATTCTGCTGGATATTAATAACTTCAATACTTCAAGCAAAATTATTAAATTAAATTAAATTTGCTTATTAAATATATAAAGTTGTCGAACAATTTTGCAATATTCTTAAAAAAAAAAATAAATTCTTGTTTCGAGAACACATTAATGAGTTTTTCTAAAATTTGTAATAAATTTATAAGTTATATTTAAAAATTCTCATGAAAATTTCCGTAATAAAAATAATCGTTTCTTAAAAGAAAGAAAATAAATTGAGTAGCTAATCACATTTTTTAGCAATAGAAAGATATATTTTTTTGTGCATACGTTGTGATTCTAATAATTTATTAAAACGCAAACAATTCAGCAAGGAAAATGCATCGTGTGCCAAAAGCTTTATATGTCCTTTTCAAGACAATGCATCGATTCTCAATTTCAACTACCATGTAACGGCCCGGGCCGAAAACGATTCGATTTAATTGGCAGTGACCCGAATTTCCGGAAAACATGGCGAAAGAAAATAATGAAAAAGAGAATGCAATCTCGTCGAATTAATAACTAGCCATGCATTCGGTCGAGTCAATATGTGACAATAATTCGTGCAATTGGCAATAATGAGTCGTCGGAATAAACAGAAGCGACAGTGTGGGGTGCGTGTATGTATTGTGTCGGGCCGGATAATTTATGGAATTATTCAACGCCGATAATTGCGCGTTTCGCAGAGCATATTACAGGATCATTTCGTTGTCGAGTTTATCGGCAATATTTGTCACCGCGCGCTCCGATGCAACAACCCTTAGACCTTACTTACTCGGCCGACTTTATGGGATACCTGAGTCGATGTCGTAATTATGGCGGGTTATGGGACATAAAGATCGCGAGGCAAAGAGGTAACGGGGAACTCCGGGTTCTTGCTCACAGCTGGTAGCAGTACGGCTTTTGTGCTTGCTACAGCTTGTTACATTTATGCCACGATGGTGAAGGTCAAATGCATCTCGGCGAGTGCATCGTGTTAGTATATCGGGTAACAACAATTTGAAATAAATCCAACGATATTCGCGAAAATAAAATTTGATATATTTAGCGATTATCAATCGCTAAATATATCAAAAGTCAATCACATTAATGTCACATTTATATTTTAATAAATTTAGTGATAGTCAAAAGAAATTTGTTATTAAATATCGGATTTTTAAAAAATAAAGGCCCACGTTAAAAAATAGATTTTAATCGTGTACATTCTTTCATATAACTTTGCTACTAGATGCAAAAATCGAATATAATTTAATAATTGTCTGGGCGCGGTTAGAAAGAAATAATGGACATCTACTATTGAGACAAGAACTTTCGAAGCGTGATATAATCGCTCCTTCATCCACTCGCGGTTGAACTTCACTGACATTTTAATAAATGTCATTTACTTTTTAGCGCGACGATGATGGCGATGATGGCGATCGAATAAAATGTTAAGAAATGTGACTGCAAATAAAAAAAAGGAAAATAAAGAAAAAGAGACAGATAAAATATTTTCTTTTGCCTATATATGTTCGGTGGATGTATATTTTCTAACAAATGTCGCAATCGCAAATATTTGCGTGAGCGTCCATTTTAGCGACCACCAAATTGCGAACCAAGCAATGGCGTTTCAATAGCGGTCGACCATATTGCCACAGTCGTACATTCAATTTTCTACCTTTCCCACGACTCGCCGGCCGAGCGATATTACGTGTTTCTCATAAACTCGGAGAACTATAAATGAAATGAATGTCAGCTCCGTTGCACGGCAAAAGAAAATCACGAGAGTCCATCATTTGGTTTTTAATCACTTATTTTGCTTTAAATAACTCGTATAACACGAATGTTTAATATTGTAAAATAATTCTCACATAATATTTTTAGTATCAGAAGAACTCTTTTTATTTTTGTTACATAATTTCTTCTCTTTATAATATTTCTTTGTAATATTCTTTACAATATAATATTCTTTATAAAATATAACATCAATAAAGTGACTATTATTATTGCTGTTGTTATTATTATCATATTTTTTTTGTACAAAATTATTCGATATATTCGAATGACGAAAAAGCGACGATTCGGCGAAAGAGAAAAATCTTGCCATATATTTCATATGCACGACACTTTGAGAAAATTACGCGATTGTCGGCAACTTTGCGCATCTTCTTTTATGTACGTAAAGTTCTCTCGAGTGGAGTAAACGAGAAAATCTGTTTCGTCGCGGGACAAAGTTGCGGGGGAGTTGAAGAACGGAGTCGGACAAGTAGTGCCGCAAAGCGACCTACCGAATTTCCTGTTGGTGGCCGAACAACATAGAGAGGGGGAGATAGAGAGAGAGAGAGAGAGAGAGAGAGAGAGAAGAA
>Ga0157364_1006405_pt1 | contig 12088 bp, 11 predicted proteins | sample AttsexASBM2_FD_111476 | JGI IMG/M metagenome (GOLD analysis project Ga0157364, IMG submission 111476) | Fungus gardens microbial communities from leaf cutter ant in Ribeirão Preto, State of São Paulo, Brazil - Atta sexdens ASBM2 | ecosystem: Host-associated > Fungi > Mycelium > Unclassified ...
CTTGCGTAACAAACATAAAACGTAAGAATCAGTCAATTAAAATCAAGAGAAAGAATTCAAAAAAATTCTGGACTGTGATTGGCTCATTCTTATTGTATGTCTTATGATTACTATTAGGTCGGAATCAGATTATTAGCTGCGTTCGACAATGCAAATCTGAGGCGTCGGAGTGCTCTTATATTATAGCATATGTCACTATAGAAAAAGAGCACTCAAAAAAATCTCAGATTTACATTATTGAAAGCAACTTATGCATTAAAGATTGAGATTAAAGATTAAAGATTGAAAATGTTATCAATGAGGACAAAGAAATTTTGGCTCCTTTTCTGATTAGTCAGACTTCAATCTTTCAATCTCATTCTTCAATGTCTGATTCCGGCTTTACAAAAGGTGGCCTTTAGTTTACTACTATTTCTATTTCTGTTAGAGTACGTAGATCTAAAGCAGCATCCTGATTAGCTCATCGGCTTATATTTTCGTCACTATTGCGGAATTTTGTGTATGGCACTCCTAATTAGACCCATGGATAAAAATCAAAAATCATCGCTCGGTGAGCAAACTGTATTCCGAAACTTATCGAAAAAAAATGTTGCAATCTTTCTGTATATTAATTGCATACGAGTTAATTGCGCACAAGTCGATCATAGCACTCGAAAAAGAATAAAATGAAACTCCCTATGCAGAAATCGCTGTAATTAGTACAGTGTGTAAGTAAATCACTCCCCGTTTATCGCACCTCACAGTCTAGATATACCAGTTGCGACACTGAGCATCGGCGTCTTTGATGTAGGAGAGACAAAATCAGTGTTCTGTGGCCATTTTGAGAACTGTACACGCGCTTACATTTAAATATTTTAGCTAAATTACGACACTGATTAATATTAACGTTTTTAAATAAAAGATGCATATGATACAACGTATCACAATGAATTATTTTATCCTTGTTTAATATTGCAAACAATAAGGATAAAATTGAGTAATTGTTTTAGGCTATGTCTATGTTTCTTACTGGAAAACCGTATAGTAATAGAATAAAAAGTTCTTAAAAATAAAATTAAAAAATTAAATTAAAATAAGAAACAAAGAAATATAAAATAATATCCATTATTTAACACATTTATAATTAATATCGTAAATCCACATATATCATTCTGTGTTTATTTTTCAAATATTTTTACTTTTTACTATTATGTTCATATTGTATGTACATATATGTTCATATATGTAATCATTAAATACATAATAAATAAATAAATATATTGAGAAATATGTTGAGAAATAAATATAGAAAAAAATAAGTATGATTATTAATAAACAATAATAAAAATTATCAAATAAATATTGTAGTAGAATGAAATATTCAGTCACAAATGATTAAAATTAAAACGATTAATGTATAATTGTAAATTTACTTTTTATGATGAAAAATAAATGTAACTTTAAGTACTATTTAAAAACATAAATCATCTGTTTTAAAAAAAACAATAATTCACTGCTTTAAACATACAAATTTTCTGCATTAGCAGTTTGTGTTTATAAAGCATAAAATTGTGTTTGTTTAAAGCAGTGAATTTATATAATTAAAACAGAAATATATTATGCTCTATCAAGTCGAGATAATAGATACCTTAATCTCTAAAATCTCGAACTTTAATGCTTAATAGCTCGATTTATAAGGTCAACTGTCACGTTTTTCTGTCAGATTTTTTCGTTTCATGCAAAAATATGTGAATGAGATTAATTTCATCAAAATCGGAGGTGAGGACCCTTTTCTGAATAATTACCAGAATGAATTTTATTATTCGTTCGATATTTCGATATCACAGTCTTGCGTTCCTAATTTGGTTAGATTATAACGCCATCTTCTCTGTAATATAATTGACGCATGCGCGTGACGAATTTGTTTTATTAAAAAAAGCGGTGTGTCGCAACTGATATATCTAAACTGTGAACTCACTGCGTATATGGAGTCATAAGGCCTTTTCATGCTGTCACTCGACGCTCATTTTCGGTGTCAAAATAAGTTACGTGATCGAAATTGACGAATATTAAGCATATTATTAATTTTTATTATTTTTAATATTAATTTTGATCATATTTACTTTGATGATGAAAATGAGCGTTAAGCATCAGCATGAAATGGCACTTTGAGGGGCTCTGCCCCTCTAAAAGGAATAGGGAACAGGGAAGAGAATAAGAATTTGAACCTATCTGAAACTGTATATTCTACAATACATGATTTCTAATAGGTTGAAATTTTTATTCTCTGTTCTCTGTTCCCTGTTCCTTTTATTGTGTGGAGCCCCTAATGGTTCCGACACAGCAGCGCGATATGCGACATGCCATGCACGATGTCCAACCAGCATACTGTTTTTCCTGAAAAGCTATACGTCTTCATGCATATATTTATGCGATTATGCAAGATGTGTCGATATGATTAAAGATACATTTTCACGAGCTGCTCGAATTGGTCGTTTCAGCGACAAAAAAATCACGTTATGACTTTTATCGCAAAATTATTAGAGCGATAATTTTATACATGAAAAAGGGCAAGAAGCATTAAATTTGACATTTGAGCGACAGATTCGATATGTTCATATTTTTCATGTATCATTTGCGATATTAATACGCTGAATTAAACAGTTATTAGATTATTCTAATTGCATCGAATCCTCTATCTGGATCAGCAATTAAAGAAAAGAATAAATTAGGTTATATATAACAACAGTGGTCAACACGATCGACATAGTATGTCAGCACTGTCAATCACATTTAACACTTGTAATTGAAACTGTTCAAACTACAAAATTTCAGCTGCTGGATAACGAACGACAAATCTGTCGTTTCAATTGCTTATTTTAGCAGCACGTGATAATGTACTAAGGTAAATGTACTAGATATAACTAGATACTAGATATAAGATATAAATGTATTAAGGTATATTCAGATTAGAAGCGTTAAATGTCAAGCCTCAAACAGCGAGCAACAAACCAATCAGCAATATTTTTTACGCCACTGCCTTTATCGCCTCACTCATTAATTTATTATTTACTGCTTGACGCTTGACACTTCTAATCGAATCACAGACTTCTCTGTATCAATAAATTGCTGACTTTCCTCTTTTCCTTATGTAAAAAATGTTATCTACGCGAATTAGATATGTAGAATAACTGGTAGTACATTTGTTGTATGACAAAGATTTTAAGTTTATTGATTGGCTATATTAAGACAAAGAGATCCGACAATTTCTCTTTTTTCTAGGTAATCAAAAGACTTGAAATGATTTGTCGACAAATGTAATATTAGCTCAAGGATGCTATTTCATTCATGCGTTTTTGTCGACAAATGCGTACAGAACAGAGAGGTTCTCGGATCTCTCTATCCTGTAGTCAATCAATAGTCAATCAATAAGCAAAAATTTGTCATACGATAAAAACTCACAAATGTTCAGGTTTGTTCGCGACGCATGCTCCAATATGCTATATGTTCCTACTCACTTCAACGAGCGCGTTAGAGTTAGTAAATGCTATAGTAGGAGCATTTTAGAGCATACATGGGCTGAGAAGTCCTGGGATTTTTCAATAGGTGGCGCCACTAGAAAATGAACATGATTCATTTCGAGAGTTCATCTGTCACTAGTTTATGTATGAAGTTTCATGACATTTCGTTCATTTATTTACAAGTTACAGTCGTTTAAGTGGCGCTACTTTCACCTTCGTAAAAAAAAATGGAAAAACAGGAATATCGCATCTTGATCAAATATTGTTTTTTGATGAGAAAAACTTCTGAACAATCATTGAAATGGTTGCAGAAATGTTATCCCACATCTGCTCCTTCGAGAACAACAGTTTATCGATGGTTTAGAATTTAAAATGGATCGTACAAGCACCAAAGATGCACTTCGCTCTGGAAGGCCAAAAGAGGCTACGAATGTGGAAATCAAGTGCATCGAATCGTTTTGAGTGATCGTAAAGTGAAGTTGCGCGAAGTTAACTGAGGCCATGGACATCTCAAAAGAACGGGCGGGATACATTTTACACGATGTTTTGGAGATGAAAAAGCTATCGGCGCGATGGGTGCCGCGTTTGCTAACCGTCGACCAAAAACAGCAGCGCGTTGATGATTCAACGGCCGTTGCAGCGTAATCGAGCGGACTTTTTTCGACGTTTTGTGACGATGAATGAAACGTGGATTCATTACCATACGCCTGAGTCCAATAGGCAGTCTGCAGAGTAGCTGAAAAGCCACGAAAGTCGACCAAAGCGGCCAAAAGACCAACGCTCGGCCGGGAAGGTTATGGCTTTTTTTGGGATGCGCATGGCATAATCTTCATTGATTACCAGAAGGGAAGAATAGTTACATTAGAATATTATGCAACGTTATTGGACAAACTGAACGACGAAATAAAAAAAAAATGGCCCCATAGCGAAGAAAAAAGTTCTGTACGATATATCACGATAACGCACCGTCCTGAAAGCGATGGCCAAATTGGACCAATTATGATTCGAATTGGTTGCTCATCCACCGTATGCTGCAGACTTGACCCCCAGCGACTATTATCTGTTCCCAAACCTCAAGCGATGGCTCCAGGAAAAGAGATTCACATCGAATAAGGAAGTCATCGCCGAGGCGTATTTCGAAGGCTTGGATGTTTCGTATTACAGAAAGAGCATCGAAATGTTGGAAAATCGCTATACTAAATGTATCGTCCTCGAAGGCAACTGTTGAGGAATAAATATAACTTTGCCCAAAAAACGCTTTCATTAAAAATCCCGGGATTTTTCAGCCCATGTATTAGAGCATACGACGCAAACAAACCTGAAATTCATCTTAATATCTCCGGCACAGTGTACAGCTTTACCTTTGATGTTTTCATTCTAAAAATATATTCTCATTGGATATCGCATGTCGCGTGCGACGAACATCATGCTGATGTGTCATAAGAGTCATATATATGTAGAGCATTAGAAACGTAGGTATTCGCAGCCACCATTTTTATTCCTTTTCTCACTCCTTGCTCTGAGTCTATTCTATCACTGAGCTGTGATGGTTTATAGTCATTATAGGTTATGATTTGTATTTGCTGTTTGAAATTTTGTAGCTGTTTTGATTCCATTTTTGCTCTCAAAATCAGTTGAATTTATCGTAATATTAGTGCAGGATCTGAAGGGTATCTGGCGTTCAGGTTATTTCTAGATAAGATGCCAAATATATATGTCAATTTGAAGAAAAGGATTGAAATTTCTCATCTGCGAGGAAGTGTAGTTTATTCACATGTATTTATTTTACAGCAATACAGCAAGTTGTTGACGAATATTATCCGCAAGAAATTTAAATAATCGAATACCTTTTTCTGATCTATTGATACAATTTATCGCAATGCAACAAGGCATTTTATAAATTTTTTGCCTTCGTTAATATATAATATTTCAGTTTTTTTATATCCTTCTTTTCATCTCTTAGTCTTATAGTAAAATTTCGAAGTGCAGAAATAAATACGAAGCTACAAGGTTTCCAACAGCTTAGAAGCTATAATCTATAACAACCGTAACCTTGTCAGCTCAGCGGCGGAGTAGGAACAGAGCAAGAAGTAGAGAAAGGAGTAAAAATGGCGGAAATGTGAATACTCATTTATGCCTTAGTATGCAGAAAAGAGATATCAACAGAGGTCATGAAACTAGCCTCTCCGTGATTCAATTTTATTTCTGATTTCTGATTTATGATTAATGGCTTATTGTAGAATGACCATTATATTCGATTGTGGATTAATTTTCTATGATTTAAGACCCTTTAACTTTTGTAATATATTGGCATGAGGCTGTAACACGTCGGGAGGAGCCCCACAATAAAAGGAATAGGGAACTAAGAATAAAGAATAAGAATTTCAACCTATCAGAAATTGTGTATTTTATAATATATGATTTCTGATAGATTGAAATTCTTATTCTGTGTTCTCTGTTCCCTGTTTCTTTTATTGTGCAAAGTCTCTAAATTCATTTCCTTGTATAATAGGACATACAGTAAGTTCGTAAGCGATAGTAGCGAAAGTAGAACGTAGGAAATGAATTTTAATCACTTTATGCGGGGTCTACAATAGAAGTCGTAGCGGTCATAGGGTCTTAAATCATAGAAGATTAACCAATCAGCCCAATATCAGAAGAATCGATTATGATTGGTCAATTTTTTACGACTTAAGATCCTACCTATGGTCGCGTTCAACGGACTCAACTGTTGCGGAGCGAATCCGGAGCGCTCTCCGCTATTGGATGATCTAAAAGAATACATCAATAGCTGCGAGCGCTCATGGATCCGTTCCGCAACAGTTGAGTCTGCTAAAGACAATCAATACTATGCATCAGGATATTAATAAATCATAAAATTAGTACTATAATATCAGTTTCTTACTTTTAATGGCTTAAATTTTTACAGTAACAATTTTTATAAGAAAATTTTTATAAGATCAGTGATCTTTAAGCATTTTATTTTCGGGAGCAATTCTCATAGATATAGTTGGAAACACAATGGTTACGTTCAACGGACTCAACAATTGAGTGAGCGCTCGCTGCTATTGATGTATTCTTCCAGATTTAAAATGCTAATTGGATAGAAATGCTGATCTAAAAGAAATACAGCGAGTGCTTACTCAAGTATTGAGTCCATTGAACGCAAACAATAAAAAGCACAAGCCATAGAAATAGAAAATAAGAAATTTCAATCTATCAGAAATCATGTATACTAGAATGCATAGTTTCTGATAGGTTGAAATTTCCCGGTCAAAAATGTTTTATGCATGAGTATATATAAATATGTATGAACATAAATGGTGCATTCGTTTACGCAGTGAATAGCACAGAGAGTATTACTTAATCCTTGTTTAATATTCGATGAACAACAAGAATAAAGTATTACTTCTGTGCTAACCGCGTAAACGAATGCAGGAAAATATTTATACACGTGTATAATTATATATTACATATGTCTATACATGTTTATTCCTCCTTTCTTTTGTAAAATTACTTTTAATGTAATAAAAATAATAATAATGTTAAAATTAAAAGGGTAATTATCACACTATTTGATTTTAAAAAAAAATCAAGAAATATAGTTTGAAAAAGTGTAAAAAATCTTATTTTCATTTTTGTTAAAAATTACATTTCTATGTAAAAATAAGAGGTATAATCTCCAATGGTCTTGATCTTAACAAACGTTATCCAGATCATGATCAAGAAAAACATTCAAAAGATTTTAACCGTCGATCAGATACCTTGCATAATGCTAATGCCGGGGCGTTGTAACTTATAACTGAATACTTAATGAAAATGAACTTAATTTAATGTTACAAAAATCTCTCGAGATGATCTACAAGAATGTGCAATAAAAAGTAGGGGTTCCATTTAAGAAATTGAAGGTAACTTTCAGGTGATCTTCAAGCAATTATTAAAGATCAAACTAATGATATCACCTTATGTCCCTCTCAAAGCTATATAACTGTTGTTTGATTAAAAATAAGAAAGTTGTTGGGGGTGGGATATTAAAATGGGACATCCTGTATATAATTATATATGTTTATGAATATTTATATATGTTTATGTACATTTATACATAATCATGCATCAAAAATTTTTTACAAGGTTTTTATTCCCTGTTTTTATTGTCTGCGCTTTTTATTATCAGTTTCCAGTTTTACCTTCAACATATCATACGTATGTAACATTTATACTTAATATTTTACAGTTAAAATACTATAAATCGCGTTTTAAATACGAAATTCGTAATCAGGAAAGTTACCTGAAATAGTTCTATAAAGCGATTTGTACATATTAGAGAACTATATATTTTCTAGATTTCCCTGAAATGAACGATATACATTTGCAAATGTACATTGTCCCCGAAATTAACACCGAAATATTATTAACTCCGAAATTAACATCTTATATATTTAATACAAATGTATACAAACAAAAAAAGATGCATTATACTTCAGTGAGTGATACAAACAAAAAAAGATGCATTATACTTCAGTGAGTGATTCCGCGTTTATACCAAAGAACAATATGTTAGTAAAAGTTCCCAAAAAGTACAACACACACACACACACACACATATATATATATATATTTATTTATTTATTTATTTACATATCTACTGATCAGGGTAACGGAAATAAAAACATTAATGTGAGATAACATTCATTTTATTTAAAAATCTTACAATTCTTCCTGGCGTCACAACACAATTAAATATTTTAAATATATTTTGCAAAGCACAATTCTTTACATATTTTTCATATCATATATAATAATATTACAAATCATCCAGATTAATTAAAGATTTCATGTCTTCGTAAACTGCATTCAAGGTGTACATGAGTTCTCGTCCAGAAGCAAATTCCACAGCCACGTTCGTTTCTCGCGTCCCTGAACATACACGAGCATCATCTTTAAATACAGCCGTCGTGAGGGCCTCGCTGTACGGGATCATCCTATCTTCCCGCAATCTATCGCAATCCATGTAATAAGTATTCAACCAGGAAGCGCAAGACCTTTCGGATCTTGTCAAAAATTTTCATGGCACCGGCCTCGTACAAAATGTAATGTGTAAGAACGGTCCCCTGTTTCAGCTACTTCTTAACGATAAATTTCTTGTTAACGACAAATCTTTGCAGATTTACAAACGTTGGTATGAGGAGTCATTCTTCAAGACTGTGTTTTATCCCGGTTTTTCTCTCCCTTTTAAAGTTTCTAAATACTTGCTGACCTTGCAATTTACATAATCTTGCGCACTACGTTGGATAACGAACAATGCTCGATTACACGATCGTGTATGATAAAGTAATAGGCGGTAGTAATATTGGCGGACACATTCTCCTTGCAATCAAATTCTATGCGTCCATAGTGGTGCTCTTGATGAATTCGTTTTGTCGCGAGCACTCAATGACCGCAAAAAGACCTTTCTCGATAAACGAGAGCATGTTGAGCAGCGTTTCGAAACAATTGATTCGAAACAATTGATTGTAATTTTACGAAAACGCGCGTACATATCAAACAGAGCAACGTATTTCTTTTTCCTAAAATCCAAATTGAAATGGTCGTACGGATAAAATTCTGAATTTAGATATACTTTCACGTTATTCAAATTACAATCATCGCTAACATCTCGTGACATGACATTCTTTCGACCGATCTGCAGAGCAAAAATAACATGTGGCGACTTTTCAAGCTTGAGTCGCCGTTTTGACAGCCATGAATGTTTGTTCGTATTTTGTAACAGAGGACTCGTACATCCACGAACGAAAACTCATGTTCAGATAACAACCGCCATTTCCAATGCTCGCAGCATTGATAATTTAATGATTTCATTTAACGCAACGTAAGGCATCCGCCACTGCACTTTAAATAATTCAATCTCAGGCTCTGTCGCAGGATTACTCACCAAGAGATTGTAATCGTTGCGCACTCATATCAAAATCAATTCGTGGCGAGCATTAACAATCACGCGTTTGTAATCCTCGCAAAAGCTCAAAAGCATATTAAGCATGCAAATATTAAAGTGTCCTTCCTTCTGACGGATAGAGTTCTATTCTGCATTCAAGGCAATCAAAGCTTTGTTGTATGTCATTGACACATAGTTTTTAATGGTACTGGTAATTTCACCATTTCTGTTGCGGTCAATTTCCACAACGTTGAGTTCATATCGAATTTCATGAAACATGAACGCATGCAATTTCCAAGCGTTATCGACATCAGATCATTTTTCTTTTCATCATCAACCTTCCTTCATGTAGAAAAAACTAGCATGACAACGTGTACAAATCCTGCTGTTGTAAGTATTCGTATCTCGTTACTATGCCCAAACATAATATTGACGGATTGTACATGTAATCTCAATCTTGATGATGCGATCGTCAAAGATCGATTCACCGGTAATATTCAGGATATCAGCCATTTCATATGATGAAACTCAACGACTTTAAGAATGCAACGATGGACGCAGTGAGTTTCTTTCCAGGTATAGTTTTTCCAGTAAAAACTGTATTTCTCGTCTATTTCGACTGTTCGTTCAACACAAGCATCACGTTAGCTCCGCCGTACATGCAACCTAACTGTGATCTCTTCTCTGCGAAAATCAAGCGATTGATCATCTTGATCCATCACGCGAATTATCAGATTCGTAACAACGATAGGAAGGTAAATGATCTGCAGTGATCTTTCAGATATCATACATTCGTATTATATATCGTGTGCACGCACCTGTTGTTGCTGTTCGCATCCGCGATCACGTTGCACTCGATAGGTATGATGTTCACGTTGATAATATTTATCAGCACGTCCAACTCGTGCCACTGTCGCGGCTCCAGCACGCGATTCAACGAAAATCCCACCAGCGAACCAATGATTTTGTCAAATTTATCCGATAGACGCATTTGATCTCGCTTCTCATTGTTATTGGCGCGAATAACTAGCGAGAACTCTTCATCCTCCTTGCCCTTCGCATCATGAGAAGGTAAAATTTCACGCTTCAGATACAGCTCTATATCACGCAATTTGTACGATCCTTCGGGAATGACAATTTCCTCGCCATAATAAACCTTTGTTTACATTAGCTAGAATATAGTACGTTTCAAAATCCGTCAGACTGAGTTCGTAATCGCCGTCAAATCTACTGGAAAGTAGCTCACGGTGAAAACTCTTGCCGGTCAGCGTAATGTCAGCGACATATTTCAAACGAGCACTAAGTTAAACAGCACAATGTCGGTCCTTAAACTGCTTGTCAATCGTTCGTAGAAACTGTAGACAAAGCTGCTCATAATTCTTCTGACTGTAATATTGATGAAGCGTGCGATTATACTCGATTACACTGTTTGTCAGATACCATTCAAATTCCTTTAGTGGTCGAAGATTGCCAAAACTGTTAAAGAACATTTCGCGATTTCCTCTTTTCGTATACGCTACCCAATGTGTATCAAGTCCCTAGGCATTGTCCAGATTAATGATACCGCTCTCGTTTTGACGTACTCCTTCGATTGATAATGTAGTACGCATAAAGAAACCTCTAAAATATGGAATGCACATATGGTTTGCAAGTTGTTGTAATTGCAAATCGGTAATTACTCCCCTCGGTATTTTTAACATTTCACCAGTTTTTTTCTACGCATGGTGTCCGCACTTGTAGGGCGCGAGATAAACGCCGTGGCCTTCCATGGCGCGATTATGACGTTGCAGTTCTTCTAGCAGCTGACGCTGCTTTGTTATCGTTTACTGCCTTGGCGATTCTCGCCATCGACCAATGACCTGAGAATACCGAGCAGTGGCAGAACCATCACATTTTGCTATCGGAAGTATCCGCTTGCTCTTTTTTTTTCCTTGTTTTCAAATCTTCGTTTCGGCCTTCATAACTGCCCAAATTTATGGCTGCGGCTCTCTCTCTCTCTGAGAATCGAATCAATCGCGGTAAAGCGTGTCCGCACCTTCTCGGCGAGTATATTGTCAGCCGCATTGTTCAGCGACATCGTTGCTGTGCGAATACTATGTCATGCTCGCGACACGCAACATCCAATGAATTAATTCCTTGATCACCTCTAGTCAATCGATTCTCTAATCGCGTTCCCGGATCGCAAAACTGATATCCGGGAATGTGTAGTTCGAAAGGAAGCACGTTTATCATATATAATTTAACAAGCTTGTTGATGACATTCGTTGCAATTCTTTATCAAAGGCGCCAAACCGTCGATATGCGGTTGATAACATAAAATTGTAATTCATTACAACATTAACATTAAATTGTGCTTCAGGCATCGACGATATCGTTGTACCTCCGAATCTGCTCATATATGTTCAGATAATTTGTCTCACAACAGATCTATGCAGATCATCCGACACGACGAGAAACATTTTGATTACTGATCGATTTCTTTCTACGCAGCTCTATAAATATTAGGTATACAACTTTGCTTCTGCCGTTTTCTTATAGATGGCTTTAGCAGTAAGTGGTGGTCGAAATAAATAGATCATAGACGTCATACAATAAACTTGGGCATCTGTCAACATAACCCCATAGAAACATTAGTCGATTTGTGTCTGCATCATAA
>Ga0157364_1006406_pt1 | contig 12087 bp, 5 predicted proteins | sample AttsexASBM2_FD_111476 | JGI IMG/M metagenome (GOLD analysis project Ga0157364, IMG submission 111476) | Fungus gardens microbial communities from leaf cutter ant in Ribeirão Preto, State of São Paulo, Brazil - Atta sexdens ASBM2 | ecosystem: Host-associated > Fungi > Mycelium > Unclassified ...
AACTCATGATAGGATTTTCATTTCGATCGATGGAATCAACATCACATGTCGACGAGTACTTGCGAAACACACGATGAATGCCAAACAAGAGTTAAGCCCCACACGAAAGAAAACGAAATCGATTATATCGAGTCCGTCACCTCTGTTTTATGCAAAATCACGTTTAAAATTGGTTCAGGCATACGCCCTAACTGCTAGTTCTAGTGGGACACAAGTGGTGCTGTACCACGAGCGATTCCAAGAGACTGGTAGACGTGACAAGCGCCTCTAATAAGAGAAAAGTTGGTACCATTGCCGATTGTCTAACAATCTAGACAATTCAGGAAATGGGATCCAACTCCTCGTCACGAAGCTAGTTTTTTAAAAAAACTACTAGAGCTAGGCTCTGCCCAAGTCAGATTAAACGCGATTTAGGCTGATAGATAATGACAGAGAAATAAGCGCCTGACCAGAATTATACAACTCCTTTTTGAGCGACTTATCAGGGCAGAATTCTATAACTCGTGCTCATGATGACTGCATAACTCGAGTTATCGAATACAGGCCCAGAGAAGAATCCGAGTCAATCGATCGCTTCTTATCGTTAAGGGCCAAACTGTTGGCCGGTAGACAGAGCGCGTCCTCAATTAGCCGACAGCAACAGTAGTTGCTAAACCGCGCGAACACGCATCACGAAATGCGTGACATTACGCGGCCGGCATCACCTCGTGCCCGGAGCACTTAGCGTGAGAACGTTGCAGTGACCGTAATCACCTCAGCAACGTCCCAAAGAGAATTCCGCTTTTCTGTCGAAGCATCGAAGATATGATTTCATCACCGAAATAGAATTTCATCGAATGGGTTTTGTTAAAAGTTCATTAGTCCTATAACTTGAACGGCACTCCCGAAGCAAACGCGCGACGCGACGAACCGGCTGCGGTTCGTTCACTTTCATTTATATCGGCGACGAGGGTACGTTAGCTTCCCCTTCGTTGGATTTTTACATAAAGAGAATGATTTTACTCAAGTATTTAAAAATTTTTCTAGGTATAGATTCGAAAATTTTTAGATACTTGAGAAAAACTATTCTTTTCGTGTATATCCTCCAGGTACTGAGCCCTCTCACCACGTCAAGGTGTACCCGTGGGAGGGAAAATATCATCTGAAAAATGTAAAATGTAATATACTATTTTCTATGTTACTATACAATTGTCGATTAACTTGTAGAAATGAAATATGAAAATGTCATATGAATATCAAACACATGTCACCATTGCGAAATAAATTCAGAGCAGATAAAAGGACTGAATCTCTTATTATGATGTCTGTAAGATACGATTAGAATCAATGAGCTATGAGATTAATAAAAAGAGAAATGTTTCTTTTATTAACGATAAATAGTTTCGAAGTTTGCACTCAATTTTTTATCATATTATGAAAGATGCACGAAAACGAAAAATTAATTAAATTATTAATTACATACATATTATTACATTAATTGTGAAAATAGGAATTGCATAAATTACGTTATTTGCACGAAAGTATTTATTAACATTGCTTTTTATGACTCGTGTGATACTGTTCGAAGAATCGAGAGTTATATTTAAGCGAGACTCAAAAATGTTACATTAAATAAAGATAATTGTCCGTAATTATCGCGAAAGAGTAATAAATTCTGTTTTTCCATCGCGTTTTAATTCCAAATGAATGAACTGAAATATTTGTTCCGTGATATACGATTATTCTTCCCGGAAAAAAAAGTTTCATATATAATTATACATATATAAAATTGACATATTTTATATATAATTATATATAATTATATAATATAAAATATGTTCATATATAAAATTTTTTTCCGGGTTAAATTTAATGAAAATATTTACGCACGCTTAACGCGTTCAAGTTTTTTCTTCTGAATGTGGAACAATGAATATTTAACTATTCAGAATTAATCATTAGGTAGTTGATTGTCGCTTTCGATGGCGGCATTATGGCACCAAAGCTATACTTTCTAGCTATATCTCTCATAAATAATATAGAACTTGGATGAATAGGACACGTGGAAAACGATACATCGTCAGTCTTACAAAGTGGCTCATACCTTTCGAACGTGTTTTGTTCCGTTTCAACATAAAAGGTGCCTTACGTAATACGATGAATCAGAAAGACATTTTCGATATAATAGTGGCGTATTATTAATAATTAACGTACCGATAAGAATCGAAAATGGGATTTCTCATTAAATAGTACGCAAGACGATATATTCGTTCACGATATTGTAAAGGCGGCTTCGAATTATCTTATTTCTTGGTAGAGTTACGATCAAAAAGGTGATTGTCGTAGTTTTAAAACTATAGATTTATAGTTTTAGACTATAGATTTATATATAAGCGATACCTACACTTTTATATAATATATTTTTGTTTTTCATTCAATTACTATAAATTCAATCTAACTTGTTAAATTAAAATATAAATTACTACTAATTTCCTCTAAAATTACAAATTTTTTAATTTTTAAATTATCTTTATTACAATGCATTGTATGTTTCAACAAAAGCAAAATCTATTGAAGAGTTCACACGGAGGTATCTATAAGTCGTAGTATGATCGATGTGTCATTGCACTGTACCCACTAACATCGATTGCAACACCGTGATATAAGAACAAATATGTGAGAAAACACACGTATAAAACGTAATAAATAAAGAGATAGACATACCGAATTAAAGCGCATCAAAATGTGATAGTTCATTTCCCTAGTCCATCACTCGATCAGGGTTACTGTGATAGTGTCGATAAATGAAAGATAAAAGTCATCCCTGAAAGTTTTCTTTCACGAAGATATTGACTAAAGTTAATTCCATTTCAAACATTACTTGATCAGAGAAAACACACATTTTATGATGAATTCGTTTTTGCATCATTTCATCATATTAGACATTGCAATAGTAATTACAATTGTACAGTTGAATATTAGAAATTAGTCTCATTTATAACTATAATTATATATTAATGAGTACTTGCATGAAAAGTCCCATTTCAGGGAATATTTATTTCTTTGGCCTTGTCGCTCAATTTTAATAATGTTATTGCGTGTCATTTGTGCAATGAAATTACTTTGTTTGATTAGCAGCTTACACTGGGTAAAGAGTGAGGTTGATTAAAGCGCGTTTTTATGATGTATTCCATTTTGATATTAATTATTTTATCTTTCTTTGATTATTTTTTTAATTATTAGTTGAAGAAAGAGATACTGGTTACTAAGAAAAATATAGCGCAATGGAAACTTTTGATATTTTTTTAGCAAGTTCTCGTAGGTGGTGATGCTTCTATCAGTATAACATAATTTATCATTACTTTGACACGTGGTTATTAACGCAGGCGGAGAAAATAAACATATACTACGCATTTCATTTTACGAGACGATCAAATGTAGTGTTAGTCTGCCAAATGAAAGAATGCAGTTCCATCGGAAGAAATCAATGACTGCTAAAGCATCTAATGTGAATTCTTGATGTTAATTCTTTATTTATTCGCCTGAACTGGACGTGAAGGAGAATTGTCCTCTTTTGCGTTCAGTTCACGCGAATAAATAAAGAATTAACATCAATCAAGAATTTATGCTACAGATATTCCAAAAACCCTCCAAGCATAGACTTTTCGCTTGTGAAAAACGCAGGTTCGCACAGGTGGCGTCGTGACGCCGAGCGTCAGCTTCATTCGACGCGCGACGCTTCCTCGTGTCGCAGCGTCGCGACGCCTGTGTGTCATATCTTTTTAGAACGCGATACAACGCACATTTTCCGACCCACAGTTCATTTTATCAACACAGAAATGAAGCAAATCAGACCCAATCAGGTACCACTTTTTCTTTAAAGCACCGCCGAATAAAGCACTATCGATTTGATTTATCCTTTAATCATATATTTTTTTTAACAATTTTTTTTGTTAATACAAAAAAACATCTTTTTCAGATATGCTTAGTGGAAATATTCACAAGTTTTAATGTTAGCCATTGATAATTTAATATGTCGAATTTTTATCTTATCGTTTCAATTTTTGAATCTATAAAAAAAATGTTAATTTTTAACTAGCGAGAGTCCGCATAATATGCCTTTATTTCCTTGTAATATTAAACTTCGTGTAAAGAATAATTGCTACGATTACAAAATCATATCGATTGCTTTCGCAACATTCGCGATTGAAATCTGAAAGGCACAATTTAATTTCTCTTTTTGTTTAAATTTGTTAATTCGTTCATTGTATTAATTCGATCGACATATTAACAAATGTTTTTTACAAAAATATATAGAAATCATTTTAGAAGCTTATGCATGAAAAGCTTTATTCATTTCTTTACTAATCAAGCCATATTTTCTAAAACATACAAATTATCGAGTCCAAAACATTATTAACCTAATTTTTATAATCGTATTAATATTTGAAATAATATATCATACGCAATTATGCAAAAAACGAAATTATATGGAATACTAAACAATTGCATATCTTACTCATATTTAAGGATACATCGCAATTTCCAAAAAGAATAGAAATTATTTATTAATGTTTAAAATAATGAAAATATATGTAATTAAAGAATACTTAATAAATAAATGTGCTTCGAAATAGGAAAACACAAATAGAAAACATATAAATCACGATGATAGAATCTAAACGATATGTTTATATTCTATTAATCTGCGCATTGACATTGAATAAAAGGAAATAGGGAATTCACCGATTGCTTTTCGCAAAAGGAAAAGTCCAAATGTGTGTACCAAATTAATGACAAGGTTTACAATAATGAATAAATAATCGATGAGATCCAGTGCGATAATGCATAATGAAATCATTCCCGCGACGTAATTGCAGTATGATACGATCTTTTGCAATATAGCGAGAATAGTTAGCATGATTATGCTTCAGTAATTGAAGAAAATCTGTCGGAACGCAAACTCTCGACAAAACTACATATTGAAGCTTTCTAACTATGTATTAGAGAATCTCTATGCGCGCTTTCGACTGATATTACTTTTCGCGTGTCATGAATATCGCTATTACATCCTGACCCGTCAATCATCCATAAAGCACTATGAATATGCAAGCAAAAATATATTTGAATGCTGCGGAACATGTGAATCAATAACAAAGAGAAGCCGGTAATGACGAAATGTCTGTCTGCTAATCCTCTATAGAATATAAAATACATTAAAAAGCTCTCATGTGGATTTCAATCAATAACAAATGCATACACATTTTATAAAATAGGATAGAGTGTCACTTTAAATAAAAAATTGTTGATACTCTTGCAAATAAACTGCGTTATGATTATTTTATATTTATATTATTTATCTCATAAATTTTTGGATTGTCATTCTGTTGCAGGGGCTGAAATGCATTCAGCTGTAAAAAATTGGTTAAATCGTGGCGAACTTGAGAGACTCGAAAATGTTGTATTAGAGGGTCGGGGCACGCGTTTATTAGGCGAACAGTCGCAAGATCTTAGAACTCGTGTCTTCCTGAAGGGACTCCCCAACTATTTGGTAAGTAATTAGACAAGATATATTTTAAACAGCCACTAAATTTTATCAATCTGAAAAATTACTCTCAAGCTGAAAGAGTTTCATTAGAAGAAAAAGAAAAGTTTGATAAAAATCAAATAAATAATTCGATTTATTTTAGACGAAGATTTCTCAAGTGCACGTTGCTGTTGCGCGCGGCTCGTTAGCTGAAACGCAGAAGATAATTTCTGAGGAATCGAAGAAAAAGCTAGCGATCGCGAAGGATTCATGTGGAGTACCTTTAATACACAAAGCGGTCTATTATGATCAACCCGAGATAGTTTCTTGGCTCGTAGAAAATTACCCTATTACGCCACAACAGAAAGATAGGGTAAATCTTCTCCAACATTGCTATCCATAAGCCATAAAAACGAATTACATGCATCATAAAAAATTTTACTGAACACTCAATTTCAGTCAAAGCATCTTAAATATAATAATAATATAATATAATAATAAAGAGAGCTTGTTTAATGATAGCAGTTTTTGTAAAACTAATCCACTGAATTTCTCTCTTTTTAAATTGATCTATTTAAAAAACAATATTTACTTTAAATGGTCTTAATTTACACGAGCTTTAACATAGTAATATGAGTAACTTCGATCGATTATCTTCTATAATTTACAAAGTTCGCCTATTTTTACGATGGAATCATGTCGCAAACGCTTGTTAACTTGTTCGAGAAGAAGCTCCTGAATAATCGAATAGTACTTCTTCCTAGCAACGTTTGTCACGATTCCGCATCGCGTGACGCTGAATAATAACGAAGTGTAAACCACCTGTTCTTTCCTTGCCAGCCATGAGCTTGCACTAACAGATATATACAAATACACAAAAACGAATGAAACAATTTTGATCTAATGCATATCGACCATACATTTTGTTTGACACCCTCTCATCGAAGACGTAAATCTCGAAAACTCTAAATCCATTTATGATTAGACGATTATACTTCATATGTCATTCTTTACGATTTAGGAAGGACGAATAGCCCTGCACTATTGTTGTGTGTGTAAAGATCCTGATCCAATCTGGGATATTCTCATAGAAGGCGGATGTGACGCTAGTATTTGTGACAAGAAAGGAAATCCGGCCTCTTATTACTTGGAACATTCTTCGGAAATTGAATTACCGGAAGTAGAGATGACAACTCGACGAAGAAAAAGTACCGCAAAGGATAGTGAGTATTGTTATTTCATTTTAAAAGATAAAAGTTAAGCATATTCTTAATTTTATGATAATATAAAGAAAATTATATTTTTCTTTTGCTCTATCACGTAAGATATTCTTTAAAACTTTTAAATACTCTCTAAAATTTTTAGAGTGAAATCTCTTTAAAAATTGAGCCAATCTTGAAAAAGAATAGCCCAATTTCACTCTTTTAAGTGAGATTCCTTTCCAAAAAATTTAGAGAGCATACATAATATCTCTTTTTTGTAAAAATGAAGTAGATAAGCTAAGTACTTATAAAGTGTTTTATATTGTTATATTGTTATATTAAAATATATGTAATATACACATACAAAGCATATCCTGACTTTTTACAATCAATACCAGTGGAGAGTAAGCGTGTTTAAATATTACATTAATTTCGCTGGTTCGTCAGCAAGTTGTTAAGACAATTTCGAGGAAATATCGTGAACGATTCGATGGGCAACCTTGTGACCGATAGAATGCTATAGCATTTTTCGCCTGTTTCCTACTTTTGCGGATATAGACTCTTCGCCTTATGCCCCACATATCCGTTTCTAATGACCGTGAAGAATCGATAGCACATAAATTTGTAAGACAAGGCTAACTGCGACGTTCGATACAGAGACACAGTCGAAGAATCACCTCGTGCGAATTACAAAATCTAAATGAAAGACCAAAACTTTAAACCTTTTTAGTGGCAATTACACAACTTTATACTGTGCAAAAAGTATTTCATTCTTAGTCTTAGCATCTGTTATCTTAAATATTCATCTCACTAACACAATATATAATAAGACTAATTATAAAAAAATTGCAATGTAATGTAATTACATGGAACTGCGACTATCGCTTATTTTATCGTTATTTTTTCGTTAAATGACTTCGCAAACAAATATCGTGAATCAACCTATCATCTAACAATGGCTGAGTTCTAATTTCACCAATGATAAGAACTCATCTTCCATTCTTCGATCGTACTGCCATGCTAGCAATTACGCTCGAGGATCGAAGTCAAGCAATTTCCTGTAAATATACATTCCAACAATCGACTTTTCTTCTTATGCGATTGTACATGAGCAATTCTTGTAAAATTACTTGCGCACGATACAAACTAATATACTTCTATTACTTAAAAAATAAATTAAAAATAATATCTTTCGTTAAAACGCTGCTAATATTCTCTCAAGTACAAAAATAATTTAATAGATATAATTCTTCTTTTCGCTATAAATTCAAAGATTAGTCTTGCATAATTAGAACTATCCATTAAATCATTATATTTTCACACAATATAGACTTTTCATATTTACACGTTCAATCCTTGAGAAATTTCGCGTGATCGTAGAATTTCACGAACCATTGCGGCAATAATAATTTATTAGAAATACTGAAGCACGACAGGTAAAGAGTTGTAAATAGATAGATAGCGTAAAAACAAGTTCTCTTTATCGTATAACAAAATGTCTACGTGCACTGGAAACGTGTCAATAATATGACAAACTTCGTACTGCTCAACCCTTTAGAAAATTTATTAACTAGCAACTGTACTTGCCATCCGCCATTCAAGACGATGTAAAATATTAAATGTAGCGTGCATGCAACTTATAAAAGGCGCGCATCAATAGGTCTAACTGAGCCACAATTCATTTTTAACAACAGATATTTCTGAATATAGCAGAATTATTTTCGATGTAATTACAAAGACTGACTTTCGCAACTTAAATTATGCAAACAATCTTTGATACAAATATAACGTAACTTTTGAAATTATAAATATCACAATAAAATTACATTCAGAGAAAACAAATCTGTTGAGAATAATAATCATCAACATTTTTACAGTGATAAAGATGTGACATTCTAACGGAATTTTCCTGTCATAAAGAACATGTGAGACTCTAAACATGGACATTGTTCTGACATTTAATATTTATTGAGCCATAAACGTCTTATGAATTATAAATTTAATATCTTAGTGTAACGTAGCTCAAGGAGTCATACCGTTCATGAATATTTCATAAAAACATCGCTATTTAAATGTCATAATTGTAAAAGTGCTAGTCGAATCCATCTTATATTATAATGGTTCCGCGATGATCATGTGATTGCTTATTTTTATTTCATATTCTGTGTTCATTATTTAGCCAAATATAAATTGACTTGATACTACATCTAAATAATTTTCAAAATTTATCGAAAGAGTAGTATAGAGTAACTATTGTAATTGTAACTATTTAAATTTATATTTTGTAGTTGATCTAATCCTATTAGATTGCCATTATTGGAAGCTTTTATGTTTTTATTATTACAATAAAAAGTGCCGCTATTCTAATTTCTTTAATATAGTCATGAGATTCCTGGGATATTGTCTAAATCGTATTTATTCACTTTATGCTCAGATATGGATTTCAAGCCCTCCAATATCAGGATATGGATACACAACAAAGACATCGGAAAATTACAGCATGTGTTGTGGGAAGGACAAGGATCTAAACTTCGATGCGAAACGAGCAATAATCCGCGGATAAGAAGATTCTTAGAAGCCGTGCCCTTTATTATGGTACGTAGATGAATTAGTAATTATTCAATTGTTATTTTTCAATTGTTCAATTAATTATAAAAAAATAAAAATCTCAATATTGCAGTAGCTAAAAAATTATTAAATAAAATTATTATGATTTTGGCAGGGCACAATAAAGGATATCCATGCAACAGTCATTAATAACGATTTGGAGGGTCTCAAGACAAAATTGGAGGAACCTATTTTGCCCATTATTTTATGCGGCAAGGACGCAAATGGCTTAAATGCCCTTCACAAAGTAAGCTTTTATGATGAAAGTCCAATAATTTTTTTCAACTACTAAAATTCGAAGCAAGAAAAATCTATCCTATCTTTTTTATCGTAAGGCTGCTGGTTTGGGATACGCGGACATCGCACGTGAAATCCTTGAAAGATGCCATGCAACGGTAACGGCTCAAGACAACGAAGGAAAGACTCCACTGCATTATGCAGCTGCACTTAAGGACGACGGCGTCATGTATGATCTTTTAACAGAACATGGAGCCGATGAAAGTAAACTGGATAACGTGAGCATCAGTCGATTATTTATAATTAAAAGGAAAGAAATAATTAATCGATAAAATTACTTCTACCATGATTCTATAAATCTTGCTGTTAATCAGAGACAAAAAGCGCCTGCATTTTACAAGAACCGCCCGTCGGACGTAGACCTATCGAATTTGTCAATGATACCGGAAGCGCCCCGAGTTTCCGATACTTATCCAAAAAATTGGGATTGGAGGATCTTGGAGGGAGCCATTATGCGAGGCATGAAGAAGGTTAACAGTGACGATAGCGCTTTCGGTAGTGCCGAATCCACAATGAAGGATGAGAAGGTACATTGTCATCTAAATTATATGCACGATATTCTGCCTGCCTAAGTTTGAATTAGATATATTTATTGTATAATACACATCTGTATTAATTAATAATTATTTAATGCACCATCAAATCACTTATAGCCGGACATAGAATGGCATCCCGGTCAAAATGTAGTGTCGTAGTTGGAATTAGTAGTTATATAAACAAAAATTTTTTTTTCTTTTTTTTCCTTTTTCAATACGAGGGAGGTTTCCAGTTCATAATTCCAGGTCAATGATATGATAAATTATATATGCGAGATTTGGTAAAACAGAAAGGCGATGATGAGCAAGAGAACGAGGAGGCTGAAACTCCGAATGGAGACGAAGAGGCTGAAACTCCGAATGGAGACGAGGAGACTGAGAATCCAAATGGGGAAGAAGAAACACAGAATGAAGAACAAGAAGTACAAAATGGAGAAGAGGAGGAAGCAGAAAATGGAGAAGAGGAAGCACAAAATGAAGATGAAGCGAATAATGGAGGAGACGAAAACGAAGCCGAAGTAGAAAATAACGAAGAAGATGCCACCAATGAAAACGAAGAAGAGCAAGAGGAAAAAGCATCATCTGACGATGACGTGGTAACTGGACTTGTCGTGGAACCGACGAAAGACGAGGAGGTTGGGCCTGAGGCCGCCGATAATGAAGATGGTATCTATGAGGAATCCCCGAAAATCGAGGAAATCGCTAATGATGAAACCGTCGAACACGAAGAAAGAAACGAGCCTAGTACTGGTGATTCTGGTGTTGATGATCCTGCACAAGATGAAGAGCAGGTATTGTCTTAATCAAATTGTCACGATCACTGCACTGCGCCTTGTATAATACAAAGAAGAAGCCGGGATATCTCAATCTATGTCCGTCCCTGGAATTACGATGTTATATAATATCTATGTATAATATGTAATAGTAATTACGTTCAATAATAACATTTTTTAAATTGAGAAAAAATTTGCAATTCACTTCCTCCAATAAAATGAAGAAAAGAAATTCTCTTACTCTCTAAAACTTTTAGAGTGAATTGTCACTCTGAAGAGTAAAATATCATTCTTAAAGATTAAAAATTGAGCCATTCTGTTTCAAAATTGGCTCCATTTTCATTCTTTAGAGTGAGAATCACTCCAAAGAATTTAGAAAGTACGATTCCTTGGACAAAAGTCTATTTATATGACTCGAGTTACCCATAACAAGAGTTACCAACAGATTTTTTTTTTTTACGGACACCCTGTGTGCTATACATACATACGTAGAATATGCGTAGGCGCGGCGAGACACACGATCGATTCGCATGTAGAATTCCCATATGTGATTAATATCTCCTATCGATCGTGTGTCTCTTACACGCGCGCATGATTTTGTACTTAAATATGACAGCAGGTCATCGTCGGCGAACATCAGGAGCCCGCGGAAGTAGAATTAACTGAGGGTAGTATGGGCCGAGATCTAGAAGTAGATAGTTTACTAGAGAATGACAATATGGAACAATTAGCGGTTCTCGTTCTCAATGGTGAAGGTCGACGATTGGTCGGACGACAGTGCGGAAATCCCGAACTTCAAGCTTTTATCGACAACGTTCCGACTTATATGGTACGTTATTATTTTGCAATAAGCAAAAGAGTTGCAGAAAGCAAAAGAGTTTATATATATATATTTATTTATAAAATATATATTATATAATATTAGGGAAAAATTCATACTGTGCACATGGCAGCGCGAGAAGGAAATCTTCGAGACCTGCAAAGCGCACTGGATCGCCGTAAATTCGCAGTGGCGCGAGACGAATCGTCACCCCATGGCGCAACGCCATTGCACGTGGCCGTTATCTTTGGAAATACCATTATCATTAGGTATTATTAACATATACATATATATATATATATATATATATATATATATATATATATATATATATATACAGAAAAAT
>Ga0157364_1006407_pt1 | contig 12087 bp, 7 predicted proteins | sample AttsexASBM2_FD_111476 | JGI IMG/M metagenome (GOLD analysis project Ga0157364, IMG submission 111476) | Fungus gardens microbial communities from leaf cutter ant in Ribeirão Preto, State of São Paulo, Brazil - Atta sexdens ASBM2 | ecosystem: Host-associated > Fungi > Mycelium > Unclassified ...
AAAAAACAAGGAACGAAAATGTGAAAAATAATCTCAAAATAAAGCAATTTTTAATTATTAAAATTCATTTTTTTTTTTTTTTTTTTTTCCCAAGGAAAAACTACATTTTGATTACATCGCTAATATCGAAACTGTGATCAAATGTGGTCAAATTTATATAGTACATGGCTTAAATAAGCGTCCTCATCAAAACTTAAGACAAATACTCTTAAAACTGTTCACGAGCGAATACTTTGTATTGATTGCGCGAAATTCTTTATCAACGACTTTTATACACTTATATCTGCGTCGAAAAAAAAGCTTCTAATACAGAAATCGAGGAAAATTGTGGAAATCACAAAATGACCAGAGTGAAGTGTATGAATGTAATTAGATACGAATTGTTAGACGCGACTCAGTAATTCTAAGTAATTCTAACTTGTCAAGAATTGCTGCTGCAGATACGGCGCTGTGTCTTAGAATTCGTTATTATTTTGTTATTATTTCGTTATCACGTTAACCGCGTTAATCTATTTTTCTATTTTATTGTTTCAGTCTTTCATTCGCATGTTGGATTGCGATTACGGGGCGCGGCGGAATAATCTTTCATGCGTGGAGAAAAGCGATTTTGAAGCGGTGTGTCTTCCCGCAGCAATTCCATGTTTCGAGATAATATTTTATAGACGAAAAACTCAGAGCTTCCGTTTGAATCAAAATCGTCTGGAAGCGTCTTCCTTAATCTCAGTATACTGAGTTTGCAGAGATTTCGCAATTTCGTTTGTATAATACATATGTCCACGATACGAAAAACCAGTGTCGGAGATATTTTTTCATCGCCATTTCATCGCTATTCTCATGCATCTATTCAGTATAATTCTAAGAGTCGTCGAGCGTATTAAATGAATGAGCGGTTCAAACAACTATAATTTTGCATTGTTAAGGGTCGAGGTTTCAGAGCGTGATTACGATGAAAGTTTGTTTTTTCCGACAGTGTCATTTGACTTGCGTTTCCCGGAAAAATATCACGTACGAATTCCCGAAATCCCTTCAAACATAACATTCGATCCTTCCAGCGTGGAACTCTTTAAAGGCCTGAGAAAAAATGTCAATCGTTTTGCTTGCTGTAATTTTGTATTTTGTATGCAAAGTAGTAAACCGCGTCCGAATTTGTATATTTCCATTTGTCGAAACATACTATTTTTTTAATTGTAGCATCTTACTGTCCTATATATCCAATTCGATGTAATTAAACATCACTTTTGGCGCATTCATCATGTACGAATGAAGGAGGTCACACCACGTGCGGATTGATTTGCCACGCCTCCCTGATTTAATTTACTATATATCTAGATAGATATACCTTATCTATAACGATAGTTATAGTAGTGATTTTTTTATAATAAAACACGTTCCTAATAAATTATCTGTTCTTCATATGTCGTACGAATAAGAGTAACGATTGTAAAGGCGATATTCTGATACCAAGTACTGTGGATATTGTTATCCGCTGAGTGACGAAAATGTAAATTAGGATTAAACGGCCTCTCGTAACGTAATGAAGACTAAAGAGCCTTCGGAGGAGAAGTTTGCTAATCGACACGTTTATCACGCATATACGACGACACGTGTGGGCTTAGCTTCACTCACTCTCCTCCAAGGAACATTTTGATAATTGTAAAAAGGAAGAAAGGAGAAGGACTGTCGCGATATCTACACATTCTCACAAAGTAAAGTGAAAAAAGGATACGTATTGTTAGAATGCCATCGCTACGACTACCCTGTGTCGGTACTTTCTATCGTTAGTTTTACGGGAATACTGGATACCAACGTCTTCTTTTTAACCTTCCCCACCTTCTACTCAAGCTTTTAATCCGATTACTTTGTATCGCGTAAGACAATAATGTACGCGAAGAGATATATATCTATAATGCGTTATTTTAATGTAAGTTAAGAGTCATCCTCTCACATTATCACGCTCTTTCTCTGTTTCTGTTTCTTTCTTCGACCACTCATAATTTCTCAAGTCTCAGATGAAAGGAGTCATTTCTTTGTCATTAGTGGTTTCACTTATCGCACTTGCGAGTGCAATCGGAACTCAGTAGACTCTCTTTTATTCGGAATATGGTTGAAATAAACAAAAGATAATGCAATATTTATGATGAATGTTTAGTAGCGAAAAATTAATTATGTGGAAAAAGTGACTTCAGTCAAATTGGATGAAATTATGATATTTTGTAGATGAGATGCTATTCAAAAGTTTTGTATAAGCACAACCACATACAAAAATGGACAAATTTTTGTTGTAGCATCATTTGAAAATTATTATTTTTTATTAAAAAATTTGTACTAAATTATTCATTTTATTAGCAACTGTATTTAATATTTTTATATAAAATATCATAGTTTCAATTTGACTAAAACCACTTTTTCCAAATGATTAGTGCGAGATCCTTTTCAGATGTCTAAAAAATATTTGGAAAGTAAACTGAATTTAGAGAAATTAATTTTATTAGAATATTTTTGAAGAAACTCTAAATGATTAGGATGTTTTTTAAGGTAACTCTTATATATTTTTTGGAAGTTGTAGAATCTCTTATTCGTCTAAATAATTAATAAATGTTTTACGTCTGAAAATAGGCCGAGTAAAAATTCTGGATAACAGAGAGTCCGCTGCGAGTTATGGTGTGAAATGAAATGACCGTTCCCGACAATCTGTTAATGTACATGCTATTTTACATACAAGAGGAAAGAAGGGAGGAAAAAGAAGTCGTAAAAAAGACGTCACTTTTAGATTAGTCTACTGTCAATATACTTAGAACGATAATTTTGAATGTAACGTGTATCATACTTGACTATCGCTTAGGTAACGTGCAAGCCGTACGAATAAAGGAAACTAGCGCATGATTATATCAGACTTTAGGTGATAATAATAAAATGATGTCCGAATACGGACATTTTCATTTTTCAAGGCTCTGGGTGACCTTTATTTTCGTCGTGTGGATGCGTGCGTGCGTGCGTGCGGGTGCGTGCCAAGAAAGAGACATACGTGTTATTTTATACATTGATTATATGGAGAGATAAAACTTTGTAGAATTCCGAAAGGCCACAATAACCATTTATAAACTTATCATTTCGTTACCAAACCCGATTTTTATAAAAGTCCACGCATCTTTTATGAAATTACAAATTACGAATATCAGTTTTTTTACGTGATCGATTTTCTCACAATTGGATTGAATGTCTTTAAAGTTATATAGAATATTTCCCCTTGATTGATGTCTTCCTAATATGGAAAACGTGAAGAAAGTCATTACTTTGAATAGTATTTTTTTTTGTTTTTAACGCCACAGTTTCGACAATATAATCTTCGTTACAATCAAAAGTAGTGGAATACTTTTTTCGTAATTTCTTTCGAAATATTTATATTACTTAATTCCTTTTCTAAATTTTTATATCACTGAATCATTCGATTTACTTTGTATATTCTCCATCCATTTTTTACAATAATTTTTTTCAGAAATCCAATATATTAATTAAGTTTTTAATAAAGTGCCAATAACAGTTCAAATGTAAAAACAAGATTTATCATTGCAAAAAGCCATAATCGATACTTGTTAGTGGCTTCTCGTATCTTGCCGATTTTTAATTTATTCAAGTTCACATGTAAGGGCGATTTCGATTATACTATTAATTTAGTTGATGATTGATTCAAATCGGTAGAACTTGCTTACAGTAAGAATTTTTAACTACAATTTTTCGTTCCTGATTGAATTTCTTTTTTGTTACTTGTCAAACAATAGAAAATTAATAATTTTATTTACATTAATAAAATATTATAGACATTTACCTGATAAAAATTGCCAATAGTTTATGTAATTAGAAACTTTGCTGTAAATAATTCTACTGACTTTTTTGTAAATTCTGAAGTTTAATGAAGTTTAATGAAAGCTTAATGGAGGAAACTACATAATTTGTATAGTTAGAAATTATAATTACATAGAAGTCAAAATTATATATATACATAATATACATAGAAATTTTGCTATAAGCGATTTTACTTGCAATTAAATTAATTACCGATTAAATTAATCGAAATTTGATAGAAATTACTTACATGTCCATATTTCTATCAATGTAGAACTGCATTCAGAAACTTCATCGGATTACACCAAGTATTATTTTATATTGTTGTTTAACTATTTGTTAAACAAGAATGAAATAATTCCTGAATGCCCCTAAAATTTCTAAATGCAGCCTACGTTAAAAATCTGTTTTTTTTTTTTTTTTCATACCTTAGGCCTGAATATCTTGCACAGTTCATTGTTCTTCTCTTTTCATATTTGAGAGAAAAAAACGAACAGCGCAAAGAATTCAGTTCAAGGAGTTTTCCTGGGATATAACAAAAGAACAGACTTAATTCTTATCTTACCCAAGCAACACAACAAGTCATTATGATATCAAAATGATGTTAAAATGACTCCAAAATGATCATTAAAAGTTCATTTTTCAATTATTTCCGATTCATTTTAATTCGTTTTGACGTGTTATCATGACTTAAATTGTTTTGCTTGGGCTTTATACTTTTAATTCGTTTTGACGTGTTATCATGACTTAAATTGTTTTGCTTGGGCTTTATACTTTTTATCTTTCTTTTTATCTTTCTAAGAATTTAAAAAAGATAAAAAATGAATTTAAAAGATAAAGAGTAAATATGCATATAGAAGTTAGAAATTAGAATTAAATGGTAGTGCTTTATGCAATTTCTATAAATAAATAAAAATGCATTGAGATTGAAAAGGATTCATTTCAATGTTTACAGATGCGTACTTATGAAAATCTGAATCTATTTCAATCCATTCTCGTTTACTAGGTTTTTATCAATATCTATTAATTTTAATCTCGATTTATTATTGCCTTAGCTTTTTCTAATTCTTAGAACCAGAAAAAATAGAAAATAAATCAAACGGAGATTGAATTGAATTAGTATAATATTTATTAATAAAAGTAAACATTTACATTTATTTTTATCAATGTATTAACTTTAAGTCTCAATTTTATTTATTTCTTTACCTTTTTATTTATCTTTACCTTTTCTAATTCTCAAGCCCGGTTGCACCAACGTTATTTTGATTTTAAGCGAGGCTTAAAGTTCTCTATCTTTTCCTCTCTTTCGGCTTTAAAGAGAGAAACTGAGAGTTTTAAGTCTCGCTTAAAGTTAAAATACGTTGATGCAATCGGACCTTAGAACTGAAAAAAATAAAGTAATAAGTTAAACCGAGATTAAAATTAATTTAAATTGATAGAAATGGACATTAATTTATCATTTATAATCATTTATAATATATCATATATATATATATATATCGGCTCTCAAAGAGTTTGTTCTAAATTTCGTATTTTTTTTCCATTTCCGCGACAGTCGATTGGCCGCAAAGCTTGGTGCGCGTGTACCGGGTATGTGAAGTAAGCAGCAGGATTCGTGAACAGCGATCGAATTGTCCAATTGCTGTTGAGAACGTCAGGCGGCCACTTTCAAACTGTTGGGCTGCGATTGGTCATCCCGCCCGCTGGTTGCGTGCGCTGTCGGCTTGAGCATTATGGCGTCGTCACAATTATTGGTATAACGTCGTGCTTCGACTTACACGACGAAGTTGGACGAAGTTTCGCATCGTAGTGTCTCACTTGGAATTACTTGGAATTTTCAGTGTGTCGCGATGCTGTTCGCCCAATCATCGCCAAGAATCGCAAGATTTTGAATGGCAGCAAACAAAGCAAAGGTAACCGTAAGACGGAGGTGATATAGCTCGGAAATACTTCGAGACGGAGTGTTTCTTGATATGTCGCGTGACTTCTCGGATCTGAAATGTTCGAGGCTGATCTGACGTATCTCGAGTTGACAGCAGTTGACAGTGTCAGCCGTGATTGCAAATCGACAGCGAGGTCCAAGTTCGATCTCTTAGGCGAGACGCACGTCACGTCGTCTTGCGATTTGTTGACCCACGTATGACGCCGGAATGGTACTTGAATGAGATGTGATTCCTATGCTCTCGGCACGCGAAAATGATTCCTACTCATTCTCTGTTCGCGACAGTGACAGCACGTTTGTCCTCGCATGAAACGCGTTTTCTCCGTGTTCCGAAACCTTGAAAGTTTCACCTGTCGATCATTACATCGGTCATTAATATAATTTTGACGTACGCATCAATAATGTTATAGGTAATAAATAATCGTGAAGACGTGCTTATAAAGGAAGATGTTTATTTAATATGAGACCAACGAGAAACTTTCTAACAAGAAAGAAAGAGAGAGAAAGAAGACTTTAATACTGTTCTCGGGAAAGCTTTCTAAGTTCATAGAAATAAAAAATGTACAGAGAGAGAGAGAGAGAGAGAGAGAGAGAGAAGGGCAAGTGTGTAATATTATATACCATAATTTTTTTTATTGAAATATTTTAAATCTAAAAATGGATTTATCTTTACAAGCACACATAATTATAATTTCATTATTATTCTAAAGATTAAATTAATTCTAATTAATAATTTTCAAATTATTAATTTGAAGAATTGTTATTCTGGAATCAGAATTACTAATTCGGAAAATCGTTATTCTGATGTTGAATATCACGAATACCAACGAAAAATTATATAAGATCTATAAAATTCTTTTCAGCTGAACTTCTTATACGATTTATCTTGCCTCTTTTTCTCTCTATCTTGAAGAAAGAAAAGATGAACGATACGAGAAGTTCAGTTAAAAAGAACAGTATAATTAATAACTTTGCTGTAAGTTCTGTCAGTCGAGTCATCGATATTTCTTTAAAATTGATATATTCAATATGTCCCCTGATCATATACTTCATCCACTAGGTTGCTATTTATATTAGTGGCATCTGCGTGTAATTCAATTGGTGAATGGATAGATCACTTTCTTGTTATCTAACGGATGTGTCTGAAGCACGTTGGGTCTCTGCATTTCTCGGCGATTGTTGAATCGGCACCACACCCGCATAGTCGAGAAGTACAGTATTTCCATGAACGATAAAAAGCTGAAGCCCATGAAGAGACCCAGCAAGCCTCCCGTACTCGCTATAAATTGGAATTCCTGATTTTGTAATATTTTTTTCTAAATAATAATCACTTGTAGAATGAAAGATACCTACATAAAAATTCGATGAATCCGAAGAGCTCACTTTTCATGTATTTCGTGAATTGAGAGTCCACGAAAAATAAGTGAACCACCGCCATGTTTTCCCTACGTTTAAAATTGCATTTAAAAAATTGGATTAAAAAAATATTATAAATTACGCGAGAAAGAAGAGAAATGAAATATTGAAATTTATTATGAAAATTTCTATAAATATGCTTGTGAATCGGACGCAATACGAATAATGCACAGGATGTCCAAATAAATCTTAATCAACGATAAATTTTCCACTCACTTGTATTTGAGTTTTGTTAAGGAAAACAGAGACATTATCGTAATTTGCATAAATGTACATTGAATTTATATTTGAATTTAAATTTGAACATGAAAATTTATGAAAGATAAAATCTATTTAAATGTTTTTTTTTCCGGACATCTTATATCTCTGGAATCTAAATGTCAACCTGTTGCATCTTTTATGTGCGAACGAATTATCGCCTGCCGCGATAAATCGCGCGTATTAAGTTTTAATTACGTGAAATAATCTATGTTCTTCTTCACATATTGTTTGTTGGTTTGGAAGGTCTGCACCAGTTTGTTCTGCGAAAGTTCTATTCTGTAATTAATCTCGAAGCAGGCTGGCCAGCAATTGCAGCTTGGTCTGCGAGAAAAGAAAAATTTGAATGATCTTCTAGAAAAAGATGTAATTCTGAGGGAACTCACATCGTAATATTATTCAAAACCTCATCGTAGAGTTTGATTTCCATATCTTGTCTAGCACGTTTAGCGCATGGTTCGTCTTTTTTGCCGCAGATCGGCGTATTTGATGATTCTACAAATAATATTGCTCTAGTAGATAGACAAAAAAAGTATTTGAATCAGAGATTCCAAAAAATCTATTTTAGTTTTTCGTTACTCTACCATCGCTAATTGAACAATCTTAATCCATTAAGGACTATTGGTCGATTTTTTGATCAAAAAAAATAGATCAACTTTCGGACCAAATTTGAATCAATGATTGCAAAATCGATCATCCCCCCCTCCCTCCTTCCCTCCGCCTAAACAACCAATCCCAGGGTGAAAATTTTTGGCAAGTAGGCTTCTTAAGGACATAGTAGCTTGCCATTAATTTTAAATTTTGAGAAAAAAAATTTGTCTTGGTCCTTAATAGGTTAATATATTATAGATAATTAAAGAAAAATTATTTTAAGAAATTTGAGTTTAAAAATATTGCGAAAGAAATATTTTGATCGTACAATTTAAGAACGAATAGACTTTCCACATCCTGAGGACAAGAATAACATTAAAACTATTGTCTGTCATGTATCCTAATAGATTGACTAACTTGTTCTCGTTAGACTTATATAAGAATTTATGGCTAGAATTGTAATTCTATGCATATCGTGAGATGTTACAATTATTCGTAAATCTACGATTTCTCGTAAATCTTACAAGAAGCTATCTATGATTAAAATGCAGTAAAAATACTGCATAAGATTATAAGTATTTTAATCATCAAATTCTTATAAGGCTTACGAGAACAAGTTACAATTTTATTTAAAATTAATATTAGCATACATATGATAACATTTAAACTCTTAGTATAATACATACGATGATTTTTCGATGATGACTTTTACACATGATTCTCTGGTTAATTTTTATTACTTTAACAAATATACAAAAATTAATTGATTCTTACATATATTTTAACATCTTTAGAAAGTATTTATAAGTTATTGTATATTTTAAAAAATGATATATAAGTGTTATAATTACTTATGCGCCTACTTTTTCGAAGAAAAAAAATGCATAACAGGAATGACTCAATCATGTGTACTAAGGATTCAAGAATGCGAAAAATCATCAAATTACAAGTTCGAGATATTTCTTTTGCAATTTTGAACTCAATATTTCTCAAAATAATTTTTCTTTAATGATTTATGTATTTACTAGCTGTTATTAAGTGTATTTGTTGGTGTAGCTGCATTAATTTAAGAAATGTAATTCAGAAATGAATTTAGATACTTGATTAATGTATTGAAAATAACTGTCAAATTTGTTGATGATAATTACTTGGCATGTAATACTGCACACAGTTGCAGAGCTTTTTTGTATAATTTGCCTCGCACTCCAGAATACAATTCCTCTGTGTGTATGTCCGGTAGTAGCGCAGTTTTCTTTCAGACATAAAAAAGCATTTCCGTTTCTTCTGCGCTATAGAAATTATTGATGGATTGGCGTACGATATCCGTGGTCTTATTATTATCCGAGTCTCCTCACCCGGTGTGATTGAGAATGAGAAATCAGCGATTTTCGGTGTCTCTACGGGATTATGGAGTAACATCTGCAGAATCATAACCATGTTATTTAACATCATCATTGGAGAACGACATTGCATTGTAAAAAACATATTCTATAGCACCAATCTGAGAATTTATAAACTTGAATTTTAACAAGAGAAAAGAGGATTCGTTAACTATTTTTCTAATGGTGGATTGTTTCCAAAATCTTCCTTTAATAATCTCGTTTAACGGATAAAATAAAAAGAAGAGTTTTCGTAGCGTAAGACGCACTTTAAAGCCTGCACCGGCGGTTGACGAGCAATAATATTCGTTAATATCAACATCAAGAGCCAAAGTCAAGCCATAGGTTAGTCCAGCACCGTATGGTCGCCATGGTATAACATCCGGCGACATACTCGCGTCGTATCCCTTTTCAGCATTCCAATCAACACTTTCAGATGGATACGTTATATTCAGATCAGACCAGTCGAGTCTAAAACAGTAGAAATAAAATTTTAGCAGAAATTTTCGGTCATAGAGTATATTTCTATTTCACAATTACGTCAATTACTCACGGATTATAGAAGAGATGTTTTCTTGCTACTGAGTTAAAATTGCAACAAATACCCTCGTCAGTCATGGTAGGATTAAAAATCCTTTCACATTCGGTCGAAATCCCGTGCCAAAGACAATAGTATATCATATCTGTGCACGGCTGGGTTACCTGACAAAGAAATGAAGAATAATTTTCTAATAATATAATTATTCAAGATAAAAATAATTATAAAATAATCTGAATTTTATCAATTGATTTCAATCTAATCATTGATCGAGAAATATGATTTTAATTCTTTACAATTGTCTCAATTTTTCTTGCAAGAGAAAACAAAACTAACTATAAGTGTTATATGGCATTTTCTTAATAATAATATATTTATATTTTTTGAAAATGTCAAATTTTTTTATTAATTTAATTCTCCAGGAATTGTTTTGATCTCCAAATAAATAGATAAAAAAACAATATAGATCTAATATTTATTGATATTCTATAACGTATCTCATTAAAATCAATAAGAGAAAATTCCGATGGTTCTCTTGTGAATGAATATTGTCTTGAAAGTTATTTAATAAAAAAATATTTTAAAAGGTGGATTAAAAAATATTACTTTATAATCATAATTTAAAAATTTATTTAATAAAAATTAAATTTTTAATTTTTAATTTTTTTTATTAAAAAAATTAAAAATTTGTTGATAACAATTAAATGGTTTCAAAAAAGAGTACTTTATAATAAAAAATTGTTTTATTAAAAAATGTTTCATTTTTTATAAAGTATTCTTTTTTTTTAAATCATTCAACTTTTATATAACATTTTTTTATATCTTTAACGATTTAAACGATATTCACTAAAAAGGACGAAACTAATTTTTTTTAAAGATTTTTCTATTGTGCGATTGAGCATAAAAAAATTCATAAAAAAATATATCTCATTTCTATTGATATTTTAACATATCTAAAGCTTATTAAAGTCAAGAAGACATTTCATTGTTCTCATGGTATTAGTGTATATCAAAATGTATATATGAGAGAAATAACGCTGTATACATTGATCATGAACTTTAGCATCTTGTCCCAGTTTATAGCCTGGTCGTCATGATCTTCATAAGTTATGTTACTATCTGAATTGCAACGATCTTCCACCAATAATTTATCTAATTCGTCGAATCTAAAAAAAAACATAAGATTTTAAATTAAATAATTCTTAGTTATAATTTTTTTAAATAATTATTTTTAGTGATGGTACTTATTTATTACAATAATTATTAATTATATCATTCCAAAAAAAAAGCACTTTTTTTTTCTAATAATACATTTCCTGAAGATTTTTTTGGAAATATACTATCGCACTTTTGAGAGAATTTGTTTATTGCAACAGTGTTATTATAAAATAATAATACTATTAATTAAGTAATGTAATGCATACTTACCCACGTTCAATTCGCTTTCCTTCTGTCTTCTTGATTTTATTCATATTGCATATTGTTACAGAGGGAAATGGAAATTCATTTAGGGAAATCGGATCAGGACTTAAAGAAATAATGATAGGAGATCCATTCCATTTCTGATAGATATAACAGATGTAATATATTGCTACTGTTAATGCAATAGTGAACGAGATTATCCAAAATATTCTGCAAAAATTATGCATCCAGTTTTAAAATTATGTAAAATTTTACTATATAAAGTAAGTAGTTACTTATAAATTTTATTTTATATAATATATAATAGTATATTTTATATATATTATATATGTATGTAATGTACGCAAGCATAAAATTAATTTCTAAATATATATTATATAAAATAAAATTAGAATATATTGAGAGTACAAATAAGTTTCCGCCGTTTGCAAAAGACGGCGCCACTAATAAACTATAGTTAAAATTGTTTAATGTAAAACGATATATCGTAAGATTAAACATCCGGCAACACCATAATCTTGAAATATTAGCGATTTTCTATCATATATCTTTTTTTTGTACGAATATGTCGAGTTTTGAGCCGAATAAGCATCATTTGCGGGAACTTTTGATTTACTTCTTTAATTTGAAGAAATCTGCAGCTGAGGCTCATAGATTGCTTGTAGAAGCATATGGTGATGCCTTAAGTGAGAGAAGTT
>Ga0157364_1006408_pt1 | contig 12086 bp, 12 predicted proteins | sample AttsexASBM2_FD_111476 | JGI IMG/M metagenome (GOLD analysis project Ga0157364, IMG submission 111476) | Fungus gardens microbial communities from leaf cutter ant in Ribeirão Preto, State of São Paulo, Brazil - Atta sexdens ASBM2 | ecosystem: Host-associated > Fungi > Mycelium > Unclassified ...
AATTAAGAAGAGGCTCCTTGTCGAGTTCTCTTGTGAATATCCCACATTATATCTCTACTTTGAGGTTTACTCGTTAGTGAGATCATTAGACCTTGAGTGTCTAGTGGTTGCCACAACACTACCTCTATTCCTGTATTTGAGCAGGTGATGTTAATAGTCTGGTCCCCTTTCTTATCATTGACCACTTGACTCTTAGTATTGGTGTTAAAGTACCTCCTGAGTAAAATCTGATACAGTGTTTTTTCCACTTGTAACAAAACTGTTACTTCTCCAAGTGTGAACAGCATATTCTTTACCAACCCACACATTTGTGAAAGACTTCTATTTATACTCTACATTTGTATACTAAGGCTTGGATTCTAAATAATCTTACTGATAGCAGTCATATCTCTACTTATGGATATTATCTGGGATCTGCTGTTTAGTAATATCTCTTCTTTATATATCCCATTTATAAGTACCAGAATAACTTTGAGATAAACAGTATTTGTGGCCACTTCCCTTTACTCATTCTCTTCTGTTGCAAAGATCTAACACTCTCTTTTCTCAGATACCAGCTTATCCAAAAACTGGACCACTGAATCATTAATAGTTCAGAGTTTTACAGGTCCTCCATTTTCTATGTCTATAGTCTGTTGTATCCTTTTTAGTTCCTCCAGAGCATTTACTAAGACAATCTTCTCTTTTGGGTTAAAGGTTAGTTAAATATAAACACTCTCATCCAAACCTTCTCTTTCTCATTTGCTAGTTAGCACTTTCTTTAGTATTGCTTGCAACTTAGAAGCAATTGTTCATAGTTCCTTAGATATCAGTTGCATCTCTCCTTCTAATATTCTTTTTAGTATTTTATCTGAGTTCACCCCTTCTTCTATTGGAGCTTTTGCCTTGTTAAGTGCTCTTTTCTTTTGAAATTGTCTAAAGTATCTGACCAGAATAGATAGTTTATCTGTAGCCACAGCTATCTTAGGCACTTTTCTGTATGGTAATTTGTTTAGCCTTCCTATCCATTCTCATGTGTGGCCAACACTTTTTTCTGCTGTTGAAGGTAGGGTCTCTTCTCCCAAATTCTCTCCTTTATTCTCCAAGACTGGTGACCTCTAAAAGCAAACTATCTTTCAAGATATGATACTTTTCATTGGTTCTTCTAAAAACCTAGCCTTTTCTTGGTTATCTCTTCTTCTCTAGTTTGTACATATTCAGCAGCTATTCAATGAAGATAGGACTCCATGTCATCCTCTTCTTCAGGCCACAGCTTATCTGTATTCTTATTTATATTTTGTAACATCACTTCCAAACTTTTGACCTTCTCTGAGAGCTGTTCCAGAAACAGGTCTTGTGAAGATGACTTTTTCCCATCCATTCTCACTGGCTGCTTCTAAATTGCAAGTTTGACTAGGAAAGGGGCCACATAGCCAGTGTCTGGTTATTGATCTAGATATTCATGGTTTTCAAGTTCTGAATTACTCCATATCTATCAATACTGGCATGTATCTTCTCATATATTTCTTTATCAATAGTTTTTATTTCATAGAGATAGGTTCTCTGTTTGCAAACCATACTGTAAATTTATCTATGAAAATGTATCCTTTCTTCTTATCTTTAGTCTTAGCAGGGCAAAACAGAAACAGGTGGTCAGTTTCAAAACAGGAGAAGTATTTTTGAGGCACTTACAAGAGTATCTCTATGTTGGCACCAAGCTGGAACCTAAGCACACTTGCTAGATACTCTCTTGAGGGCACTTCCTAACTCTATAAGAGCAACTTCATGTTGCCCAGAATGTTCTGTACCACTTGTTTATGCTTCTTTTAACCCTTTTCTTGTTTTCTGTACATAGTCTTTAATATGTTCATCTCCTGCTGTAAACTCTTTCCATTGCAAGTCCAACTTTGTAAATACTTTCTACTTCTTACTATCCTTCTTTCTTACAAAAAACACTAGTACTGTTTGAGGTAATTTTGAGAGTTTGATATACCCCTTCTTCAGTTGTTCTTTAATGAACTTACATACCTCTCCTCTCTCTTCCCTCAACAATGGATACATTTTTCCCTTCTTTAGTACAAACTCTTCCTTTATCTCTATTAAATGATTCTACAACTTCTTCATCAGCATTCTCTCTCACTTTCTTTCTGAAGATATGAATTTACTTGTGGAACCTTTGAAAAACGAATTTCTTGGCCTCTTCTTTAGATTTTACCCCTTTTTCTTTCTTATCCCAAATTTCCCATTCCTCTACTACTTTCTTTACTTCCATTGTTTTTTCTTTCTTTAGTTTTTTCTTTTTTTTTCTTTCTTCAGCTCCTTCTCTTCTTGTTTTCTTCTCTCTTCTTCCTTTTTTTGTTTTTATTTTTGTTTTTGCCATTCTGATTTTTCTTGCTTTAGTCTCCACTACTTTCTATACTTCTCTGGACACCTTGTCATTTTCACCCCTCCTGTTCTCTAGTCAATTTCAGGATTGTGGCATGCAAGCTATAGCATTCCCAAAATCATACTCTACTTCTATTTTCTAATTATATCAATTTCTGTTTTTTCTCTATATCCCTGATAATATATCAGTCTTTCTGTTTTTTTCAACTTAAATTCTTGCTTCCTTACAAACTCTAAACTCTTGACTAGCTCTGTTGCCTCACTATCCAATAGTGCTTCTATTGTTACTTCTTTCTGAGTATCAATTATTTCCAACCCAATTTTCACTGTAACTTCTCTTAATGTTGTGGCAACCACTAGTCACAAAGACCAATAGAGATACAAGCAATAAATCTCAAAAGTGGATATTATTATGGAGATCACAAGAAAACTTGACAAGGAGTCTCTGCTGCATTTCTATACTATTTATATAAAAGTCTCATGGTCTGTGCTAACGATAAATAACCCTACCCTAATGTCCATGCTTCTGCCATACCTCAACCTCATATCTTCTATAAGAACACCATACCACATACATATGTCCTAACATCATCCTTTTAGCCTACTCTTGTCAAGTCTAGGCTTATGACCTCACATCATGTGACATGTCATGTGACCACAGTCACATGCCTCTTCATTGTCCAAAAAGAAAAAGAAAATCAAAAGAAAAGAAATAGATAAAAGTAAAAGAAAAATGTTAGTATTCAAGTGTACCATAACACTTAACATATTCCTATTATCCAGGTTTCAGCAGAATGTATTCTCCATTACTCTAGAAAGCATTGTAAACCTATTATTACTAGAACCTAATCAAGGACTATTAGATTCTCTTCTCTATTTAAATTACTAGAATTGTTCCAATTATCCTTATAGTCAATTTTCCTTTCTTGTCTAACTTTCTCCTAACTCTTTCTTTCCCTATATTATCATGTGATATGTCCAGAGCCTCTGCAATTATAATAGTTCCTTTCTCTATCTACATTCATAGTATATGGGTTATTCTAAGGCACAAACCCTATCTGCTACTGTTGTAGATTGACTATAGTTGTGATAGTTCTTTCTACTTCCTCCATTGGAGCTGGCTCTGTCAGTACCTGCTGTTGAGAAACCTCTTGCTTCCTTGGCCAAACTTGAGGCTGTGGAAACTGTTGTCATTGTGCCTCACTGATGTTCATTCTTAGTATCTAAGCTGTTATCTTTCTTCTTTCTCTTAATCTCTCCTCTTCTCTCTTACTCTTTCTCTAGTGTCTATCCAAGTTTGTTACCCTTTCATACCATTATGTAATGCTTCTAGGAGCCCTTTCTGCCTCCATGAGCTTTCTTCTAATTATTCCATTCATTTCTTGTTGTTAAATGTAGTCCACACCTTATTATCCAAGATCTGAAAAAACATCTTGGATATCAAGAATCAAGTGAGAATATGTTATCTAAAAATGTGAAAGTTGGAATAGAACAACCTTCAGCTTCAGTGTATGTGCTATACCTCTACAAGTTGCACTGGTTACATATTTTGGATTGAAACTGAAGATTTTAGGGAGTGAACAATTACTAGAAGGTAGCAAGATATGTTATCACTAACACCAGAAGAACAGTGTTAATTTTAGTCAATTTTCAGAATAAGTTACTACAGTGTAAGCTACCAGATTATATACTCATTAGTATACCTAGGATAGCTATCTGAGAAGCTACATATAGCTGTTAAGTAAGTTGCTGTTACGATCAATGCCTCGTGGAGTCAACATGGACATGGGTAAAGGGTATGACGACAATGATCGGCTACGCTGTAGTAGTCTCAGTCAGCGCCTCATGTAGTAGGAGCGACGTCCTAACCTAGTCCTCATTTTCTCCTTGCTGTTTCCTCATGTAAAGCTCCTCATGGACTCGTCGTGTTATATCTTCTTAGTTGTATATATAGCGTAGATACATTCTTGTATCCTTACGCTTCACCAATTACATATTCCCTTATCCTTTCTCAAGTCTTTGCCTTAGTTGCAACCTGAGCTCAAGCTTAAGGTCGTTACAGTTGCCTTACTATTATATTCCAAACTCCAAAACATGTCTAAGACATATCTGACTTCAATACAATATCAAATCTCCACAGTTATTTGGCTTTATTTGTGTCCAAAACTCCATTAGTGGTTGTTTTTTTTAAATCAACAATTTATAACATGGAGTGCAAAGATAACAGGATTGCTATGTTACTATACTCTACTATTAGTAGATTTTCTGTTGTTTCCTACTGTGCCACTCCTTGTTAAAACAGTTGTGCCAATAAGAACATTTATTACTGTCCGCTTAGTAATCACCTTTGCAGTTGATGCACTTGAATAAATGAGGGCAAGACTCTCCATTCTTTATAGCAAGTCTTAGAGGATTTGACTTATTAGTTTCTTTGCAACACCATGATTTTTCTCTGTGATGCTTAGATTTGTGAAAACCATGGTATATAACATACCTGGTTGCATGTGATTAACACCTGAGAGTTAAATGGCCCTATTTCCAACAGTTCTTACACTATGGAACACCTAAGCTGATACTAGTGCCATAGATGGTGGCAATGAATCTACCAATGTTGAAGCAACAGTTGATAATGCTTTTTGCTTTGGAACTTGATTGAGAATCCCAGATGTTGACCTAAATAACAGCTGAATTGGAATTGGGAGAAGCCTTAATAACTCTTGGTTTGGAGGAAAATTTGACATCTTTGAAGATATATAACTCTTTAAGTACTTTTTCAACTAGTTGAGAAGTAATAGGTTTATTAGTATTTTCAGAAAAATATGAAAGATCTAAAATCTTAAGATAAGATTTTGATTGTGGTAATCAAGAACTTTTAATGAAATTCTTGTTTATCTTCTTGCTAGCTTTCTTAATAGTCCTCATGTCTTAGATAGAGGCAGTTAGGCTTGTAGTGATAATGATACTGACTTTGTCTGTGCAAAGGAAGTTAGCCATATTATTTAAATTGGCATCTTTTAGATATCTATTAATAGTATTGATATAGAAGCTTGCATTGCTTCCAATAATGTTAGAGTTGCTTTCACTCATGAGAATGATAACTTGCTTTTTCAAAGGTCCTTTAGTGGTCATTTTGATTTTAAGTTTGACTATACTCAATTTGTTAATGATATTGTTGACCTCAACAATTTTCTTGGGAGTTAAGGTTAGAAACATGTCCTTGATGTAAAAAATGTCTCCAATATTAATCTTTGAAGTCTAAGCATAAAACTTTTTGATTATTGATTTAGTTGAATTGATTTCCTTTGACTTCAATGAATTTTGAGGCAAGCTTGGTTTAGGACCAGTAGGCATCACTTTGGGGGTCCTGGCAAAGTGTTCTGATACACATTATCAAATCAATTTATTGTTGTTATCTGTGCTGAGTCTATCCTAGCCAGACTCATAGATGGCATTAATTAGATGCCATGCTACAACATCGACCTCTGCTAGATTAGGAAGATCCTTTATTAGTTTATCACCTAAGGCATGTTGCTAGATGAATATCCCTATTCACATAAGGGAGCATGTGATATTTTGAGCATTATAGCTCTAGAATTTATCAATCCCAAGTAATGAGGTCAGAGCAAATATGCTATTCCAAAGATCTAGGTTAGCTGGTTGGTCATTATTGTATAGAATCACTGAAGCAGCTAATGTGGGCTTAGTACTAGTATTGGAACCTTTGCCTTGAGGCATAGACACATTTGAAGTAGCAGGTTGGTTTGCTGCTAACACATTATCTCCTGCTGTTTGAACAGGAGGTTGAAGAGAGAAAGTTGTATTGATGGTCTTAGAGGCAGTCTTTGTCTTTAAAGTCTTAGCCTTATACATCAGTAAGACTTGTTCAACCTATGACAGATCTTTGGAAAGTTGAAAGTCCATAGCCATAGATAAGTCCTCAGCTATAGAAGAAATGGAATATGTATCCCAACTACTTGGAGTAGAACCAGTAGTAGGATTTTGGATGCTGTCATCAGCCCAAGACTCTAACAGTGAGTTATTGTATGGTATAAAGAGCCTTTTTTTTTTAAGCATGAAGTTTTGGATTTCATAGTATGTAGTACTCGATGTTACAAGAAATAGTATATTTGCTAATTCACTGCTAAGTACTACCATACAAGATAGTAGTACAAGTGAAAGAAGCAATGCTCCATTGGTGGTTTGGTACTTTATAATGAACTTAATTCCATCAAATCCCTGTGGTTATTTGGCTTTATTTGTATCAAAATCCATAATCATTTTTATCTGTTTCCATTGCCTAATTATCTCCTTAAAATCCTATAAAATTACTTGGACTTTACACAGGATTTTCTCCTCTCCAATCTGAACTTCTATTTAGTATTTCAGTAGTGAAACATCTACTCAGAGATCTGTTTTAATTACTCCTTTTGTTACTTTATGTATTTAAGGCTAGTAATTACTTTGTAATAGCTAGCCTGATAATCAACTAAATTTGATGCTAAATCCCTGGTATCAATGGTGATACACTTTACTCCTCTCCTTATAACTCCTTACAAGGTCATTCTCTGAAATTTCAACCATGCAGCTTATAGAAGACATAACACATAAGTTGAGGTCAAGATTGTTTTGACAAGTCCACATTACTGAGCTCATCACATGGAGTTTCCACACTCTATGCTCCTCTGAGCTAACTCTACAGGCTTTTACCTTCAAGTATGAACCACACCTAACACCTGCTCCCTAACACCTGCTCCCTATTGATTCTTGGATGTCAAGAGAGAAGTGTTCATGAAGTTGTTTTGTATTAGCAAGGACATCCAAGATGACATAGCTGGTTTTGATTTGCATCAGAAAAGAGTCTGAGGGCATGAATGAGAACTGGTAGTTATCTATGGATAGAGACAGATAAGATCAGAACATGGGATGTGATACTTGTTTAAACTCCTCCACTAGTGGACTTCCCTTATAACTACTTTCTCTGGCTGTCCTCCAGAATTCCTGAACAAATTCTTCTATTGTTTTATTTCCTTGCTCTACTTTCTTCAATTCCAGTACTTTCAATGTTTTATTATATCTTCTACTGAATTCTTCCTTTAAATCTGATAAAAATTCTCTTACTATTATATAACTCAAAATTCTACTCTTCAAATCCTCCATAATGTTTTTTTCATATATTTGCTGATCTTCCTTACATATAAGACAAAACCTACTCCACCTATTCTTCTACCACTGCATCTCTCATCCTTATCCTAATATAAAGTTTACATGTTGTTAAGAAACCCAAGACCTTTCTTGTCTCCCCATTAAATGTTTGTAGCTTAGCTACTTCTACATTGGACCCAGTATTAGGTTAGGAAATTGCCATTATTTCATCTCCTCCTAGCCTCACTTGATTTATCTACTCCTATTGCTGTCAGACTATCTGCTCCAGACTGATTGAGCTATAATAACTCATGTTATAATAGTAAGGTAGTGAGTTGATTGTGGTAGTAAGATATAAAAAGGTAAGATGGAGCCAATGCTAGTCTTCTCCTCTGAATCATACTCTGAGCTGGACTTAATCTCAGTAGGTGTTAGTGGGCCCTCTTCTTGTCCCATCTTGTATCATCTACTAACTACTAACTATTACCTTAAAGAATTTGTAAATGATTTTGTCTTCAGAAAGATATTCTACTCTAGATAAGATCTTAGGAATATCTGTTATTCTTTTACATGTACAAGTCACAAGTGGACACTACAGTATAGAGCTCTTATATTAAAAAATACAAGTATACTACTAGACATCACACAATTCAACAATGAGTATGTTTAGGAAGGGACCTGTGCTTAGTCCCAGCTATCTATAGCAATCTTTTGATAGCTGCTACCAATCTCTTAGGCCTAGAGTCTAGCCTTGTCTTCTTGACTTTGAATGGTGTTGCCCTTGGTCAAGGATGAATAGAGAGTAAGTAAGAGAAGGCCTAGTGTTAGGCAGTTTCAGGAAAAGAAATTGAGTTCTAATATTATGATTCAAAACTTAAAGTGTTAAGAAACCTTGTATTAAGGTTAACACAAGAGAACTCAATGAAGTTCCAGTTACAAAGTGTTGTCATATACAAGTCCACCTATCCAGAAACAATATCCCCACAGTGAAACCACCTCCGAACTATATAAGCCTGCCTTCTATAGTGGCCATCTTTCTCGCAACACATCTCATGGCAATGCTACAACCCTCCGGATATTCTGTCTTCCACAGCAGAGATACTCCTATTCAACTCAGTCTTCCATGATGGAGTTATTCCTGTCAGTGTCTTAACACTGAAACCTCCACTCAGGGTAATAGGGGTTTTACCACTAAAACCCCAAGCATCTCCTAAACTATCAGTTGTATATAAGACTAGTAGTTACATTGTAATTTGCTAGTCTGATAATCGACAGAGATAAACTCTTATTGAACTCAATCTCCAGTGTTCAACGGCGACACACCAATCAGTACTCACTTCCACTCAGACTTCCTCCCCTTCATCTGAAGTTGTGACCATGTGGTAGACAGATGGCACAACACATAAGCTGAAGCCAAGGTTGTTCCACAAGTCCGCTCATCTCCAAGTCCATCCTGTGGACTTCCACTCCAGTGTGAACCGCGCCTGACAGTATTATCAGACTCTCAAGTCTGCTGTTGCTTCTGAGCAGTTCTGCCTGCTAAACCCTCTGTCGCAGTTCCATCTGCAATCTACTTGACTTCACACTTCAAAGTCCAAATGGCTTCCTCTTACTGTAATTCTTCAACTCTGGTCCCACTGCTTGGAACACTCTTCAACATGATCTCGGATTTCAGTGACCAGATGGCTTACCCACCAAATGCGCCACGACGCTCAAGACAAATCCATCAAAGAGGCCGTTCATCTCCGAGGTCTCCTTCCAGTACAATCTAACCTGGCCAGACAGTTTTGCCTGTTTCTGGCCCAAGTATCATCCCTGCAGACAATGACCCTAATTGGGAGGATGCTCCCACTACTAATCCTAATACTAATTTAACAGCTAATAGATCTACTTCCTCTACTCGCTCACAGTCAAAACCCCGTTAGAGCGAAAATACTAATGAACAATTGGCCGAGGTACTCAGCCGACTTACTAACACACTTAATTCTAATCAGACCCCTGGACCCAATACTAATTCAAGGGGAACTAAAGCCCATATCCCCGACACTTTCAGCGGCACTGAGCCTGACAAGCTCAATAATTTCTTGTTCCAATGCCGCTTATACTTCCATGCTAATCTGGCGCAATTCGACACGGACATTGTGAAAATCAACTTTGCAATGACCTATCTTACTGGAGTAGCCCAGGACTGGTTTGAGGTGGGCCTCAACCAAGAAGACCAGGGCATCCTTCAATACTAGCTCTCCAACTGGAACCTATTTGTGGACGAATTACATCGACATTTTGGTCTCTTGGACCCCGTTGGTAAAGTGGCCAACATGCTGAATAATCTCCACATGAAGCCTGGCGACAAGATTTCCACTTACAATGTGGACTTTATGCGCTATGCCTCCCAATTAGGTTAGGGGAATAGTGTTCTGTGCCATTGCTATTACCAGGGGCTTCCCAATCGGATCCAGGATCCTATCTCCACCTGGGAACAAGGAAAACCCACCTCGTTCCAGGATATGTATACCTTAGCAATGACTATCGATCACCGCTACTGGGAATGAGACTGCAAATGCCACTGTGCAAGGCAGGCGGAGAAAGAGGCCCTTAAGTCTCACTTCCAGAAGCAAAGAAAAGCTTCTACCTCTGGTTCTGTCATGGCCTCCCAGAGCAAGGCAAATCTGTCTCTGGCGGCCTCGTCTGCCAAGAACCCTTCCTCCAAGCCATCTCTGTCCTCCGCTCCCAAAAAGCAACCTAACACTCCACAAGTGGACCTCTCTTCCAAGCTGGCCAGCAATGGAAAGTTGACCAGTGATGAGTGCAAGAAACATCTCAAAAACAATCTGTGCCTCTATTGTGGTGCAGAAGACCATAAGTTGGACTTCTGTCCCAAGAAGCAGACCACAGTCTCTCCCAAAGGCTGTGGTGCTTCAGCAACTGCTTCCGAGAAACCCTCGGAAAAATAGAGAGTGACCCCCAGGACTCCGCACAGACTGAGGGCCACATTGAACTCTCCTGTGCAGCAACGAGTCCAATTTGACTCAACGCATCCGCTCTTTCCGACTCTCACTCACTTTTTGTTTCCATTACTTCTCCCTTGATCCTTGGTCAGGATCACCTTAATAAAATTCCGTTCCGAGCTCTCGTTGACTCCAAGTCTACTCATTGTTTTGTAGACTCTAAATTTGTGGATACTCACCATCTGAAGACATCCGCAACTCCTCCAGTTGCTCTCTGCTTGTTTGATAGTTCATCTAACAGCACCATCTCTGAAATTGCCAATTTGCCCATAATTTTTTCCATCGGTGATTGTATGAATCTAGGCTTTTATGTCACTCCACTTGATTCTTCCTGCTCTTTGGTCCTTGGGTACAACTGGCTCACCCGACACAATCCACTAATTGACTAGGTAAATGGGTCGATAAACTTCCATCCATCTTTGCAGGAAAATCTTGCTCCTTCTTGTGTCACAGCCAATACACCATTGGCATCTCCGTCCTTTTTGGACACTCCTCTGCAATCATCGGACTCTGTGGTTTCCATACCTGCATCTGAGACCTCCGTGTCTAACTCTAAGCGACCTAACATCACTATCATTGGTGCTGCAGCATTCTTGCGTGCATCAAAACTTCCGGGCTCCCACAATTTTGAACTCTGTCTTCATTCTTTGGACATTCAGGCCAACTCCGCAAAACTTGCAGAAACTCCTGATCTCTCTAATGTCCCTTCCGAGTATCACGAATTTGCCAATGTTTTCAACAAGACAAAAGCTGAAATTCTCCCTCCTCATCGTCCTTATGACCTCAAAATCAATCTGGAAGAGGGTACTCAACCTCCAGTTAGCCCTATATACTCTCTGTCAGCATCTGAACAAGAGGCTCTGAAGGAATTCATTGAGAAAAATCTCAACACAGGTTTTATCTGACCAACCTCATCTCCGCATGGTGCACCGGTCTTATTCATTAAGAAGAAAGATGGTTCACTGTGCCTTTGTGTCGACTTCCGTGGACTTAACCGCATCTCCAAGAAGAATCGCTATCCACTCCCACTCATCTCCAACCTACTGGACTCACCTCGCAAAGCTTGGGTCCACTCAAAGATAGATCTTTGCCATGCTTACCATTTGGTTTGCATCGCCGATGGTGATGAATGGAAGACTGCCTTTAGGACACGTTATGGATCATTTGAATGGTCTGTAATGCTCTTTGGTCTTACCAATGCTCCCGTGGCCTTCCAGCGATTCATGAACAACATTTTCTCTGACCTTTTGGATGTCTGTGTCGTGATCTATCTAGATGATATACTTATCTACTCGAATAACATGACCGATCATCACCAGCATGTAAAAGAAGTACTCAAGCGTCTCCGCAAGGCTGGTCTTTATGCCAAAGCAGAGAAATGCGAATTCTACTCTGAGTTGGTAGAGTATCTGGGATACATCCTTTCTCCTTCTGGCCTCACCATGTCCAATGACAAGATAAAGATTATCCAAGACTGGCTGGAACCCAAGAAAGTCAAGGATATTCAATCCTTCTTAGGTTTCGCTAACTTTTACTGCCGGTTCATCTTCAACTATTCGGACATTGTCATTC
>Ga0157364_1006410_pt1 | contig 12083 bp, 7 predicted proteins | sample AttsexASBM2_FD_111476 | JGI IMG/M metagenome (GOLD analysis project Ga0157364, IMG submission 111476) | Fungus gardens microbial communities from leaf cutter ant in Ribeirão Preto, State of São Paulo, Brazil - Atta sexdens ASBM2 | ecosystem: Host-associated > Fungi > Mycelium > Unclassified ...
AGAAGGTAAAAACGGGAAAAAGAGTAAAGATGAGTGGGAAGAATCGCAGATGACTCTAGTGTTTTTTTCCTGTGTCTCTAGAGGGCGGAAATTCAAAAAAGATAAAGAAAGTTTGGTCCACAATTAGTTCGTCAAAGACACCGGATTTTCTTCTTCTTCTTCTTCGTTCTTTCTCTTTATAGCGGCGGCAATTCATCGATGACACTCTTCACTTTGGATACACAACAAATCAGCGTCATAGGTTGATGTTTCTATTTTTCTTTCGAGAATTTCAAAGGTCTCATTTTTTACTGAATGTCAAGATTTGCAATCGATAACAAAATCGCATGAGAATCGAATGAAAGGTCAATGCAAAAAAATCTTTCGTCAAAATAAAACTCTGGCATACAAAAATGCCAAATATTGTTGTTTAATAGAGATGATAAAATGAGAATTGTCAATTATTGGTCGGATTACAATTCGTATTGTAATACAGAACACTAGGAACCAGTTGTTAGAACAATTCGCTTATATATACTTCTCTTCAACAGCTTCTAATCGACACCGTTAACTTCGCAAGTTACTCCGAATTTACTGTACCGTGATAAGATCACACTCCAAAAATGATTCTGTCACTTGCGAGTATTTCATTAGATTATTAATCCATACGCAGGTATTTTCAAATTGTTAATCACGCGAAAAGCACCAAATCAAATTGAATCTCTTGCGCACGCAAGATTTAAATCGCGAAGATGACGCGTTTTTGAAGAAAACGCGCGAAAAGTGCTACAATGATCATGTGCAAGTCGTTGGTAGCTTTTGCAGTGTGAGAACAGCCGTGAGCAAAAGATAAAGCTGAAAATATCGTCCAGTCACTGTTCAAACACCGGTTTGTGCAGTGTGATCGGCCAGCAAACGTGAATTTGAATCGTGTCTCGACACGGACTAAAAAATATCGAATCCAATGATCAAACCTGCGCGTTTCTCGATCGACTCAAAACATTATTCTTCGAACAAACGAGATGGACTTTCGAACTAATAAATATTGACGTCGAGGATGTTTTGCGAGCCAAATGAGCTCGTCACGATAGTGGCACGCGAATAACATAATCCAGCGTTATCGCTCTGCGCAACGAAGTTAAAAAGCCTCTATTTCACTTCCAAACACTGAGAAAAATTTTCGGTTGAAAACGAACCAGAAAATTACAATCATATCAATCAGAGTTCTGGTTATTTCAATTCAAGAATTCAACCAGAAAATTTTGATTTGTCCATTTTAAACCGAGATTCCAATTAACGCAGCCATGAGATTGTTCTTCCAGTGAAGTATTTCGTGAAATATTCTATTTGGATGAAGATCCCAAAATGTGGACACTTTCAGAAAAACGTATACGTGACAGTCGTTAAACTATCTAAGAAATAACACACTCTTTCTCTGGGAGATGTTTTATTTTTAAAAAATCCGTGTCTCCAAACCGATTCCGGAGGAGAGAAGATTAGGCGAAATTATCTTCCAAGACGTTGCCTGGAGCTTCGAGTCGTTTATGTGAGGAAACGTTAATATCACCCGGATTCGTAAACGTGGTTTACCTCGCCGAGTGCGGGACTTTTCAGTGAAGGATCGTCGATCGTCGCGACTGCGGCGCGAAATCGCTTGTGACGGCGAGACGCAGCGAGCGCGCGCTTCGCGAGCGCCTCTGACTGCCCGACTGGACGGTCGTGAGCCGACTGATAGGTGTATGAATGAAGCGGCCGAGATTTCAGTCACTCTCTGTATTTTCAGGAAATTCAAAATCCTACATCGGCAGCAGACGGCGGCGAAGACGATAGTGGGTGTCGCCGCCGTCTTCTTTTATACGATCGATTCCTCGGATTCGCGCGATGCTCGCTGACGTAAAATCGCGTAACGAGTTGCCACGCTCTCACACACTTTCGTAACAAAATTTCGACGCGGTTTTGCTGCTTGTGGGAAACGCAGAGATCACGTGGATTTTGCGGATCTCCAGCGGATTACGCGACCTTTATTCTATCGACGAGGAGAAAAACTTTATCGTATGAATATTTAAAATCAGTATGCGATTATCGTTAATTTTACTACACGGAGAGAATTTTCTCCTAAAATTTATTCTGAAAATATGGTAGTTGTGGCACGATACAATATTTTAAAGATTTTTACTATACACTTCAATAAAATTAATCAAACTTATTTTTATACCTTATTGTAATTTTATTAATAAATAAATATGAGAGAGATTTACATTAAAATTTTTCGAAATATAATATTATCCCATGACAATCATATTTTCAGGATAAACTCTAAGAAAAAATTCTCTCTCCGTATAGTTAATAATCTTACATTTTCTTAGAAATAATCTCTCTGAATTCTTCGAAGTAGAATCTCATTCTGAAGAATGAAAATTGAGCTTATCTTAAACAAGAGTGGCTCAATTTTCAATCTTCAAGAGTGTGAGATTTCATTATTCAGAGTGACATTTATTCTAAAAACTTTTAAAAGAGGGAATTTTAAAAAAATTAATTCTACGATAAGCACCACGCGAATCGCTTCGATCTTTTGCGCCGCCACTGTCGATAAAATCATAACCGACGGTTCAAGATAGTACCAGATTGTACTGCAAATCGTAATTACATTCTTATACTGTCAAACGTTTCTTCTATAAACACGACTGATAATATTAGCAAAAGACTCAAGCGACTTGCGCGACGACAAGAATAAACATCGTCCGTATCAACTTGAAAGCGGGAAAACGAGATTGACATTTCCCTGTTTAATTCGACAAAAAGAGCGTAGTTTGACTTTATCAAAGAAGTTGCGAGAATCCCAACTTCAACGTAAGATATCTAATGAGTCAGGCTGATGGGCGATGACCTTTTCTTTTTCCATGCCTTCGTCGTTTCGTTCGCACTTGATTTAAAACTCCAATAGTGCAAAAAGTATTTGTACAAGAAAGATATTAAAAAAATTTTACCTTTAAAAAGTAAACATTTATTTGCAATTTATTAAGAAAGCAGAGAGATTATATATTTCTTTGAAATAGAGAGATTATATATTTCTCTAAATAATTTTAGCTAAAAATATATGTAATAATTGAAATACTATTAATAGAATGCGGATATTTATTGCAAAATACTTAAATACTGAATATTAACAATTGGACAGTTTTAACAGTCGACCATTGTTCATTAAAGAGTTATTAAAAAATAAAGTAAAAAGATTGAGATTGTCATTTGTAAATATGCATTTTATGCAAAATATTCAGTTAAATATTTTGCATAAATACTTCCGCAGTCTAATTATTAACATCTTAAAAATAAGCGAAAATAAAAAGTTTTCTTATGTATACAAAAATTCGTATAGTCGAAAAATTTAATTTGTAAAATTATGAACATGCAAATCTGTTTTGTTTGCATTAAGACAGGCTCATTGCATAAAATTGCTAATTAATATTTATTTTCTGTAAATCAAGTTTTTTTTAAATAAAAATTTCCCTCGAATACGTTTTGCATTCACTAATGAACGTTATACATACAAAATATGATTGGCCTTGACTGTCGCGAATTCGCCGAACGATTCGCAAACGTATGTCGATTGATGGGAGAACGGTACTAATTGACCATCAAAGGGACGTGATAATTTTGCCTTTCACATAACGTTTTCGAGGTCGTCGACGATACTTCCGATCGCGATCAGATGATTGAAAAGATAAATAATAAGAATGTAATATCTGATAGCGATCGATCACGCTCTGCTTCCTCTATTAGGAAGGTATCTCAAATTATTTCTGTGTATATCGAGTTTTTTTACACGATACATATAAATCTACATGAAATATTAATGCCCGTTTTCATCAAGATAGATTACACCAAGTTTTCTTGTCATAGTTTCCACCAAGATCCCCCAAGTAGATCAATTTTAATCTTGCCTCAACTTATTATTCGTCTTTTTTAATCCTAAAAAGATTATTTTTATTTTCAATAACATCGTACTGTTAATAGAAGAAAATTATATCTTACATATAAAATAATTTAAAATGTTATAAATTTAATTTAAATTGGTAGAAAATTAACAAGTAAATTAAATTAATAACATTTCAAATAAAATTATATATATATATATATATATATAAAATTATTATATATATATGAGCTTCTTATTAACAATATACGATATCATAGAAAATAAAAATGATATGATTTTACTTAATGTGATTAAGCGAATATGTTATAATTTATGATCATACATATGTATTATGTAGAATATATAACAAAGTTTTGCATAATTTATATCACGATAGCAAAAAGAACCAAATACTTCTTCGTATTTGTACGAACTATGCTACTTTGAAATTAAAAGTTTTTCCTCTTCTATACACGCTTATCGAGCACCTGCATCGCATGTAATTTTTTTCTATATTTTATGATGCAATTGACGCCGTCGCATTTGATTAAACAAACCTTCCCCTTCCTCAATCATAAGAACGACCCTGAATTTTTGAACTTTAGCAACGCAGAAATTGCTTATCGACAAATATGCATAACTTTCGATCTAATAAAATCGACATTGTTACGAACCGCGGAGCGGAAGGCGTCGAGATATAAATATTTATGAGTGACTGATATTTTCTAGACATGTAATCAATGTAAATCCGAAGGAGAATTCACAGTAAAAATATGTGGTTTGCGGATCACCGTTATTCAGCGCAACATTCGTTTTTATGACGCTGAAAAAACGTGAAGTGACTCATACAATATTCTTAACGACTTCAAGACAATTTGACATGATGCTGTCGGTGAAGGAAATTATGACAATTGCGTAGAATATAATTACTTCATAAAAAGAACTGCAATTTCGCTCGGTCTATTTTCAATTACATGTGATGGAACGGACAGCAGGAGGCTGGAGGAAATTCGAGATATAAGAAAACTCGAAAAGAGTACAAACATTATATATATTATGTATAATTCATATAATATAATAAGCATTGCTGTAACAAGATTAACATCATAAGAATATCCCAGTTTATTTTATTATTATGTTTAAAAAAAGGAAGGCCACTTGTATTAATACTGGTTGTTAGTCTAATAATCATGTGGAATCCAGTACAATAAGTCTCAAAAATATGTTCTCTTTGTTCCCAATTTTTGTGCGGATGATATTGCAAACATAATAATTCACATTCGCGCTTCATCTTCAGCCTTGGTGATTCCCCTTGTACGTACTTTACCAAATATATAACTTATCCTAAGATAGAAGATGGTTGTTCGGTACGACACCGTGTCTTTCCTTTGGTACAATGCTATCATTTTGGAGCATTATCAGAATTGTCTGAAGATGAACTTGGCACAACCGAAGCTATCATAGAGATGAAGAAAAAAAAACAAATGTAACTATGTAGAGGTCAGAAGCATCACAAGTTTGTGTTGTATACTCACCGATAATGATGATTAAAATTATAACACATATGATGCCAAGGATGAGCATCATTTTCAGATTCTTCCACCAGTACTTTCGTTTCAATTTGCCAGCATGTTGTTCGAATTGCGTCGCACCCTGTTGTAAGGCATCTGCACGATTTTCGAGCTCCGACAGCTTCTGATCTCGCTCCAGTACCTTCTCCACGTTAACCTTCATTATACCTACGACCTCATCTACAGTGGCCTGAGTTTGCTGCAATTTCTTGCTTGCACCCGCTTGCTGGGGGTTGTGCGGACCGCCCATTTCTCCTCCTGCACCCTCCATAGTCCTGAAAAAATGACAGGACTCCTTCTGATTAACTGTTTCCTGTTTCACCAACACGAACGCGAATGTTTTATCAATTTACGACCATCATCCATAGGATCTCAGATTGAACAAAATAAAGTAATATAAAGAATACGAATCTCCTTGCAACAAATTCCACAGAAATCAACAAAATAAATAACAGGTACACGCCCATAACCTCAAAAATCACGCATATGTTTCTGAACGAGCTTTATTTATACGTTTATCAATCTACATAATACTCATCATTCAGTCTTCTTAATAAACAAAGAGGACCTGCATACGCAAACATGAAAATATGATGGAAATGCAATCACAAAAAATAACAAATAACAAGTTTAATCATTAGCATTACATCGGGAACGATCTCGCTACAATGCTCTCAATATCGTATAATATGATACATTGCTTTGTTTCTTACTCACCTATAAATATGTCAAATGCAGGAACAATCGAAGCTAATTAAATCTGCGAGGCACGATGATATCTAGCAAATTATTTGCGATGACGGCTATCAGTTTACAACGACAACAGTGAATGACACAAATTGAAAATGGCGATAATCATGACGTCACGATTATTATAACGTGTTTAAGTATTTACCAAAAAAGGGGTAACAAAAAGGCTCATTATTGTGCTTGCTCGATCGAAAATCGCTTTTCTTAATTTGATATGTCGTTAATAATATAATTTAATATTTATTATCAATTACAATATCTCGCGGACTGTCGTCATTGATGGTTTGTCAAAATAATGACTACTTACGCCATCTAAACGCGACAATGCGATTTATTTTGTCGGTAAAAACGGTAGTCTACAAACTCGACGAGACATTGAGGCTTTACTTGAAATCTATCAAAAATGTTTGCACTTAAAATGAAATCGATATATATATAATTCGGGTGTTAAAGCGAGAAAAAGCGAAGATGCTGAATCCAAAAAATGCAAGAAACGCAAACTTACAGTGGTAAAATTACGTCGCAATAATTAATATAATAATGTATAATTATTATAAAAATATATGAATCTCTGAATAGAATAAGTAAATCATATTTATTGTTAGTATTTGTAACAATTAGAGTTAAGCTAATGGAGTTAAACTAAAAAAAGTTTACATACGAATATTTAACACACTCTTGCTATTCTTATATTTAAAAAATTTTAGAATGTACATATAAAATATACAATTCAAATATATATTTAAAATTTTTGAAATATAAAAATAGCAAGCACATATATTAAATTTTCGTATAAATTTAACAATATAGATTGCCTCATTTAAAATATGTGAAAATATAGTAAGTGTAATTACAAATATTTAAAATATACAATAATAATGCATGTTTCAAATGTATTTTTTAAACTTTGTAGTATATTAAAAATATTTCTCATCGTAAAGATAGATTTAGATTGAGCGAACGGTAAAGCGAACGTACATGAATCAATATTCTGCGGCGAAACAAATTTTTATTAAAACAAGTCATTTATTCTATTCAGTCTAGATTCATTAAATATACATATAAATCGATACTGAACAAAAAAGCATTTTAAACAGTATCTATTTTTATTAATAACGTTAAAATGAAATGGAGGCTGGACTCTACATTTTAAAAAAAATTTACTTATATTCTAAGCATCCATGCTTTTGTCGATTAAAAAATAAAGTTAATACTAGTACATACATAATATCTTTATCGTATATACAAATTTAATATTTTAAGACTAACATGTATACATGCAAAAGATATGTGCAACAGACAAAATATTTTAAAAATACTGTTGCTATAAAAAAATTTGATGATAGTAAAATAATGTAAAAAAAAATATTGGGTTGTCCGGAAAATTCGTGGCGATGTTGAAGGAAAATTGAAATGCAAAAAATTTAAATTTTAGTGTACATTTATTAAATTATATAAGTTAGTCGGTACGAACTTTCCGAACAATCCAATAAAATAACATAAAAGACAGAAGTAAAAAACGAGACAATAGATTTTGTGAAGATTATACCTATAATAAATTATGAGAGATGCGATGTGATAAATCAAGTGACTGATTGGAAGGGAATCAAAAGGAGATTTTAATATTTGTCAGAATATTTGACAGAATTTATCGAATTAAAATATTTGATAACAATATTAAAAAAAAAAGTTGATTTGGAATTTTATGGATCAATTAAATGGATCTAATAGCGGACTTGGAATTTTATGAATCTAATCAATAAACAAGCTAAAACGTTATTTATCATTTTGATACGCAAAAATGACAAAAAATAACTTCAACTTTTCAAAACACAGAATCATAATTAAGTCATAATGATATCATAAGATATGTGCCATCATGACGTCATTTGATACTAAAAATAAACTTACTAGAATAAATAAGATCATGATGATGTCTTTATGATTTTATTATGACTTCTGTGTTTTATTTCGCAAGGAACACACAATAAAAGTCAACAAAAAAATCAAAATGACTTTATTTTAATTCTTACTGTCAATAAATAATCAAATTTTATAACTAAAAATTTATAATTTTGACTTTCATGACGTTAAAAATAAAATCATTTTAACTTTCTCTTAACTTGTGTATTTCTTATGCTGAATTGTTTGTTAGGGAATGTTTGAAGAGTGTGAAATGAAAATCATAAGAAACCTATCGCAATCGTGAAATCAATTCGATCCTCCTTAAAATATGTTTGTTAAACACAATCTAAGACATACATATTTTTTTATATCAATCCAATATCTTAGATTTAAGAGATAAAATAACCTCTCAAAGCTAACGCTAATACATATTTAATTCTTATCGATCATCGTGAAACGGTAAGAAAAATGTTTTAGATAAAATTTTTTATAGTTTTTTTATATACTTTATAATTGTGAATTTAAATTTTTCAAAAATCTAATATTTTTAAAAACTCCTATTTCCATTAATTTTGATTGTTTCACTTTAAATCTAAGAATCGGTTAACATAAAAAAAAATATCTCTTTGTATTTAACAGGATATTTCTAGGAGAATCGAATCGGTTCCGGACAGTTTTGACAGGCATTTTATCAATTAAATTCGGTCTCGAAAATTGCTATGTCTAAACGTCACAATAATGACGCGAGTAGCCATCACTCGCTAAAAAAAGTGGAAACTTTCGTCTCGTAAAACCCTACTTACCACTACAAGCTGCCATAATCGGACGTAACGCCATAATGAGCAGTAACGCAAAAGCATCTCCGCCATGCAGTCGTTCACTGTGACACCGACATGACTCACGACGAATATCGCAACGGTGGCATAAATAAAACATCTTGCGGATACCCGTGCGCGTATTCGTACCGCGTCGTTACAGGAACGTATACAAGGAGACAAGGTTTCAACTTGCGGGGTGCGATCCATGTTCAACCCTTAATGCAGCGAACGCGAAATTAAATACTACTGTCTGCGATAGATTTATCAAATGCACAAAACAGTCAGTCTCGACATTTAAATCTACTTTGTCGTAGAAACGAGAATTCCACAATTATTTCACTCTCGTTGAAACGCGACTGTTCCATCATCTTCCCAAAAAGTTAACGAAGAGGACCGCATAATTAAACGGATAAGTTTGCTTTTTATGTGCGTTTCGAATAGAACAATTTCGGGCTATTTATCGAAGTAAAACGAAGCGGAGAAAACGCGGGTGGCACCCGATGCTCCCGGAAACGTTCCTGACGATCGTGTAGGGTGTGTTCGCGCATGGGGGTTGCAAGGCAACGTCGCGACCATTTATCGACCAAAGTCGGGTGCACGTGCGCAATCGGCGAGGTTGGCGTGTCGTCCGTCGACCCTGCAGTCTCGAGAGATCGAGACTCTCCGTGTGACCGCCGTGCTTTCGAAAGCGCTTTCCCCACGTTGGCCGATCCCCAGGTGTCTCACCCGGGAAATCGATCTATTGCGCGATCGAGGGTACTTTTCACGAATGGCCGAGGCGTAAAAACACGAATAAAACGCGCAGCGACGAATGCGGAGGTGAAAATCAAAGTTCGAAGGTGAACCATCGAGATATATCGCTCGATCGTACGCGTGCGCGACGATATCGCACGGCGGCGTGCCTCCTGGAAATTTTATCAATACCGCGGCAGCCATCTAGTCTTGCTGGCAGTTGCTCGCGAAAAGTTACGCGCCGAACGCCAAACGATCGACCGGGGGTGTTGCCGAGCAAGCCGATCGACAAATCGACGAGGATTATCGGAACAAGAAGAACTCGAGGCGATCGACTACGAGCAGCATGTGAGTACACGTGATAATAATACGGAATGCTGCGAATGAGACCCCCCCCACAGTAGAAAACCAAAGGTTCTCCGCGATGACATTTCGAGGATGAAGTTTCTATCATTCGATGTCGAAAATCTTAGAAAAACGGAAAACAGCAAGTCTTTCTTTCAGCCAGTTTCGACGAACGAATAGTTTCTAAAGACGACATAGTTGTGAAATCATGCTAAATGGAATAATTGAGGTGACGCACATTTAGCTTCGTGTTAGACTTCGCGTTGCGGTACACCGAGTGCAATTTCCGGATGCGCTACCTGAAACAGACTCATTGACGAAGCCTCGCGATTATCAGGGACATCGAGCGTTGTGAAGATCGAAATCGGGATGATGATATACTTCTAGCTTTCGCTTCACGTCTGTATATGATGATACAAATGGCGATTGTATTGTGGAGCTCATCGAGAGTGAATTCCGTGATCATTCCGTAAACGAGTCGAAAGCATTAACGTAATTGTGTCTCTTTAAAGGAGAGCCTCTATACAAGACTGTGACGCATAACTAGATCAATGAGCGATTAGAGTAGAACGGTGACTATATTACGTGCTCTATCGCGCTCGGCCGCGATTCAGCCGCGAAAAGCAGTTTAGCGAGAAGGTGCGGCGATCGATGGAATTTTGCGGGTATGAATGCGCAAAACCGCGCGTAAGAATCGTGTGAGGAGCCCGCGGCAACTCGATGAAGAGAGCGAGAATCCTTGTCGCTGCGGCACGTTAGTAAGATGCGTTTTAAGACGCAATTGCCGAGGCTTGTCGCCGCCAATCGATCCTCCTCGCACGACCCGCGTCCGTCCGCGGCACACGGCAAAATTTCCAATAGAGTGCAACGGAGCTACGTGATGCCCGACACGTATACTTGCTTTCAAGAGAAATTAATCATAACGCGGCCTACCGCCGCGACTCTTCGAACCTCTCGAGAAATACACCATGTAATGCACTGACGCCACTGATCCTATCCGACGCGAATCTTTTATCTAAAGAGTGAAATAAATGGTGGAAAAAGTATTGACGAAATAAGCACATCGCGTGAAAATTTTTCGCTATCTCTATCGGTTATATTACTTCACTGAGAGAAAAAAAATGGTTGCAATTATCGTAATTTAACTATAATTTATGATCATTTTTTTGGGACAACTATATATTTATTTAACCATTGTTTTAACCATGCAAATATACTCACTTCTGCTGTCAATGAAATTGACAAATTTTTGATAAATTTTTAATTTTTTAAAAATATATTTTTTTATTATTACCATAAATATAGTGAATTTAAGAAAATAATTACATTCGCTATAATTGCGATTGTATTTACTAGAAAAAAATGTCTATTTCATTTATCACATTTATATCTTGATTTTTACTATATTAATATTCGAAGTTATCATAATTTATAGCACAATATTTTCATGTTTGAAAAATCACACATATGATTATATTACTACTAACATTACAGCAACCATAAAAATGGAGCTGCTAACCATAATTATTTTATTATGCAATTATAGTCATGAATACTAAATACTTTTTTCTTAGTGTTCGTGTTTCAGATTTGTCATTGACTTTTGTATTAATTATTTTACATTCTGATGGATTCATTTATTTGTCTATTTATTTATTTGTTAATGGCGGCAATAGAAAAAACTAAACACGGTAATCGAATAGTATAGCACAATAGAACTATCTTAATTAATTTCGCTTTTGAACGCAGACTGTTACAGCTTTTTATTTCTCTTTCTAACTTTTCTCATTATGACCTTTCGCATCCAGTTTCCATCCATCCAGCTCGATTATACATAATATACTCATTCAGCCAATCGCGTATTTATAAGCATTGCTGTTATCTGCTCAAATATTTCGCGATCTTGGACAATCTCGATGAAGGGGTGACTCAAGCAGAATGATTTAATTGTCGGCTATCGTTACGACACCTACACATCGTTGGCAAGTAAGGCTAGGGATCTTTTCAAAGGACACGTGATAATTTCGGGTCGCTTTACAATCGCAATGCGAATTGCGGGGAAGATAA
>Ga0157364_1006411_pt1 | contig 12082 bp, 8 predicted proteins | sample AttsexASBM2_FD_111476 | JGI IMG/M metagenome (GOLD analysis project Ga0157364, IMG submission 111476) | Fungus gardens microbial communities from leaf cutter ant in Ribeirão Preto, State of São Paulo, Brazil - Atta sexdens ASBM2 | ecosystem: Host-associated > Fungi > Mycelium > Unclassified ...
ACACACGCACGCACGCACGCACGCACGCACGCACGCACGCACGCACGCACGCACGCACGCACGCACGCACGCACGCACGCACGCACACACACACCATTACACGAGGTATAGGTACACGATAAATTTGTATTTTAAAATGATAAAAAACGTAAATATATACATATTTCTAATTTTTTTATTGTAAAAAGCAACAATAAAAAATTTCTTTGAAAAATTATCAAACTTCTATATATTATCAAACTTTCAGAGCACTTTGATAAGAAAGCTATTGGTTATTCTATTTTAGGCTATTCTATTTTATTCCAAATGCGCTGCGGCATATAGTTATGTGCCAATCACAATAGCGATCACAATTCAATTGTGTAAGACATTTTCATGATTGTATATTGATAGAGAAAATTGTGTTCTTGATATATTCTCAGAAAAAAATCTAAGGAATATCAGAACAATTAAAAAATGGAATCGTTTCAATGAGATCCAAAACACAAACTTGAGTAAACAAATTGAGAGATTATAGGTTTTAACGAAATAAATCAATAAATAGGAATTGCCGATATATTGACTGTTTTGATATATTTAATTTTATTCAAATTTGTCCATGCATCAATGTAATTTCATTTTGATCTTCGATTTGAATCTTCTTCAATATAACTAATAATTTATTGAACTATTAAAAAACGTGATCACTTTTTCTTGAGTCTATCTAAGTTCTCAACATCCATTGTGTCAAAAAGTAGGAGTAATCTTGGGGTTGGTGGACAGAGTTCTTTTATCTCATTCTAGATTCCATGCCAAGAATTTTAACAAGATTATATAAGAGTTTTTTTGAGCAACGGGTATCCATTGGAATTGATTTCTTCCATGATTAAAAAAAAACTCCATAAAAAATTTCATAGGTTGAATAATAAAAAAAAGTTTTCTCATATTAACATTTGAATCCAAAAGAAAATAGGAGATTGTTGTTTATGACGATACCCCTTTATTATTGGTTCGAAAAAATATCGAACTTTTTTAACAATAATCTATGGCATATGTGTGGACCTTAATAAATTACGTGGAAGTATAAGACTACTGAAAAATAAACTTCTCGCGATATCGCATATCAACGTTGTCTATAAAATAAAATGTAAAGATTATGATGTGTGGGCCAAACGAGTCAAATGCTAAAAACGAGAATAAAAGAGCACAAGAATTACTGGAACACCAAAGAATTGGAGCACCAAACAATACTTCGTTATAACGTAAACATGAATTATTACATGAATTCGATCGAGATTTAGCATAAAAATCTTAGATAAAGAAATAATTTTTCAGAAATGTCTCATATTGTATTTGAGATGATTCACAAAAACAAAAAAATAGTTCAAATTTAAAAAACGACACCGAACTTTTAAATCCGGTTTATTCAAATCTGTTATCTATAATGTGATATTTCCATCTTTCTAATGTTTCTTAATATTATTGATAGCATAATTTGTGTATGCGAACGACCCTCATTTGATCTGTAACTGGCAACATCTTTTAAACATGTTCCAGCATATCATGTAAGTTTCTTTAATGCTTTAATTATTATATATTAAGCAATCATCACTCAAATTTTATCAAACTCATTATTTTATCAAATAAGTCTAAAAAAAGTTTGACGACAACTGTGCGAATGAAGAAGTTGATAGTCAGTTTTACTATTATAGGCCGCATATCACTGTTAGATCACATTGTATTAAAAACACGATATTGAACATAATGTCGATTTTGTCATAAGATAATCTTTGTAGATAAACTTGATCACGTCTTTTAATAATTGACTGAATTATTATTACTGAAGAGAATTCAATTCGAGAATCGTCCGGAAAATTATATTGATGCATAGACAATTACATTTGAATAAAATTAAACATCGACAGCAAGTATCGATTCTTTTTTTTATTGGCATTTCCCATTTATTTATAAATTTAAGTAATATAGTATTATGCACTGTAGATAATGTGAGCATTTTTTATATTTCTGCAACGGTTGATATGGTGGAATTGATACTTATATTAGGTGTGCTCTTGCGCATCTTGAACATAAGAAAACTCAGAAGCCGCCATATTGCCGCAGTTGTTTGAAATTGTTTGAAATTGGCGTTATGTCATCACGTCATTATTGACATTACCTTAGAGAGCCTCACATGGAGAGAGCAAATTGCATCACGTGACTCGTCTTCTGTAATTGAGCATGGGCATCAAAGCTCCATAGGCATAGAAGAGATTGGAGAAAACTGACTCATGTGACTCCTGTCCTGATTGGATGTGAGTATTCATGTGATGCAATTTGCCACTCTCTCCCTGTGAAAGTGTCTACTTACCCAGGTAGCAAGCTGTTATTATTTTGATGTCGATAGTTAGTCATTTTAAATTATTGACGCATGTGACCTATTTAAGACATAATAATGATGTCATCTTTTTGACCAATTAATGACATCGTTTATTTATGACATCTTTATAATGTCATACTTAATGACGTAGAATAAATGGCCAATTGTCGACGTACTAATAACATTATTAATGATCAATTAATAGCGGCATATATTTATTCCGTTAATAACACGAAAATAATAATGTATTTTTTATATCAGTTTATGACATTGTGTGAATGATAAGAAATATAAGAATTCACCTCATTTTTACGACATCAAGGAATTTATTATGGTTCTTAAAATGAGGTGAAAATTACAAAAGTAATTGAATTTACTAAAATATTTATAACTTCAACACCTAGCAAATTTGTTCATTTTTGTAATCTTCACTTCGTCTCAGAAACCGTATAGATTCGTCATAAGAATGACTAATTAATGACGTCAAACGAACGACACCTTACTACTGTCAATAACACAAAAAAATTACGTATTTTTGACATCGACTTATGTACCTGTAATAAATCCACGTCATTTTTATGATGTTTGAACGACATTTATTTTAAACGTCATAAGAATGACTAATTAATGATGTTAAATAAATGACACCTTACTACCTGGGTATATGCGTTCTTCCCTTTGGAAATAAAAATATGTGAATTTCTAGATCATTTTTTTTCGAAAACTATATATGTTTTTACTTGACACATATTCGATTTCTACAATATGTCATTTCAAAGTTACCGCGAAGTAAATGTTTAAAATGGTCGTATCTGTGCGGAGAACGGTATAAAATTTGTTTCAAAAACGAGTATACCTAATATATTTCCACCATGGTTGATACTAGTAGAGCCAAATGTTGTAAAAAGATGTATCTGTCTTCGCGACATTTCAGCAATATGCTGCGAAGTTTGAACTAAATTTGTTTACTTTGGATTTGTTCAGAAAATTGTGTACTTCGGATATTTATCATATTAAATAAGCAGGTACATTATTTTGTAATTTCTTACATTTTTTCCTCTAATTTCATAAAGTCTCCGATCAACATTGATAACAGATATTTTCTCCTGCGTTAATATTTATAAAGTAAACAATATTGAGTTATTCGAATCTCACAAAGTCCCAAGAATATTATTGGGATAAACTTCCGAAAACCTATGCCTGATTACTATGAATTTTGGCAGAAATATTCCAGAAATGAATACTCTTAAATGGAATTTTACTGATAAGAATTTAATGCCAAAAATGTTTAAATAAAGTTATATAGGATTAAATAAAGCTATCAGAATTACCTTTATAGCTTACTCTAAAATACTTCCGAATGACCTTAATATTGACCTTGATCACCAAGAAGATCTATCTTATTTTCAATTTTCAATTGTTAATGCAAAATATGTTTCAAAATTCAATTTCATTTAAAAAATCACTAAAAAACTGTTAGATTTTACATAAAAACCGTTAAAAATTCGCTAAAATTTTTTCACGTAATAAATATAGTTATAAGTAAATAATTAAGCATAATTAAGCCGCGTACTCCATTTAATGTTAATAAAATTCTACGCTATAAACCTTTTTGTACATTTTATATATTTTTATGTGACAAATATTTATTTTTAAATGTTTATTATTGCACATAAAGTAAAATATTTATTGTAAAATATTTATTGTAAAATATTTATTGTAAAATATTGTCAATATTGTAAAATATTTATTGTATAAAATTGTATTGTGTGTTCTATATTCTATATGATATTATATTTATATCTTTAGAGATAGCTAATGGCGTTTGTCATTTTGATGTTAAAAAGACGACGAATAACGTCAGCATTATGGGCTAGCTATATGGGTTTCAACTCAACATATGATACATCTAAATCGTGAAACTTAAGTGGATCAGTGCACAATTCCAAAATATTGTGCGTTGATCTACGACTGTAACTGGCGTTTTTACGACTCAATTAAGATCTATCATTATATATATATTGTGTTGAGACCCATATTGTTAGCAATGCTGACATTATTAGTTGTCATTTTAACGTAAAAATCGGATTACTACCTGTGATTATATGATATATTAATTAAGACAAATATAGTAAATAATAATTTACAGCCGAAATTTATTGAAGGATTTTATAACAGTTACATATATAAATTGCATGTGTGTGAAAGAAATTTCCTTAGAAATTTCCTCGTCAGTACCACGAATGCTATGATACTTTGCCACTATTTTGCCACGCCATAACCTCATAAAAAAATTTGACATAGTCAATAAAAGGCCTAGTCTTGTGCCTGATATGAACTGAAAATAACTTAACATTCGCAGTAAAATTATTAAATAGTCCAACGTATATAGTCATTATATAGTCAGAGGCTTGGGCCTCACATGAAAATATGATCGCAGCACTTATTCATATCGCAGTATTTTGTGGTTGTGACGAATTTTCTAACTTGAATAGTCGTAAACTTTAACGATTATCATAATATCTCAGACTCGCGGGGCAAAGTAACGCTTTTTTCTGCCAGATTCCTTCGTTTTATGCAAAACCACATCAAGTAAGCTTAATTTCATTGATTTTTGAGATGGCAGTGGCGAAACTAAATTATTATTCTTTTTTCTTGTCAAACTTTCATTTTTATACGAAAAATAAAATTAGGCTTACACGACGTATTTTTCACAAGACAAAGAAAACTGGCAAGAAAAAGCGTCACTTTATTCCCCGAGATATTAATTTTCCCAACAAGCATCAAATATAAATACAATATATATATAAATACAATATAAATACAATATAACGTGGAAGTAAACAAATAATGTAACAAGTAATGTAACAGATGTGCACTATTTATATTATAACTATATTTATATGCTATATTTATATTATAACTATATAACTTTACTTTATATTTATTACAACCAAATTATGAAACTATTACATTATTTCATTATTTATATGTTATAATAAACAAACAGCAATATAACGACATTTATTGCACGTTACATAACAGTTATTTCGTTGATATTATTGGGAGTACAAATTAGTTCGATCCGTTTTTTTGTGTTCAAAAATGCATTTATTTCAAAACAAAATGAATGAACAGATCAATTAAAGTATTGTCCATCGCTGCCTACTACTTTTTCCCATCTCTTAGGCAATTTTCGAATTCCATCTCGAAAAAATGACTCGTTTTTGGACACGATCCAATTTTGGAGCCAATTTTCGATTTCTGCGAAAGAAGTGAACCAGTGACTTGCTGCATCCTTCGGAACAACCAGTAATCAGAAAGAGCAATGTCCGGAGAATACGACGGATGCAGTAAAACATCCCATTTGAGCGTTTCCAAATATTTTTTTACGACTTTAGCGACATGAAGCCGAGCATTGTCATGAAGAAGAATAACTTTATCATATCTTTGCTCGTATTCCGGCAATTTTTCTCGCAATGCACGGCTCAAACGAATCAATTGTAACCTATACTGATCGCCCATAATGGAATCGCCAGATTTCAGTTCATAGTAAACAAGATCCTTTTGGTCCCACTAGATATAGAGCATGATCTTCGAATCATGAATGTTCGGCCGTGATGTTGATATTGAGGTCGATGGCAACGATTGACCGAGCTTAGCATAGTATTTTTTCTTCTTGGGGTTATCGTAGAATATCCACTTCTCATCTCCAATCACAATCAAAAATGCAAAAAACCTTTTCTCTGTTATCTTTGAATCAGCTGTTCGCAAGTGAAAAATCGCCTTTCAACGTCTCTCGGTTTCAGTTCATAAGGCACCCAATTTGTTGTCTTATTTTTGAATTATTCTCTCAATCGTACAGAAACAGCTTGTTGAGTTATGATTCTGCAAGCTCCTCTTGCGTTTGACTCTGATCTTCTTCGAGTAATGCCTTTAATTCTTTGTCTTCGAATTTTTTTGGCTGTCCAGAGCGAGGCTTGTCTTCAATGCTGAAATCTCCATCCTTGAAATGTCGAAATCATTCCCTACATAATTTATCAGTTGGAACAGTGTCACCATAAACTTCGACAAGCATTCGATGGACTTCAGCCGTACTTTTCTTCCAAGTAAAGCAGAAAATCAAAACCTCCCGCAAATGCTGCTTGGTTAACACAAAATTCGATATTTCAAACACAATAAAAATCAAGGTTTTTGTATGAAACTCAAAGCGATATAAACTGAATATTATTAACAGATGTTTAACCTTTCTGAAATCGTCAAAATCAGCTGTCACTATAAACCATTCATAACAGCTGGAGTTATCTTCAGGGAAACGGACTGAACTAATTTGTATTTTCAATATATTAATACTATATAATTTAAATTATGATTTTAACGTTGCGGTCTCTATTCGCGACGTCGCAAAGTGACAGTCGAACTTCAAGTCTTCGAGCACGATAAAGCGCGTGACTATTTGTACTTGAATCATGAGAATTTACGGACAAATGAGTATTACTTGTGCTATAGAAGAATATGATTAGTGAAGTCGCTTACATTACAAATTATATCAGTGCATACTGAAAGCTGTTCCATGGAATTAATTAAATGTAAAAGTGGTAATTATTGAGTTTAGCTTTTACACCTCTGATTAAGTTTATTCGATGCATTTTTGCACGAAATGAACGAAATGAACGAAAAGTAAATAAAGTATCTTTTCCCCGTAATGGAGATATTAATTGTTACAGTGAAGACTATTAGGAAATCTGTCACATCGATGACATAGAGATAGAAATGAGAACATGTAAGTGAAGCTATAATGAGATGTGACAAAATTGTAAACGATTCTTGATGAAAATAAATCACTGAAAAATCGCTGCAATCTTTATCAATTAGTCCATTTCAGTATAATTCAATTGAAATAGGTTAATTGATAAAGATTTTAGCGATTTCAATGATTTTCAGCGATTTATTTTCACCAAGGGCATTTCCAAGCGATTTTATTTCTATCAGCGACATTAATATATTCATTATATATATATATATATATATACGTTGTATATATTCAAAACAATTGTATAACAAAAATAAAACACATTTACACAACAAATATGTAATTATTATATAACAATCCATAATATCTACATAGCAAGTACTATATAATTGTTACATAGTCTCTGTTCATTTGAGGGAAATTACAACTAACGAGAATACAACATGTTGCATCCTAGTTACATAACCTGTTCGGATTTATAAATGTTACATTAATGTATACAACTGCGTTTACTATTGCTAGGTTATTACTATTCAAGTTAGAAAATCTGTCACAGCCTGGGTGCTGGTGCTGGTAAGTATCGTGCCGCAGTCGAGGACAATTATTAAAAGAAGAACGGTAACAAAAATGCGATAGAAAAGGGAAAGAACTTCTTCACTAGAACAATAGCACTGTCAAACATGTCCACACTTACGCTCAAAAATAAAATATTCATACCGCAACACTCAGACAATGATCCCAGATGGGCTTTCTTTTTGGCGCATGCGCCACGCTGAACTAGGGAATCCAGTAATGCATATACCGATGTACGCAAAATATTATGGGCGGTGGCGGCGACAGAGTTCCCGCCAAAATAGATTAAATAGCATATTAGGATATGATTTAGGATAAGTAAGTAGGTAGGATAGGTAAGTAAGTATGATATTATTTAAGTTTATATATTAGAAATATGACTGTAAATAATATAGAAGGAGGAGCATGAAAAATTGTGAAAATACATGCTTACTTAGTCGAAGTCTATTTTTGATTTATGCGTTATGAATTCCAAATGAATATAGCTATTCGCTCCAAGACAATTTTTCACGAATTATAAATATTAATATTTGCTCCAAGAGGAAAGTGCCTTAAAGATTGTAGCGCAAAAATCGAAAATGCTTGGAAATAGTAGCGCATAAATCAAAGAATTATTATGCACAGTCAGAATATTTAATTTTGTAATTTTAAACGACTTAGGAAATATGGTTGTTCGCTCCAAGAGGAAAGAGTTGTAGCGCAAAAATTGAAAATACTTGGAAATAATAGCGCATAAATAGCGCATAAATCCTGTGTATTTGATTTTTCAAATTGATTGTTTTTAATGAATGAGGGAGTTGACTGACTGCCTCCACAACCCTCCACAAAAATTTTTTTGTGAGAGCTAAACAGAATGAACGCAAAATTTTTTCTTTGCGGATATAAATAGAGCATAAATAGCGCAAAATGATTTTATAATTTTTTCATAAAGATTTGGTTAAGTGGGGGGGGGGGGACAGCTAGGCAGATGTGAAAATAAAGCCTATTGTAATATATGTGTAAAAAACCATCATATGTTGTAAAATAAATTTAGTAAAACATTCACAATCAGTTTCACATACAGAACAAATAAAAGATCATAATCGAAGTTTTGATTAGAAATTTTAATTTTAAAGATAAAATAAAAAGTATAGAAATAATATTAGCAGCATTTTTTTTGCTTAAAATAACATTGCTTTTTAAATTACAAAATATTTGATTTATATATTAAAAAAAATTTGTATGGAACCTGGAAGTTATACAATATCTTTCACTGAGCCCCACTATGTTCTAATAACGGAAGTAATTGTAAAACGCAAAACAAAAAAATTATTAATGTTTTACAAAATCGCAAATTTTCTATTTTGATTGATAAAAGTACAGTATTAGAAAATACAGTAATAGAAAGTATAATCGATACTAAATTCTTGTTTAATACTTTTTTCCTTTCGATCAAAAAATAAAAACAAAATAATTAGAATTATTAGTATTAAATGATTCAAATTGTACTGCAAATAAAATTTTCAGAGCGTTTAAAACCTTTTTTGAAGAAAGAAAAATTCCATTCATTAAAGTACATTGTAGTTATAAGTGATAATGCAATCAGTAATGATTGGATGCAATAATTCCTTTTATTCTCATTTAAAATCTGAAATACCTGGATTAATATTACTAAATTGTATTTGTCATTTCTCCGCAATAATAGCTAAAGCCTGCGAAAAATTGCCTCAATCCTGTGAAAATTTAATTAGAAGCATTGCTACAATATTTCAGATAGTGCAAAGAGATGTGCAATTTTAGGTGAGTTTCAAGATTTTTTTATGTTGAACGTAAAAAAATTCTTAAATTACAACACAAGATGGCTTGTATTAGAAAAATGCGTTGTAAGACTTTTAGAAAATTGAGAGATCCTAAAACATTATTTTACTTTGACTGTAGTTGAAGATAAATCGTAGTAAGTATTAGTTCACAAACTATTTCATACAAGTCAACAATTTATACGTCAAATAGGTTGTAATTTTTTTACTTCCGAAGCTTTGAAAGACATTTCTACTTTAAATGTAGACCATGATAAAAATATTAAGAATTGATATTAATGTGGGATCGAAGTGTGAAAATTTATTGGCAACATTATCTACAGAATGTGCACTGGAAATTCAATCAACATGTTTAAATTTTTATAAGACAACGTTTAAAGAATTATTAAAACCATTATCCTATAATGATAGCCTATTTGAACAATTATAATTTTTAGAAGTAAAATTTGGATTTTATGATGAAGACAGAAATAAATTCGAAGACAGAAATTTGAAGACAGAATAAAAAGATTTATCTCAGATTGCAACGCGTAGAGGAAATATTAATAAAAATTAGCATTTGAATGGCAAATTTTGCCAACAGTGTTTGATTCAGAAAAATAAAAATTAGTTTTTTTAGAGATAGAGGACATGTGGAAAAGAATATTAAAATTTGAAAATTTTAATAAAGAAAAGATGTTTCCAAATTTAGAATTGTTAATTGAAGTTGTATCAAGTTTTCCTCACTCAAACGTCGAAGCTAAGAGAAGCTTTTCTTTAGTTACACCTAAAAAATAAAAAAAAATAGATTGTCAAATCTATTTCTTATATCTACTCTTTCCGCTATTTGTAAAATTCGTGTTTCCAGACTGAAAATGTTAATTGCACAAATTTTAAAGTTGATTTTAAATATTTACAATTACCTAATTCAGCTAATTTATATTCAAGACAGTCGACTTCATCTGATGTTAATAACATTATAACTTCTTGATAATTTTTTTATTTTATAATTTTCTTCATTTTATGTTGATGATTTACCTTTTTTCCTTTTGTTTACACATGTTATATCACATTATATGTGCCTTCCAACAAGCGACATGATGCAGTGATGCATATTATTTTTGGTTAACATTAGCAAACAACAAAGATGTAATGATCCATTGTGTCACTTGTTGGAAGACATACTATGCTTACAAACAGTCGTATGTGTACACAAAATTATCATTAATATACAGGGTGTCTGGAAATAATCGCTTAATATTTCATGAGCAGGTAGAGCAGACTAAATTGAATCGAAAAGTTCTCTACCATTTTGTAAATTTCCCCAATAGTTAATGAGATATTAATCCTTAGATAGCCGAATACGCGCGCTCGCCCGGCCTACTACTGCGAAGTATACTGCTTACCGATCGCTTGGCGCGCAGGCCTTGGGAGCGGAGCTAGCCTGGCAAGCACCCCCCGCGCTGCACACCAATGCAAGCCATCATAGTTCGGACGGTGCGCTTGCCAGACTATCCCCGCTCCTTAAAGTCCGCGCGCCGATCAGTAGACGTATACACTTCACAGTAGTATTCGGCTATCTTTAAGGATTAATATCGTTAACTATTGGAGAAACTTACAAAATGGTAGAGGACTTTTCGACTCAGTTTAGTCTGCTTTACCTGCCCATGAAATATTTGGCAATTATTTCCAGACATCCTGTATATACATATATATATATATATATATAAAATTTAACAAAATTTCTGCAAAAAAAATAATGCATACATGCATCTGTATATATATATATATATATATATATATATATACATATATAGATGCATGTGTGCATTATTTTTTTTGTGTGCATTATTTATTCATATACAGTAATAATATTAATTTTGTTAAATTTTTGTTATATATCTGGAAGAAATAAAAAGATTTTTGTTATATATTTTTTTTGTTGATACTTAGTATTTCCACAAGTTTTTAAAATTTTATTTTATTTTATAATATGTTAATTTGTGATACTGAATTAGCAATTAATTATAATTAAATATGTTATATACATTTATCTTAATTATTGTACTTAATATTCTTATAAAAGATTATACAAGAAAGAGATTACTTTAAAAATATTTAATTTTATCTATTTAAATTATAATAAAATTTAAATTATAATAAAATTTGCCATATATTTAATTTAATTAATTATTGGTATTTTATTGTAATGTTAAATATTTATTATTAAATCTATGAAAATGTATAACTTCATTGTAGTATGAATATTGGTAAGATTTTGGCAATTTTCCTTACCCTTGCAACAAATATTGGTATTTTTTATAATTTCTGCCAAATGAAGTATTTGTTTATGTAAAAATGTCTTTTATTTAAATATTTATTTAAGATTTTTCCTTTCCTTTTCTCTTATTCTTTACATATATATATATATATATATATATATATATATATATATATATATATATTATTTTTTATATTTTTTTTTATTTTTTTTTTTTTTTTTATATTTATTAATATTTAAATAATTATTTGATTTTTTTTAGAAATTACCAATTTTTTATTTATCTTTTTACTAAATTTATTCATAAATAACAAAAAAATTATCTTTCTTTACTTTCTCATCCA